>JAEEGI010016304.1_pt1 | contig 15356 bp, 6 predicted proteins | sample 8958751 | NCBI WGS metagenome assembly JAEEGI01 (sample SAMN16246545, study PRJNA631951) | gut metagenome | biome: gut microbiome; feature: rumen; material: KS-attached | host: Bos | place: Iran: Karaj | collected 2018-10
ACCGCCCGACCTTACTTCGTCAATCCCTGCCCTTGCCCTCTCCCCGAACTGCCGAACTGCCCCCATTCCCGACCACCACCGACCGAACTGCGCCTGTTGACCTACTTTGAACGATGAGATTGTGTTTTGTATAACAACTTGAGAAACAGTGTGTTCGAGTGGTGTTTGTAGTGGGCGATTTTTTTTTGTGGGTTTGCGATTTTTTTATTATATTACTTTATCAGGAATGAGATTTTCAAATTAAAGATATAAGATAATGAAAAAGAATGAAACAGCCAACGGCGCAGAGGCTATAAACAGCGCGACAAAAACTTCGTGGGCATTGAACTTGACGAGAACTATTATAACACAGCGAAGTTACGCATAGAAAAAGCGAATAACAAATAATTCCCAATATAGCCTATGATTTCCAAAGAAGACTACATCAAAACCCTCAAACCGTTTTTTACCAAAGCGACTGCACAGACCCTTGAGCGGATTGCCACCGATGCGTTACAGCGGCTGCAAGACATTCAGTTTGAGGACTATTTGCAGAATCCACTTGTCTGCTTTGATGGAGGTAGGCGAACCAACCTGGGACACAACAAGATGGAGTTGGCAAGATTCAGCGAATTGCTGCCCATTGCAAGAAAAGTCCACAAAAAGAAAGCAAAACTAATTGACTACTTCAAACGGTTGCCAACCTCGACAGAGAAGAAAGAGGAGTCAGAGAAGAAAAAAAAGGAAAGGAAAGATGAGTTGAGAAAAGCCAAACTGCACAGTCTGTTCAAATACCACTTGCTCCCTTATACAGACGGTCGCTTCTACCATTGGCACATCGACATTGACGATGTATATGACCGATTCGACGACCACCCCCTTATTCGCAATATTAGTGTAGAACTGCTTCGCCAAGACCCTTGCGTTCTCTATGCTGAAAGAAGTGCGACCTGCGGGCTGTTCGCCTTGGTTGCGGCTGACCCGACACGAATGGACATCGACAAATGTATAATCCCTATGCCGACCTGTTGTGCGGGCATCAAAAAGGACACGAGTCAGGATGAAATCACCCAACTTCGCTACTTGTGCGGAAGAGATGAACAGTGGAGACCCCACCCCGTCACCTATTGCGAGAATTATGTGAAAATGGAGATGGTGGAAAAGCCCAAGAAAGAAGCGGCTATCGAGGAGGAAGCAATCAACGAGGTAGTAGCGAATCAAACAACTTCTAAAGGTTTGAACACCAATATTTTAAAAGGCACAGTTGCGGACTTGCTGTTTGAAGGCAAGGATGTCAAGGACAAAATCTACCTCTACTCCAAAACCAATGCCTTGTTCGACAACCTTGAGCGGTACAACTATAAGCGAGAGGATTTGGCTGTCATCCCTCGACAGCACGGTGAGGGATGGGAGAATGTGAGATTCAAGGAAAAACTTCCCAATCCTCGATTAGAGAAATCAATCAAACTTGATTACCAATATTTGAATGAAGCAATCGAAGGAGGAGCAATTAAGTTGGAACGAGGAAAGATATACATTGTGCAGACGGGAGTGGGAAAGAGTTATGCTGTGGCAAAGATTGCAGCCGCTAACAATGTATTCCTTACAACAAGGTTGGGCTTGTTGGATGAGTTCAAGACTAACGCTAACGGTTGGGAGAGATTATCACCCAACACTGTTATCGAGGACGGAAAAAGATACTTTGGAACGGCGCAAGGCGTTACCTCCAAGCAAATTCAGATGTTAAAAAGATATGATTATACCTTTCATCTCGATGAGATGCATACCTGGTTTGAGTTTGATGATTTACGCGATAAACTCAACGGCATAGTAACCAAGGAATACAATGTTATCGGTTATACTGCGTCACCTGTCGAGCAGTTAATAGTGTGGAGTGAGATAAATGATTATGAGATGGTGGATTGCAAATTCCGTAAAGAGAAGCAAAGGCTGAATCTTGCCCTTTACAAGTATCAATTCGTTACCAAACGAATGCTTGCAAATATTGCCGTATTCATACAATCGGTTTTGGACAAAGACGGGAAAATTGTCCTGTACTTGAACGATAAGAATAAAATCGAAACCATCACGCAGGCATTGCCCATAGACAAGGTGTTTACTTACTATACCGCTGAACTGAAAGACAAAACAGCACGGCAAGAATGGGAGGCAACGAATAAAATACACCTCGATAATTTTAAGGTCAGGAAAGGCGGTGCGTGCCTGCTCTGCACGAGCAAGATGGGACTTGGTGCAAATTTTCACGAGGTCGTCGATATGTTTATGGTTTTCTCCAACAGCCCTGATGCCATTCAGCAGGTACTTGCAAGGGAGCGCGACAACGATGTCACGGCTCTGATTTTTTCCAAGACTTATAGCAACAAGTACCTTGTTCACGATGTCGGGTGGCAGGATGTACTTTCAGACTATTTCAAAGGTGTCAGCACCACCGACAAAAGTACAGACCACCAAGTGAACGACAAAGTATTCACAGAAGACCACTCCATTAGTATCAGTGACAACATCAATGTGGTTTATGACACATATTCGGAGGTGTTTTACAACAACCTGTTCTATATCCTGCGGGATAATTGGGATGTGGTCAATGCGAGAACGCCAAGCATCAGGATGTTTGAAATTCAAAGATTCAGCATCAACAGCAACAGCAACAGGGATTCTCTCGTCAGTAACGAGGAAAGAATCTATCAGGGATTGTTGGATTATATCCATTGGTCGGACAGCAAGCCCACTATTGATTCTATATTCAGCGGCGCAGACCTGCAAGAAGATTGCCGTTCACCACTTGAAAGGGACAGATTTCTCAAGGCATTCGTTAACAGTTACACAGAGCAGGCTTCGGCATTTTCGCTCCCGCCATTACGCATATTGTTGAGTTGGGACAAGGAAGATGTTCTCCAAACAATAAGGAAAGTACAGCGGAACAACAAACAGTCTGACAACACCCTTACACCTTGGACTGTGATTAAGGGTGTTCTGAAAGAAATGGCTTTTACGGCATCATTTACAGATGATGCGGTCGAAGAAATATGCGAAAAGGTGAATCAAAGTTATCCGATTGCATTGAATGTGCTGAAAACGATACTGAAGCAGCACTATAAATGTGACGACGACAAAGCGTGTTGGGTGAAACGGAGCAGGAACAGGAAGAAAGTGGCTACCATACAAAAAGAGACTAATGACAAGAGATTGCTCGCCCACCTGCAAGAGTCGGGACAGAAGGTGACGACAAAGACTGTAGCCGAAGCGATGGCAACGCTTCATATAGAAGGGAATCCCGATTCTGTTGCGAGACGGCTGAAACGAAAAAAATGATATGTTGGCAACATATCATTTAAAAAAATTGAAACGGCGTGCAGAAAACGAGGCGCGTTATACGATTTTTCGCCAACAAAAGCAGAAAACAAATAGAAATCTGCAACTTTTATAGATATATATGTCATTTTTCAATGTTTTCATAAAGGACAAAAGAAATATTTGGTTGAAGATTGGTTTTGTTTCATTCATTCAACGAAAAATCGTATTTTTGCGAAATGATTTTAATGAATAGAGAAAGTGATAAGAAAAGACATATCAAACAGACTACAAGGAATGCGATTGTGGACGGATATCCCCTGCCGAATGAATGCGAATATGTTAGAGTCTTGTAATGGTTAGTTACTATGAACGACAACATAAAAGCCATTTGGAATAAGCATATCGAGGTTCAAGAGCAATTGCTGCGAGCAAGAGCCATTCCTATCCCTATTGATACAACATCAATTAGAATAGCAGGCGAAAAATTATTCTTGACTATAGACGAGCGCAACCGTACCGATAAGGTTCTGTCGCAAATTGCAGAAGCATTTGGAATCGGCGTTGATGAACTCAAGATTTCCGAAGGGTGTTTTATTGTGGATACAGACAAGTCAAACAATGTTGATTCTGATACCAAACGAGCACTTTCCGAAATAGCAGAGAACAACCATATCAAGTTCCGCCCGAATCCTATTGTTGACGGTATTATAAAACAAAAAAATATTTCGCTAATAAACATACTAAAAAGAAACAAGTGCAACTATTCTTTTGACAAAAAGGAGCGATTACAAATATCTATATCGGATTTAAAACGAATCCAATCAGAATTAGAAACAAGTGATGTTCAATTGCCAGAGACGGCGAGTGCCATTTTTCGATTTAAGCCGACACCTTTTTTCTTTTTAGAGAGAATGATGCCATATATTCCTTGGGAAAACAGGATATATGTGGCAGAAAATGATGATTCAGTTGAATTCTTAAGCAATAGTTTTGTGTTAAAAAACAAATATTTGACACAAGATTTACTACAGTATCTAAACGAACAATTCGGTTTGTCGTTATATAAATATGTTTTTACATTCCACATCAACAAAACGGTCATATCCAAGTATAATCCCAAGAATTCCCATCATATCTTGCCTGAAATAAATGATGACGGCTGCTCTTTTAGTTTTGTTACGAAAATTATGCAAAAACCAAAAGAGTTAATGAATTCCTATTTTGAGGAACAGTTTGAATTTGGCTTGAAATATACGAGATTGAAACGTTTCTTTGACAATTTTTTCGGGAAGGAGAATGTCTCTTTTGATTCGGAATTCAGATATAGGTGTGATATGCAGCAGTTTTCAACCCAATTCTTGCCAAAGCAAACGAATTGGGAAGAACCTTTTTGGAAAATAATATTACAGTCTCTTCAACTTCAAGGAATTTCAATAAGCCAAAATTATGAAATAGGTGTTGATTTTAATTGGCAAAAAGAATCGTTAAAAGACATATTGACAAAGATATCTTCTGTTTGCCCATATATCTCACTTTCGTTTTTTGATAACCATAGATGCAATGTCGATTTGAAGTTTAATAATGAATCGTTGACGGAAATAGAAAACAGAATACGAGAATCTTTCCCCTCAATACAATTCCATAAAAATGAGAAAGGTGGATTGTTGTATTTTTTTCAAGAATATTTTGACAGAACAAAACGAAATCAAATAGCAAGAAGCCTTAATGACGAACTTAATCTATTGAACTCATCCGACTATTCTTACGAAGTATTTTCTATTCCACCAGATAAGGATAAGTACTATCTGACTATTGATACTGATTCACTTCAAGAATCGTTAACGGACACTGTGAGAGATTTGAGAGGTTGCGAGTTCAAAGTTGGTGATATTTCCATTGGAAAACTATTTAGAATCAATTATCCCCAACTCACATTTGACATATCTTCATCAGAGAAAGATAAGATAACTTATTATGCAAACAACAATCTTTTTGGAAACATAACCCCCGACTTGACAGGAGACTTGGAGAAAATTGCACGTTTGAAGAAATCATTTGAGGCAATATCTTCAGGTGTGGGTTTATTGAATCCAAGATTATCCGATTTCATATTTGATGCATCAAAAGCCGAAACAATAAATGAAGTCGATTGTTATTTAGATTCACGAGGTGAATTCTATAATGACATAAATGACAATTTGTTGAACAGAAAAATCAATGAATCACAAAAAAAGGCTATAATTAAAACCTTGTTGGCAAAAGATTTGTCCCTTATCCAAGGACCGCCAGGTACGGGAAAATCCACCGCAATTGCGGAGATAATTTGGCAGCATATTCGGAAAAATCCTAAAGAAAGGATTCTACTAACATCAGAAACTAATTTAGCAGTAGATAATGCTATTGCAAGAGTGGTCAATACAACGCATAATCTCGTTAAACCAATCCGCTTTGGGGAGGATGAGAGATTGGAGATGGAGGGCAAGCAATTTAACATTGATACTTTGAGAGCCTGGGTTGAAAATGTTTCTATCACATATTCAGAAGAAGAGGAAGATATTGATGAACCGAACAAGGAATCTGACATCCACCAAAAAATCATTCTTGAGAACTGGCTTTCAAATATATCTCGGAGAATTGATGCAAGTCAGATGGATGAAAGCATTTGTTCCTTATGGAAAAATATGTTGCAGAATCCTTCAAAAGAGATTCGACAAATAGCATTTGACAAATATATCCATAATTGCAATGTCGTTGGAGCAACGTGCAGTTCTATCGGAGACAAAAACACCAAAGGTAATCCTACAAGTTTTTTCCGCACATATTGTGAGTTGTTTGGTGCGGTTAAAAACATAACCTATAAAGATGGGAAGTCTTTTTCATTATTTAACGGGAAAATCAAATTTGACACTGTAATTCAAGATGAATCAAGTAAGGCAACACCTGCGGAACTTTCGTTGCCTTTGATTTACGGCAAAAAGAATATAATCATTGGAGACCACCGACAGTTACCACCTCTTTTGGATAAGGAAGAGTTTTTATCATCTTTGAAATTTTTATTAAACAAGATTGATGACAAACAGCAGATTAGTGAAATCAAAAAACTTCAAAAGTTTGTCCAAGTCCATTTTGATGAAATGGAAGTGTCTCATTTCCAAAGATTGTTTGAATCAATAGATGACAGTCTGAAAGGGGTTTTTAATCAGCAGTATAGAATGCATCCTGCAATAAATGAAGTTATTAAACAGTTTTATGTTGAGGATGGGGGGCTGTTTTGCGGACTTGATGAAGCCCAAGTCGAAGCCCCTGATGTTACAAATCCGCAAAGCAGATATCACGGTTTGAACATCGATGGCCTCATTGAGCCAAAAGACCACGTGATATGGATTGATACCAAGACACCAGAAATGTTAGTTGGTACATCTCGTGTAAACTATGGGGAAGTTGAGGCAATTCGTAGTATCCTTACAAAAATGCAAAATTCAGAAAGTTTCAAGCATTATCAATCCTTATGGAACAATGACGAAGACAAACAAATAGGTTTGATTAGTTTCTATGGAAAACAAATTAAACTGCTAAAAAGTTTAAGGTCTGATTTTAAGGACATTCCAATAAGGATTAGCACAGTTGACCGTTTCCAAGGAATGGAACGAAACATCATTATTGTTTCAATGGTTAGAAGTAGTTGTATTACTGCCGATAAGAACCAAAATGCAGACTATGAATTATATCCTGATTTGGGATTTGCGTCACAAAATGATTTGGGGTTCGCACAATCGCCCAATCGCCTCAATGTTGCATTGTCGAGAGCAAAACGGTTGTTAATAATCGTAGGCAATAGTGATTTATTTCGTAGAAAGCACATTTATGATAATGTATATCAGTGCATCCAAAACAGTACCAATGGCAAAATCATAAACGCAGAGGAATTATGAACTGGCAACACATAATAGATAATGGACAACTGGTATATCAATCCAAAGAAAATGATGTTCCTTTTCGTAATTGGTCACTGAAAAAAACACAATGCGAGGTCTCTTTCTATGAAACATACCCTTTGGATGACATTGACAAGATAGTATGTTCCATATTGTCCAACCATAATGGCACAATAGAAGAATGTGAGATTGCAACTATTTTGGGGTTTAATGTCAAGAACGACTTTGATGTAACCCCAAGACGCTATGCTGATGATGCTGAATTACAATTGTTTCGGGCTATTGTCAGCCCCGTTTTGGCTTGGGGCTTAATATCAAAAAGTCAGTCAAAAGAAGAACTTGTATCATATTCTATAACCGAATTAGGCAAGCGTGCATTCGAGAAAAACGAGAAATACAAATTTTATGAAGGAAAGAAAATTTTGTTTGAAAACTATGGGATATGTGCCACCTCTGCCGATGACAGTGATTTCTTTCCGTATTTTAAAGAATTCAACCTTTGTTCTGAAATCTCAAAATCGTGCCAAATAAGTTATGAAAACATTGATACATCGGTTTTTGACATTGAAGAATCTGACTTGATAAAGAGGATACATCTACAATCCGCAACTCATTACAACATATATAAAGCGAAAAAATCCACCTACTTTGAGATAGCGTCCACAAAAGTTGATTTTAGACTATTGTTATACGAGAACTCCTATTTCCCCCTCGTATTCTTACAGGACAGATTTTGCAGCATTGCAACAGAATTGCTCAATAATGATGCTAACGCTAAATTGAAAGACAAGAAAGTTGAGTGGGGGTTGTATTTGCGTTTAATGAACGATGAGAACGCAGTTTTAGATTATGCTTGTGTTTCACCTTTTGAAGACATTCTTGACCTTGGAGATTTGATTCCAGACAGGAGATTGGTCTGGAATGACGATGCTTTGTTTGCATTTATTACGGATAATGCAGATGGAAATCAATACGCATCAATTTCAAGGTATTGTCCTCTTGAGACAATAAGAAAGCACATCAAAGAAGATTTGCAATGGGATTGGATTGTTTTATCACAGAGGATGGATGAACATTTCATTCTCGACAATCATTCATTGCCTTGGGATTATGAAATCATCTCAACTCGTGAAGATGTCAGGATTAACACTATTAAATCACTATTGGTAATTCCCGAATTACAGAACGCTGAATGGAATTGGGACATTATTATGCCCCAATTAGATTTTGACTTTATTAAAGAGAATATCCGTGTTGTTGATTTCGATTTGTATGAATTAACGAAAAGTAACATTGATGAAGTAAAAACACTTATCTGTCAGAATACAAACAAGAGATGGGACTGGGCATACATATCAAAAGAATATGAGTTGGGATTTATTTTAGATAATATCAAAACATTAGCATACGGGCAAGACGGAAATTCGTACAACCATTTGAATTTAAGAACAATTATTGACAGGGCGTTTGTTTCCACAGAGTTTTCCGAACAATACTGTACTTCTGCTGCTTTCAAAGATGTATTGAAAGACAATTCTGCCTTACTATCGAATTTCTCCACTAACCAATCGAACTATCTTTGGACACCTAATATGATTGCTCTCCTCGAAGATGTTGGTTTGTTAATATGGGAAAGTGGTCTGTGCACCACTGGTTTTGAATGCAACCCATACCTTAAGTGGGATAAGGCTTTCTTTAACAATTATTGTCATAAGATAAAAACGCCCCAAGGCTACTCCTATGTCTCATCAATGATTGATGACCCAAAGATTGTAATAGAGAACTGTTCTTTTGAATGGGATTGGATTAGTTTGTCCGAAAACAATGCTGTCATATCTGATGATGTCTTTGTTAAATCATTCATAGATAAACTATCATTAAAGACGACACTGCAACGCATTAGAAGTTTGTTAATTGAAGAATTGTTTTTGAATTACAATTTGGTCGAATTACTTTCTGAAGACGTTGATTCGTGGCAGATTGTGACTCAAAAAGTTTCTGTTGAGTTTGTTCGTAAAAATTTGAATTATAATTGGGATTGGACAATTCTAACACAACGATTCTTCTCAACAATTAATATCAAAGCATTGGGTAATGAACGGTGGGTTAACAAATGGGATTGGCATTTTTTGACACGAAATTTAGATTGGAGTATCGTTCTTAATAATCTTGACGAATATTGCGAATATTGGGATTGGCAGTATCTGTCCAACACAATAGACAAAGATTATATTAGTAATCATTTGCCAGAATATGTCAGTTATTGGGATTGGGCGTGCTTGATAGATTCAAGGTTTGACAAATCGGATTTGTTGTTTTCAACATCTTTAGTGCCAATTGCCACTTGTATCTCTGCATTAAGTGATGAAGAACAATCTGCATTATGGAACAAAGTGACTCGAAAATTTACTTGCCAAGAACTTGCTGAAAACATTCATACAACAAAACAAATTAAAGCAGGGACTGCATTATTCAAATGGGACTATGAATATTTCTATTCTATGCCCGAATTTGACATCCTTTTGTATTTGACCAATTATTTATCCGATGTTGAATGGGTTTTACTATCCAAATCCCCCAAATTGAATGATGAACTAAAGTGGAACAAAACATTGTTTAGTTATGACAGATGGATTAAAAATGTAAAAAACATAATAGACAATGCGTCATACAAATGGGATTTCAAGGAATTATCAAAATTAGACAGTATCAATTTTCGGAAGAGCATACTTTCCATTAGAACATCAGAATGGGATTGGCAATACCTAACCGCTTATAGTAAAATTTTCGACTATAGAGAGGATTTTGAAAAGATATTTGAAAAGTTTAAGGGTCATATCGACTTTGTGGTTTTGTCGCGAAGAAAGAAAACAGGTGTGACTAAAGAACTTATCGAGAATAATATTGATAAAGATTGGGATTGGATTGCGTTGTCAAATAACACTTCTATAAAGTTAGATATAGGTTTTATAAAAAAATATGAGTCGAAACCTTGGGATTGGCAAGCACTTTCTGCGCGTGCAGATGTAGAACTTGAAAATAACTCATTGTATGAACTGATGGATAAAGATTGGGATTGGCAAATAATTTCATCTTGTAAAAGTGTTGTTTATGACGAAACCTGCATTATGCATCTATTAAACAAACCAATGGATTGGTTTGCTGTATCCCAAAACGGTAGTTTTTTGCCTAATCAAAAAACGCTTTCTCTACTAAAAGGGAAGAAACTCGATTGGGATTCGATTTCCAGCAATTCCAAACTCGATGTATCTGTGTTATGGGATTACAAAGATTATTTGAATTGGAAAAATGTTACCAGTAATAAAGTCGATTGCTCTGACATACAACAATTAGAAACATTCAAAGACTATGTTGATTGGCATTTTGTTTCAATAAGTGAGAATTTTAAGGTTACTTCAGGGAATTTGCTTGAATTCAAATCTAAACTTGATTGGCGTGCAATCAATCGACGAAAAGACTTTGTTATAACAAGTGAAACAATTGAACTTTTTGCCGATGTACTTGATTGGGATAAAGCGTCAGAATCCCAAGACATAGATTTTTCGGAAAGAATTGTAGAAAAGTATCGCTCGAAATGGAATTGGCGAATTCTGCGCCGTAATCCTTCTGTTATTGACAGGTTAGACGATGTACTTAAAAAGTATATTGCCGAGTTCAATTGCGCTGATTTTGTAGATAATTTCCCGCAGACACCATATATTTACCATTTTACACATTTGTTCAATGCAATTGATGCTATCAGAAGTAGAAAAATTTTAAGTAGAAATCGAGCAGAAGGTCATTTCTCTAATGCGGCAGGCAACTTGGTTGACAGACGCTCCACTGCTCACGATTACGCAAGATTTTATTACAGACCACAGACCCCAACACAGTTTTATAATGAATGTTTGGGGTGGGATTCAAAACTACGAGCCTCTTGGGGCAAATCTTATTATCAACAAGCCTTGAATTTAGGCTTGCCAAAATGTCCTATGCCTGTGTTCTTTAAGTTCGATTTGGAAGAAGTCGTTTCCAAAATGTCAGACAAGTGCTATTACAGTACAGGAAATATGCAAACCAATTGGGCTTCCGTTATTAAAATAGGGGACAATCCCAACAGAATAATGACAGAATATCTATACAACAATATTTCTGATGCATACGATATGGCTCGTTCTCGCGGTATTTATGATAGGGCTGCTCACATTATGTACTTGAATTGCATAATGAGACAATCACAACAAGAATTTCTTATTCGAGATGAACTTGATTTTTCCGATTTAAATTCATTGGAAATTATCTGTTATGACGAAGAACAAGCGGATATTTTAAGGAGTCAACTGGGTGCTGATGATATTGTCGATAGAATAACAACTGATGAATACAATGATTATTTTCACAGAAGTAACAGGAAACTAAACATTTGGGACAATGGTGACAGTCTTATGATATCGTCTGATTATCAAGGCGATGCGCATTTTGAAATAATGGCCACCGACAAACACATTGTAAATGTTGATGGTACAACTGTTATAAAAGAAACGGCAGATATTATTTTTGCTTATCCTAATGTTGAGTTCTCAAAAACGGGTGCTCCTGTGGAAGTTCATTTTGTTGATGAAATAAACAGGGATTGGTTAATCTATAAGAATTAAGATATGGCTATTGAAGTAATTAAAGGCAACATTTTTAACACGAAGGCACAAACCATTGTCAACACGGTCAACTGTGTAGGTGTGATGGGAAAAGGTGTCGCGCTGGTATATAAATTGCGTTACCCTAAAATGTTTGATTTATACAGCGATTATTGCAAATCAAAACTTATAGGGATTGGCAAATTATGGTTATACAAAGGTGAGGAGAATGCACCTTGGGTTCTTAATTTTCCAACAAAATACCATTGGAAATATCCAAGTAAGATTGAGTATGTCGAAAAAGGATTACAAAAGTTTGTGGACACTTACCAAGAAAAAGGCATTACTTCAATAGCATTCCCTATGTTGGGGACACACAATGGAGGACTTGACAAAGAAGAGGTGCTTTCAATAATGAAGCATTATCTATCGCAATGCAATATACCGATAGAAATATATGATTATGACCCTTCTGCACCTGATGATTTGTTTGAAACATTTAAGTCGAAATGGAATGCCATACCAAACTCCGATAAAAAACGAATCACGGGCATAAGGACACAGAAACAAATAGATACAATAGATTATGCCGTTAACTCTGGAGACATTCATTCAATGATTGCGTTAATCGAATTCAAAGGAATCGGTCTCAAAACGATGGAGCAATGTTTTAAGTTAGTGATGCAAAGTCAACCTTCGCAAACCTTGTTTGATTAACCAATCGTATTCCAAACAAAGGCATTATTGTGTACATCAAAACCGTGTCACTGTCGATTTACCATTAAAAAGTGTCACTTTCGCCTTATCCCGTGCCGCTTTTGCTCATTTTGCTGCAACTTTTCAACTTTTCAGTAGCCGTAAAGTTGCATATTTCTTCAGATTTTTGGCGAATTAATTCTTGCTTTTTTACTGATATAGTAATGCGAAACGGGTTGTCACAAAGGCAACCCGCTTTCGATTCGTTATTTGAAGTGAGGTGTCCGAGAGCCTCACCTGCAAAAATACGGACTTTTTTCGATATATCCGTGAAAAATTGCAGATTTCGACAAGTTTTTAGCATTTTCGAGGGTGTTTTTGACATTGTATTCAAAAAATGTAATCCAAAAGTGTACCACCATAATAATCTAAAAGTGTACCACTTGAAAAGTCTAAAACCGTAAGAAAATAACAACTTTTATTGGATTTTGTGCTACTTTTCGTTGGATTTCTGCCACTTTTCCATAATTTGCTCAACTAAAAAAGTTGTGTATTTCTTGATGTTTTTGGTATCAACTGCAAAACAACCACAACTGACATAAAATATCAAAAATATTGCTTTTCTTGTAAGATTTCGATGATAGTTTTGTCAGTTGCAGTTTTTGTTGAGTTTTCTGCCATTTTCATTTGCAAATTTACTATTTTTGCAGATTATTTTGCTACAATTGCCAATGAATATAGTTGATATTAACGAGGAACTTTTGCGCACTTATGACCCCATAGTGCTTGACCTGCTGCTGCAAGACCGCACCACGGGAAGCAATATCTTTTGGGCTACCAACGATTACAGCAAGTTGGGTGGTCGCTACTCCTATTTTTCCCCTATTTTGCCCGAACTCATTACAGGCAAAAACGCCACTGTGATACGCCCCCGCATATTGAAAGCACGGGAGGAGCAGTCGGCTCGTGCAAAGGTGATGGCTGAAGTGTTCACTCCTGCTTGGATTTGTAACGCGCAAAACAATCTGATTGACGAAGCGTGGTTTGGTAAGAAAGGTGTTTTCAACATTGAAAACGAAGACCATACTTGGACAACAATGGATTTTCCCATTGAATTTCCTGAAGGAAAGTCGTGGCGCGACTATGTGATGGACACCCGTTTGGAAATAACCTGTGGGGAAGCCCCTTACATTACGAGCCGCTACGATGTGACCAATGGCGATTTCATTGAGCCGAAGAACCGCATCGGGCTTCTCGACCGAAAACTGCGAGTGGTTGGAGAGAACACTACCGAACCTGAAGAATGGATTGCCGCTGCCCTCGATGCCTACAAGAATATCTACGCCTACGAATGGCAGGGAGACAATCTGCTCTTGGCTCGTGAAGCAATGTTGTGGACATTTGGCGAGTTTTTCTATGACAAATTCCAATCCGACCCGCCAAAGGATATTATTCTTGAGGTCGCCAATATTATAAGTTGGAATGTGTGGCAGATGGACGGGCTGAAATGCGTAGTTCCCGACAGTTGTTTTGAAACTGTCTCAAAGAACCAATTTGGTACTCAAACAGACCTTTTTTCAGAAAACACACCTATTGCCAAAACACCCGTAAAAAAGCCTTGCCCAGGCTGTTCTGAAAACGAGTTGCTTAAGCATAACGGAAAGTACTGCATTATAAAGGATTGGTATGCCAAAGGAAAGGATGGCAAGACAGGTAAAAATGTGAAGTTCGTGAATTTAACCACCAAAAAATAATAGAAAGATGTCACTAGTGTCTACTAAAAAATGTTAAAAAGGAATTTCCAGTTGGCCGTCGTCGAGTATCTCCTCCTGAGGACGCTCGAAAAGCTCCCGCAAGTTGTCATAGACGAGCAAGGAGCTGCCCAAGATGCGCATGACCTCGAACACGGGTCTGTCCAACTGGAGGTCATGCTCGATAATTGCAACAAGGCAGTACGTGATGATTGCGACGTGGATCTGTATCCGCACAGCATTCTCGGAGTCGCCCCAAAACCGTTTGACGCGCAGATGCTGCTTGATCCATTTAAAGAACAGCTCCACCTGCCAGCGGTAGCGGTAAAGCAGCCCGATATCCTTGGCCTTGAGATAGAAGTTGTTGGTGTAGTAAATAAAAGGCCGACCGAGGTCAGCGACGTAGAAAACGATGCGCCTGAGCTCTGCAGGGTAGTTGTTTCTGTTCCTTTTGCCTGTGAATCTGATGGTTTGGTCCAGCAGCACGCCATCTCTCCCGTCAAGGAGTTCCTCTCCGAGCAACACTTCGTAGGCCGGCTTCCCTTTCTCTCGCGTGATGAAGAACGCGCCGGTCTGGTGGATAGAGAAAAGCCGTGCAAGGTCGAAATAACCCTTGTCGAACACATAGCAGGCAAGCGGTTCGTATGTGATACAGTCCATGAACTTGGTGTCGTGGACATTGGCGTTAGTAATGCGGTAGAAGACCGGAATCTCCGTAACGATGTCAATCTGTGTGTGAACTTTGATGCCGGACTTTGTGCTGCGAAAGCGCGCCCAATGGAAAAGCGACATGCAGAGGTCAATGGTGGTGGAATCAACGGCGAAAAAACGTCCGTGCAGCTCAAATTCTTTAAGAATACGCTTTTTTTGTGCGATAGAGACCATGTAAAAAGCAAACTCCTCAAAAACACGATGGTCGCGAAGCATGTTCGCATTGGAAAGCGTGCTCCTGCTGACAGGCGTTTTGCCGAAACCGAGATAAAAGCATCTTTTAGCATGTGCAGCGATTATATCGGTGAGTTCCCTGAGACTTCCACAGCCTATCA
>JAEEGI010016310.1_pt1 | contig 15351 bp, 13 predicted proteins | sample 8958751 | NCBI WGS metagenome assembly JAEEGI01 (sample SAMN16246545, study PRJNA631951) | gut metagenome | biome: gut microbiome; feature: rumen; material: KS-attached | host: Bos | place: Iran: Karaj | collected 2018-10
CTTGGTTATTCCATGGAGTCAGGTATTCCTTATGGTCAGGTCTTTGTCAAGAACTCTTACATAGGAAGGACCTTTATAAAGCCCGGACAGAAGAACCGTGAGAGCAGCGTCAAGGTCAAACTCAATGCTCTAAACCATGCGGTAAATGGTAAGAGAGTTGTCATCATAGATGACTCTATAGTACGTGGTACGACTTCAGACAGGATCATCAGGATGTTGCGAGAAGCCGGAGCCAAAGAGGTACATATGAGGATATCATCTCCTCCATTTCTCTGGCCATGCTATTTTGGCACAGATATCCCTGCAAGAGAGCAGCTTATTGCCTATAACAAAAGTATAGAAGATATACGAAAGATAATAGGGGCGGATTCCCTTGGTTATCTTAAGCTTAATAGACTTGGGGACCTTGTAGATAACAAGATGTCTATCTGTGAAGGCTGCTTTACAGGCAGATACCCTGAAGAGCCGCCTGTAAGTGACATCCGCGGTGAATTTGAAGCATAGACTGCCCTTTATAAATATGATGTAAGAGTCAAAAAGAATCTTTGACACCTGCCTCATTATATCTTTATATTGATCACAAACTCTGCCCCTTTGGTGCCTTTCTGGTAGTAAAGGGACAGAGTTTTAATTTTCTTTCTGTGTAATGGTGCAGAGTATTTGGCTTATGATGATTATTAACTTTTCACTTGTACGATGCAGTATCATCAAAGGCTTTGGTGATACTGCATTGTACAAGTGGGAAGTTTGTATTATTAATGCTATGATAGTGTTCATGATCATAAGTTTGATCGATATAATAGATTTTATTGGATCTTGTGCAATGACTTATTCAGAGTTGGAACGAGTCAGCACATTGGCAAAGGTTGTTGGACTAGGATTTATGCTAGGGAAGGAGATTTATGCTTAGAATAGGTATGCTTACAAGTGGCGGTGACTGTCAGGCTTTAAATGCAGCTATGAGAGGCGTGGTTAAGTGCCTTGATGCCAGCGGCACACAGATGGAGATCTATGGATTTCTTAATGGTTATAAAGGCCTTATTAACAGCGATTTTAAGATGCTTACGCCTAGAGATTTCTCAGGACTTCTTACAAGAGGTGGGACGATTCTTGGTTCATCCAGAGTTCCTTTTAAGACTATCCACGAACCCGATGAAGAGGGCAAAGACAAGGTTGCATGCATGAAGCAAACCTATTACAAGCTTCAGCTTGACGTCCTAGTAGTTCTTGGCGGCAATGGTTCTCAGAAGACAGCCAACCTCCTTAGAGAAGAAGGTCTTAATATCATATCTCTTCCTAAGACAATAGATAACGATCTCTGGGGGACTGATATGACATTTGGTTTCCAGAGCGCTGTTGATGTTGCTACTAACGCAATTGACTGCATCCATACAACAGCAGATTCTCATGGCCGCGTATTTATAGTAGAAGTTATGGGGCATAAAGTCGGCTGGCTTACTCTTAATGCAGGTATTGCAGGAGGAGCTGATATCATCCTGATCCCTGAGATCCCCTATGATATAGACAAGGTTATAGAAGCTATCGAAAGACGTGCTACAAACGGATCGAGATTTACTATCCTTGCAGTTGCAGAGGGTGCTATCTCCAAAGAGGATGCCAAGCTTACCAAGAAAGAGTATAAGAAGAAACTTTCAAGTTATGCATTCCCTTCTGTTTCATACGAGATTGCAGATCAGATTCAGAAAAAGACAGGTCGCGAAGTCAGAGTTACAGTTCCCGGACATATGCAAAGAGGCGGAGTTCCTGATCCTTATGACAGAGTATTTGCAAGCCGTGTCGGAGTAGAGGCAGGACAGCTTATCCTTAACAAAGAATACGGATATATGATCGCATACAAGAATCGTGAGATGGTCAAGGTCCCTCTTAAAGAGGTTGCCGGCAAGCTCAAGTCCCTTCCCAAGGATGCAAGTATTATCAAGGAAGCCAAGATGCTTGGTATCTGCTTTGGAGATTAATGGTAAGAGAGATTCCTTTCTTGTGTTATAATGTTGTAGGTGTCAAAGCTTATAGCTAAGAGCGCCCATCATAGATCTTATTAGCCTATGCTTATAGTTTTGGCAGTGTGACATTATTATTTATAAAAAATAGGATATTGCGAAAAGAGTATTAGAGATGCCATACGTAGCATTATATAGAAAGTTCCGTCCTCCGACATTTGAAGATGTCAAAGGTCAGGATCATATAGTAACAACACTTAAAAATCAGATAATATCAGACCGTGTGGGACATGCATATCTGTTCTGCGGAACTCGTGGAACAGGTAAGACGTCTGTTGCAAAGATACTTTCAAGGGCTGTTAACTGCGAGCACCCCGTAGATGGCAATCCTTGCGGTGAGTGCGAGACCTGCAGAGCCATAGCAGAAGGCAGATGCGTTGACGTTGTCGAGATCGATGCTGCATCCAACAATGGTGTTGATAATATCAGAACCATCATAGATGAAGTGTCCTATTCTCCTACAATGGGCAAGAAGAAAGTGTACATCATCGATGAGGTACACATGCTTTCTACAGGAGCTTTCAATGCACTTCTAAAGACACTTGAAGAGCCGCCGGAATATGTGCTTTTCATTCTGGCTACTACTGAAGTTCAGAAGATACCGATCACTATTTTATCAAGATGCCAAAGGTATGATTTTCATCGTATCACTATAGATACTATAGAAGGCAGACTTAAGGAAGTTACTGACAGAGAGGGTATCAAAGCACAGGAGAAGGCACTTAGATATATCGCAAGAGCTGCTGACGGATCCATGAGAGATTCCTTAAGTCTTCTGGATCAGTGTGTTGCCTTTAACTACGGGCAGGAGCTGACCTATGATAAGGTACTGGGAGTGCTGGGAGCAGTTGATACAGCAGTTTTTGGTCAGATGTTTAAAGCTCTGACACAGTCAGATGCCAAGGAAGCACTTAGCATCCTTGCAGATGTAGTTATACAGGGAAGAGAGCTTTCACAGTTCGTTGCGGATTTTGTATGGTATCTTAGGAATTTGATGCTGGTCACAACTTCTGATAATGTAGAAGATGTTGTTGATATATCATCTGATAATCTTGAGGTATTAAAGGATCAGGCCCAAGCTACTGACATAGATACTATAATGCATTTTATAAGCGTATTTTCAGAGCTTGAAGCAAGTTTGCGTTTTGCTGCGCAAAAGCGTATTCTGATTGAGATGGCGCTTATAAGGATCTGTCGCCCTCAGATGGAAGGTACAACAGATGAGGGACTGGCTCAGCGTGTAAGAGCTCTTGAGAATAAAGCAAGAGAATCTGCTGATATCATAGACAGGATCAGGAATGGACAGATTGCTGTGACAAATGCTGCGTCTTCCGGCGCATCATTAGAAGCTCCAAAACCTGTAGCAGCAAGGAAACTTGATAAGCCGATCCCTGAGGATATCAAAGCTGTAGTTGACGGGTTCGATCGCTTTCTTGGCGGTATGAAAGATGCTGCCCTTAAGAACTTCATGAAGACTGACAGACCCAGACTATCTCTTGGAGCTGATAATACTCTTCAGATGGTATTTAATAACCAGGTCACCATGGGGATCATTGAGGCTCAGAAGAAGTATCTTGAACAGGAACTTGCAGATGCTTTTGGCAAGGATATCAAGGTCGAGATAAGAGCTCTTGCCAAGGGTGAACAGTTTGAGGAGTCCTATATAGACCTTGAAGCTATAAAGTCTGCAATACAGTTTGATGTTGTGACAGAAGATGAAGAGAGTAGACCGGTAGAGGATACAATTTCTAAGGATAGTGAACCTGATATTACAAGCGAAAGTCAGCCGATTGACGGAGCATCTGGTGGCATAAATGAGAATCAGCCGATGTATGAAGCATCCGCTGATATAACAGAAAGTCAGGCGGTGGACGAAGCATCTGCTGGTATGATCGAAAATCAGATGATGGGTGAAGTTCCAGATGATATACAGGATGCAGACTATGGATTTATGACGGAGTCGCTTCAGAACCTTAGCCCTGAAGATGATGGCAATTCTTTTGAAGAAAAGGATGAGCCTGAAGATGAGGCTTGATCGTGTTTGGATTTACAAGTTTTTTGACTATAGATCCAAATGCATTAAAATATTTTTTTAAATAATTAGTACATAGAATTTATTCATATGTCTTTTTATAAAACGGATTTTACGGAGGTATTATTTTATGAGTAAGCGTGGAGGATTCCCTGGCGGAATGCCTGGAAACATGAATAATCTGATGAAGCAGGCACAGCGTATGCAGCGTCAGATGGAAGAGAATCAGAAAGAACTTGAGACTAAAGAGTTCACAGCTAAAGCCGGCGGCGGTGCTGTAGAAGCAACTGTTACAGGTGGCAAAGAGCTCAAGGCTATCAAGATCTCTCCCGAAGCGGTTGATCCGGATGATGTAGAGATGCTCCAGGATCTTATCGTTGCTGCAGTTAATGAAGCTATGGGCGAAGCTGATAAGGCTAACGCAGAAGTCCTTGGCAAGATGACAGGCGGACTTGGCGGCTTTGGAGGACTTGGATTCTAATGGATCTGTACAGTGGCCATGTTAACAAGCTGATAGAAGAGCTTGCTTCTCTCCCCGGAATAGGAGGGAAGTCAGCTCAGAGGCTTGCTTTTTATATTATCAATATGCCAAAAGACCGTGTTGCAAGGCTCTCAGGCGCTATCAATGATGCCAGAGAGAATGTTCACTATTGCAAGAAGTGTTGCACACTTACAGATGGTGACCTGTGTCCTATCTGTTCCAATGACAGCAGGGACAAGTCTACGATCATGGTTGTAGAGAACTCAAGAGATCTCGCGGCATATGAAAGAACAGGCAAGTACAATGGTCTATATCATGTGCTTCAGGGCGTAATATCACCTATGCTTGGCGTAGGACCATCTGATATAAGACTTAAAGAACTATTACAGCGTCTTCAGACAGAGGATGTAAATGAGGTCATCCTTGCTACAGGATCAAGTCTTGAAGGCGAGACGACAGCTATGTATGTAAGTAAACTGGTGAAACCCACAGGTATCAAAGTGACTCGTATTGCGAGCGGTGTACCTGTTGGAGGAGATCTGGAATATATTGATGAGGTGACGCTACTACGCGCACTAGAGGGAAGGACGGAAGTATGAGCGTAAAGAGAGAATTTGTTGGGGAGACACAAAAGGGACAGGCTGTATATCTTTTCCATATTACTAATAAAAATGATATGGAAGTAACTGTTCTTAATTATGGTATCAACATCCAGAACGTCTTTGTTAAGGACAGTAATGGAAACAGATGCGATGTGGTTCTTGGATTTGATGATTTTGAAGGCTATACAGACAATAAGCCTACTCTTGGATCTACTATAGGACCATCAGCTAACCGTGTAGAGGGTGGTAAGTATACCATTGCAGGCAAGGAATATCATCTTCCACTTAATGAAAATGGTGTGAACAATCTTCATACAGATGGAGACAATGGTTTTCACAAGACAGTATGGGACAGCGAAGAGGGAGACAATCTTGTAAGATTCACTTATAAGGCTGCTGATGGCGAGCTTGGATTCCCAGGCAATCGTACATTTACAGTAGAAGTTTCACTTTCTGATGACAATGAGCTTACACTTCATTATCATGCAGACAGCGATGCTGATACTCTTATCAATATCACTAATCACACCTATTTCAATCTTGGTGGCAGCGGAAGCGGCAAGGTTCTCGGTCATGTGCTTCAGCTCAATTCTCATTATTTTACACCTGTTAAGGACAAGAATTCTATTCCTTCAGGTGAGAAGCGTGCTGTTAAAGGAACTCCGCTTGATTTTACAACTCCTAAGACTATCGGTCAGGATATTGCATCAGATTATGAGCAGATTGCTCTTGCAAACGGTTATGATCATAACTTCATAATCGATGGTGCTGTTGACGAAGATGGAAATGTTGACGGTGGTATGCATGAGTTTGCTATAGTTACTAATCCTGCAACAGGAATCACTATGCATGCATCTACCAATCTTCCGGGATTCCAGTTCTATTCGGCTAATTTCCTTAAGGACCTTGTTGGTAAGGACGGATATGAGTATGGTCAGTATGATGGACTTTGTCTTGAAACACAGACATATCCTAATTCTATCAATACTCCTTCATTCCCAAGTCCTGTATATGGACCTGATCGTCCATATGATGCCGTTACAGTTTATAAGTTTAACTAAGTGGTGTTAAGTATAGGTTAGAAAAACTGAATCCCTACATCACTTATCTTGTAGAATTTAAGATCTTTTACAGTTTTTTCTATATGGAGGACTGATGGCTGAAGTCAGAAACTTTAGAGATTACAGCAGAAATTTTAGAGATGCAGATGCACCGGACGAAGAAACCGGTGCATCTTTTTCCAGAGAGCCTTCTTATCAGGAGAAGATAAGAAATCATAGGCTTATAGTATTTTACAGAACTATTTTTTTGCTGATTGCGGCGGGTGCCATAGTAGCATTTATATATGTGAACTGGCACAACAAGGTGTATTCGGAATCCAGGGTTCTTAGCTCTACATCTCTTACTGGCATGTCTGGTGTCACAGTACTTCCGCTTGGACAGAATATAATCAGATATAGTAAAGATGGTATCAATTGTATGTCTGCAGACGGAAGGGCGCTGTGGAATATGACCTATGATATGCAGGCACCTGTGGTGAGAATATGCGGTGAGACAGTTGCAGTTGGTGATTATAATGGTAATACTATCTATGTTGCCAATTCGCAGGGAACTCTTGGAAGTTTTGGAACCAATCTTCCTATCAGGGATTTCTGCGTTTCATCACAGGGGGTAGTTGCGGTCATTCTTGACGATGATGATATAACAAGGATCAAGCTTTTTGATACATCGGGCAAGGAACTTGCAGCTATCAAGGCTACTATGGCCAACAGTGGATATCCTACCAGCATGTCCTTGTCTCCCAATGCTGAGCTTTTGGCAGTATGTTATCTGAAAGAGTCGGGAGGTTCTATTCTGACCGGCGTTACCTTCTTTAACTTTGGAGCTGTAGGTCAGAATGAGACAGATAACATGGTAAGCTCATTCAAGTATGAAGATACTATCATCCCATATGATGTGTTCCTTGATTCAAGTACTAATATGGTTGTATCTGATAAGAGTATAGTCTTCTACAAGGGTGAGGATGTTCCTAATGACCCTGTTGTCAATGAGATCGGTGAGACTGAGATCATGAGCGTTTATAACAACGAAGACTACGCAGGCATCATATGCGCCGGAACAGCAGAAGAGGGAGCCTATAAGCTTACAGTCTACAATACTTCAGGTAAGGATATTCTGGAGAAGTATTTTGATCTTGCTTATACTGATATGTTCTTCTCAGATGATCAGTTTGTTGTGTACAATGACAAGCACTGGCAGTTATATGGAATAGATGGAACTCTTCGATTTGAAGGGGAGTTTGATGAAAGTATAAAGGCAATCATCCCGGGACCTAGCAGGAGCAGATTTACTATAGTGACAGCTGATTCGATAGATCAGATAGAACTGAGATAGAACTAATATAGGACTAATATAGGACTATATAGAACTAATATAGAGCTAAGACTGATCTTTACATATATAGTAAGATCATAAATAAGAGTCATTTGGTATAATATATTATTTTGATAGCAAATATACAAAAAATATATTACCTCAAATGGCTCTTTGTTTGCATTTGGAGATATCAAATCATTGACATTGTAACGAAATTGCGATAAACTCGAAAACGTAAGTATTTTAGTTCAAACAGATTCACTGTAATTTTTTCCAAAAACATCTTTTAATAATTGACCTTGCGACTTGTAAGGCATGCTTGTGCATGGGGAGGATTCCAATATGACAGAAAGCAAAGACACTCAGGTAAGACCTACAGCAACTATAAAATCCATTGTAAAGGCTGCAGTGATAGAGCAGAGTGAGAAGGCAGCAGCACTTGCCAAAGAGGAAAAGGCAAGGCAGGAAGAAGCTGGTATCAAAGTTATAAAGCTTGAAAAAGGTGCAGTAGAAAAGGCTAAAGAGGCTAAGGCTTCTGTATCAAAGAAAGCTGCAGAAGAAGATAAGAAGATAAAGGAAAAGGCTGTAAAGGTAGAAAAAGAAACCCAAAAGAAGGTAGCCAAGGCTAAGAAAGAAGCATCTGAAGTTAAGAAAGATGTAGTGAAAAAGGCAACTTCAGCAAAAAAAGAAGCAGAAAAGAAGATTGCTGAAGTGAAGAATGAGCTACCTGATAAGGATAAGGTGGTAGAGAAAGCCTCCAAAGTCAAGAAAGAAGCAAAAGAAAAAGCTGGAGTTGTAAAGAAAGATGCAGCAAAAAAGGCTGATTCTGTAAAGAAAGAAACTGCCAAGAAAATCTCTGATATAGAGAAAGAGACAGTAAAGAAAGTCAAAGAAGTAAAAAAAGAAGTAGCAAAGAAGGCTGAGGCAGTAAAAGAAACAGTAAAAGAAACAGTTGTTAAAGTAACAGAGCCAGAGGTCAAGCTTGTACTACAGTATCGTGATTATGATATAGAGCAGAGTGTTCTTTATAATAAAGCAAGAGCTGTTATTGGTGATAAGTTTGAATCTGTAAAGAACCTTAACCTTTATGTTAAGCCTGAAGAAGGTAAGGTATATTTTGTTGCAGATGACGAGACTGGAAGTTTTGATCTGTAACAAGCCCTAAATTGCCCCATATCTTTTTTGTTTTTTTTAAGAAGCGTAGATCCTATAAGGATTTGCGCTTCTTTATATTTTCTTTAGACTTTTTTATTTATTAGTCGGTTGACAGTATAGTTTTAAAGTGATAATTTAACGTATGTAAGATGTTAGCACTCAAGTCGAGTGAGTGCTAACATCGGATGAGAAGAGGTAATCATTTGGAACTTACAGAGCGTAAGAAAACAATTCTAAATGCAATCGTTCGTAATTATCTGGAGACCGGAGAGCCGGTTGGAAGCAGGACGATTTCCAAGTATACGGATCTGAACCTTTCATCTGCGACTATCCGCAATGAGATGGCAGACCTTGAAGAGATGGGGCTTATATTACAGCCACACACTTCTGCAGGACGTATACCATCCGATCAGGGCTATCGTATCTATGTAGATGATATGCTCGCCCAGAAGGAGAAGGAAGTCGACAGCATGCGTGAGATGCTTCTTGATAAGGAAGAGAAGCTTGAGAATCTCCTTAAGCATGTTGCAAGACAGCTTGCGGACAATACCAATTATGCGACCATGGTTTCAACACCTACCATGAGCAAGAACAAGCTCAAATTCCTTCAGATAAGCAGAGTGGATGCTGATCATCTTCTGGCTACCATAGTTCTTGAAGGCAATCTTATCAAGAACAAGATGATACCGGTTGAGGAAGAGCTTGATGATGCGACAATCCTTAAGCTCAACATGATCCTGAATACGAACCTGAGCGGTATATCAGTTGAGAATATCAACCTTGGCCTTATCGCAGCTCTCAAAGCGCAGGCTGGTATTCACTCCGAGATTGTAGGTCATGTGATAGACGCAGCTGCAGAGTCCATAAGAGCCGATGAGGAGCTTGAGATATATACAAGCGGTACCAACAATATCCTGAAATATCCCGAACTTTCAGATAATAAAAAGGCGAGTGAACTTATCAATACATTTGAAGAAAAGAGTGATCTTACAAGTCTTGTAGAAAGTTCTCTTAGTGCTACGGAACACGGGATTCAGGTTTATATAGGCAATGAAACACCGGTAGATACCATGAAGGATTGCAGCGTAGTTACAGCAACCTACGAACTTGCCGAAGGTATGAGAGGCACAGTCGGTATCATAGGCCCCAAGCGGATGGACTATGACAAGGTCGTATCTACACTTAAGAAAATGATGCATCAGCTGGATGATCTTTATAAGAAGAACGACTAGCTATTTTCATATAATAAATAGTAATAAAGGAGAATCAACTTGAGTCAGGAAAAGGAAATCAAAAAAGAGCAGGAAGAAGTAGAAGAAGCTCTTAAAGAAAACGAAGCTCAATCAGAAGATGCGGTTGAGAACGAAAATACTGCAGAAGCATCAAAAGAAACAGCTGATGCAGATACTACAGATAAGGCTTCTGAAGAAGTCAAGGAAGAGGGCAAGAAATCTCTTTTTGGAAAAAAGAAAAATCCTCTTCAGGACAAGCTTGACGATATGACAGACAAGTACAAGCGTCAGCTTGCAGAGTTCGAGAACTTCCGTAACAGAACTGAGAAAGAGAAGTCTCAGATGTTCGATGCAGGAGCAGGCAATGTACTTACCAAGATACTTCCTGTTGTAGATAACTTCGAAAGAGGTCTTGCAGCAGTTCCGGAAGATAAGAAAGATGATTCTCTTGTACAGGGATTTGACATGATCTACAAGCAGCTTTTAAAGACTCTTGAAGATATGGATGTTAAGCCGATAGAAGCTCTTGGCAAAGAGTTCGATCCTAATCTCCACAACGCAGTAATGCAGGTAGAGAGCGATGAGTACGAAGAAGGAATTGTCGCACAGGAGCTCCAGAAGGGCTATACATATCACGATACAGTAATCCGTCACTCAATGGTGGCTGTTGCTAAATAGAGGAGATAGAGATTGTCTTCGATGTTTTTGCCAAGAAGGCATTTATGATCACAAAGCTTTACACATCTCCGATTTCCCAGTAGGGATAGATCAAAAATAAGATGAAATAGTTATGGAGGTAAATTAACTATGGGTAAAATCATTGGTATCGACCTTGGTACTACAAATAGCTGCGTAGCAGTCATGGAAGGTGGAAAGCCTACCGTTATAGCAAATGCAGAAGGTGCTAGAACAACTCCTTCAGTTGTAGCTTTCACTAAGAATGGTGAGAGACTTGTAGGTGAACCTGCTAAGCGTCAGGCTGTTACAAATGCAGATCACACAATTTCTTCAATCAAGAGAGATATGGGTACAGACAATGGCCGTAACATCGATGGCAAGAAGTACTCACCTGAGCAGATCTCAGCTATGATTCTTCAGAAGCTCAAGAAGGATGCTGAAGACTATCTTGGAGAGTCTGTATCACAGGCAGTTATCACAGTTCCTGCATACTTCAATGATGCTCAGCGTCAGGCTACTAAGAACGCTGGTAAGATCGCAGGTCTTGAAGTAGAGCGTATTATCAACGAGCCTACAGCTGCAGCTCTTGCTTATGGTCTTGACAATGAGAAAGAGCAGAAAATCATGGTATATGACCTTGGTGGTGGTACATTTGATGTATCTATTATAGAGATTGGTGACGGTGTCATCGAAGTTCTTTCTACAAACGGTGATACACACCTTGGTGGTGATGACTTCGATAACAAGATCATCGACTGGATGGTAGAAGAGTTCAAGGCTAAAGAAGGCGTAGACCTTTCAAGCGATAAGATGGCTATGCAGAGACTTAAGGAAGCTGCAGAGAAGGCTAAGAAGGAACTCTCTTCTTCTACAACAACTAATATCAACCTTCCTTTCATCACAGCAACAGCAGAAGGCCCTAAGCACTTCGATATGGATCTTACAAGAGCTAAGTTCGAAGAACTTATCCATGATCTTGTAGAGAGAACAGCTATTCCTGTTCAGAATGCTATGAGAGATGCAGGTCTTACAAATGCAGACCTTGGTAAAGTCCTCCTTGTTGGTGGTTCTACACGTGTTCCTTGCGTAGTAGAGAAGGTTAAGCAGCTCACAGGTCAGGAGCCTTCCAAGAACCTTAACCCTGATGAATGCGTAGCAGTAGGTGCCGGTATCCAGGGTGGTAAGCTCAATAACGAAGCTGGTACAGGAGATATCCTTCTTCTTGATGTAACTCCACTTTCACTTTCTATCGAGACAATGGGTGGTATCGCTACAAAGCTTATCGAGCGTAATACAACTATTCCTACCAAGAAGAGCCAGATCTTCTCAACAGCAGCTGATAACCAGACAGCAGTTGATATCAACGTACTTCAGGGTGAGAGACAGTTCGCAAGAGACAACAAGTCACTTGGTCAGTTCCGTCTTGATGGTATCCCTCCGGCAAGAAGAGGTATGCCTCAGATCGAAGTTACATTCGATATCGATGCTAACGGTATCGTTAACGTATCTGCTAAGGATCTTGGTACAGGTAAAGAGCAGCACATCACAATCACATCCGGCACTAACATGTCTGACGATGATATCGATAAGGCTATCAAAGAGGCTCAGGAATATGAGGCTCAGGACAAGAAGCGTAAGGAAGGCATCGATGCAAGAAACGAAGCTGATTCCTTCGTATTCCAGACAGAGCAGGCTCTTAAAGATGCAGGCGACAAGATCGATGCAACTGCTAAGTCAACTGTAGAAGCTGATCTTACAGATCTTAAAGCTACACTTGATGCTACTAAGGACAAGGAACTTACTGATGAAGAGATCGACAAGATCAAGACTCAGAAAGAAAAGCTCATGACAGATGCTCAGCAGCTCTTCTCAAAGATGTATGAGAATATGCAGCAGCAGGCTGGCCCTCAGGCTGGTCCTGGACCTGATATGGGTGGCGCAGCAGGCAGCCAGACTCAGAACAATGATGATGTAGTTGACGGAGACTACAGAGAAGTATAAGGTATATAAGGTCGGTGACTTTGTATACGATGATCAGATGATCATTATTAATGAAATTAACCCCGAGCTGCTTAAATGGCAGCTCGTGGGTATTTTGCGCTAAGGAAAGGTATTATGGCAGATCAGAAACGCGATTATTATGAAGTGCTTGGAGTAGGCAAAGGTGCCTCGGATGATGAGATCAAGAAAGCATACAGGGTACTTGCTAAGAAATATCATCCAGATATGAATCCCGGTGATGCTAATGCAGCTGAAAAGTTCAAAGAGGCTTCCGAAGCTTATGCTGTACTTTCAGATCCTGAGAAGAGACGCCAGTATGATCAGTTCGGTCATGCTGCATTTGAAGGTGGCGGAGCAGGATTTAACGGTGGCGGATTTGATTTCTCCGGCGCTGATTTTAGTGATATATTTGGCGACATATTCGGTGAATTCTTTGGTGGTGGAAGGAGTCGCGGTGCTCGTTCCGGACCTGCTAAGGGAGCTAATATACGTGCCAGCGTAAGGATTACATTTATGGAATCCATCACAGGCACAGAAAAAGAACTTACTCTTAATTTGAAAGATCCTTGCCCGACATGTAAAGGTACAGGCGCTAAGCCAGGTACTACGCCACAGATGTGTCCTAAGTGCGGTGGTAAGGGACAGGTTGTATTCACACAGCAGTCGCTTTTTGGAACCGTCCGCAATGTTCAGACATGTCCTGAGTGTGGTGGATCAGGCAAGATTATTAAAGATAAATGTGCAGACTGCGGCGGAACAGGTTATAAGACAAGCCGTAAGACCATTAAGGTTACTATCCCTGCAGGTATTGATAACGGACAGAGCGTTCGTATAAGAGAAAAGGGTGAGCCCGGTATCAACGGAGGTCCAAGAGGTGATCTTCTTGTAGAAGTGCTGGTATCAAGTCATCCTACATTCCAGAGAGAGGATTATGATATCTTCTCAGTTGTAGATATGTCATATGCAGTTGCTGCTCTGGGCGGATCTGTTGTGATCGACACTGTTGACGGCAGAGTAGTATATGATGTTAAGCCGGGTACTCAGACTGGAGCAAGAATAAGACTTAGAGGTAAGGGTGTTCCGTCACTTCGTGACAAGGACATACGAGGAGACCACTATGTAACTCTTGTTGTTAAGACTCCTGAGCGCCTTTCCAAGGAAGCCAAAGAGCTCCTTACTAAGTTTGATGAACTTACAGGTGACAGTCTTAACGAGGCAGAGAGACTTACATCGGATGGTTCTGATGACAAGGACGGCAAAGACAAAAAGAAGAAAAAAGGCTTCTGGAATAAATAAAGATAACGTTATGGGGGTGTCGCATAAAATAGCGGCACCCTCACGTTATTAATAGCTTCACGGGTTCTGTAATTGGACTCTTAAGCTGAATTCTACTTTACTGCAGGAGATGAGGCATTTGCCATGATATTTACCTGCAAGCTCCTGAATGATCTTAAGACCATAACCGTGACTTACCTTATCCTTTTTGGTCGTGGAAATAAGATTTCCGCGTATATGGCGCTGTACAAGCACAGGATTGACTACAGAAATAGTAGTAAAGTTGCGTGTTCTGACTGCCTTGACATTAATATAAGGATTTTCAATGTTTTCACAGGCTTCCAGCGCATTATCAAGAGCATTGGCAAGGATGGAGCATATATCAGGGGCAGGCATATCGGTAAGCCCTGCCAGTGATCCTTCATAGCCAAAGGTAATGCCCTTTTTGTTTGCAATCTCCATTCTGCTGGTCAGGATTATATCAGCAATATTATTGCCGCTAATAGGAACAGGAGCGGCAGGAAGGCTGGCAGTAAGATCTTTAGTATATTTTTTGATTTCATTGTAATTACCGTCTTCAGCCAGTGTTTCGATTATTGCCATATGTTTTTTGAGATCATGTCTCTTTTTCCTGATCTCATCTTCTTGCAGCTGGAGGTTCTGCATAGCGTCCAGCTGAGTCTGCAGATAGGTCATATGAATTCTTGCAAGCGTCTCATTCTCAAGACGGATTCTTTTTTCAAACAAACTGTAAATATAGAATACAATGCAGCTGACATATGCTATAGGCAGGAAAAACCTCCAGAACATATCAGCAAATCCCAAATAGTCGCTTGTTGCGAATAACATAGCACACAGCGCCAGTATCAGCATTGTAAGGCAGAACAGTATCATTGCCAGCGCGATTTCTCTTAACGTAATATGAAAGACCAGTCCTTTCTTTTGGGAAATGATGTGTATTGTCACAAGAATCAGTATGATAGTCAGGTCTGTAATGACATCAGAGAGTTTCAGTGTCAGGTAAAAGCAGGAAAATGAATCATCCACATACGGGAATACTGTCGTGAAAATATATGACGGCATTATTGAAAAAACGGTATATAAGAAAAAAGTCGGAATGGTCAAAAGAACATCCGTAAGCTTAAGTGAACTAAGTCCCAGAATAGTCAGATATACCATTGCAAGGACCATGATCATATAAAGTGATGGTATTGGGATGAAAATATTCGTTATGAATAAAACAAGAAAATAGGACGGGAAGAGCAGATACAGCCTTTTTCCTGAAATATCAAGATGCCCCCCGCAGAAGTACTGGAGGAGCAATATAAGTTCAGTGCAGGCTATAGCATTTGAAATTGCGGCAATTACATAAGGGCCAAAAAGATCAATGATATGGAGATTCATAATTAACCTCATGTCGCGAGCAAAGCGAGTGACTAATGGTTCAAATTGATGGAGCTCGCGTCATCAATTTGGGTTTGAAAGTGGAACACTTTCAAAC
>JAEEGI010016312.1_pt1 | contig 15350 bp, 9 predicted proteins | sample 8958751 | NCBI WGS metagenome assembly JAEEGI01 (sample SAMN16246545, study PRJNA631951) | gut metagenome | biome: gut microbiome; feature: rumen; material: KS-attached | host: Bos | place: Iran: Karaj | collected 2018-10
CCAGTTGGCCGCACCTCTGTTCAACATACTTAAGTCGTTTCTTTTAAACAAGAAAGGGCAGTACAAGGCTGTACTGCCCTTTCTTGCCAGGGGTAATTATTCTATTATTAATTCTTTTGTTTCAAGGTGATGGTCTGGACCAGGTTATTGGAGTTCTGGCACTTCACCTGCAAAGTGGCCGTCTTCTCCTTGGCATTCCTGCCGGAGTTCTCCTTCGCCTTGATAGTGACCGTGCCTTTCTTGGATCCCTTCACCGTGCTGAATCCATCGAGCATGCTATCCTCATCTTTAACCAAGGTCACTTCCCAGTCACCGGATGCATCGATGGAGACGGTCTTGGTTCCACCGGATTTATCGAACTCGACGGTCGTCGGAGTGACAGTAAAGACATAAGCACTCTGACTGACTGAAATTGTCTTCGACGAGACCTGTGTTCCTTTATAAGTCGAAACGATCGTGATGGTCGCATTCCGCTGGCTGGTCGTCAGGTTGTCTTGGGTAACCGACAGGGAGAACGTTCCGTTCCCTGTCTTCGAACCGTTGTTGACCTTAACCCAATCTTGATCTGATGTCGCCTTCCAATCCCCGGTACACTTCACATCAATAGACTGGTCGGCACATTGCGCCTTGAAGGGTGAATCGAAGATTGCCGATGTCTTGCCGATGTCAAAGTCATATTTCGGTTGCGACAGGTTGACCGTCAATGTGGAATACGAACCACTGTGCAAGGTAACTGTGGACTTATGGTCCGCATCCAGCTTTAGGTAATCCGGCGGATTCAGCGTCACCGTAATCTCCTTTCCGGTATCATCTCCTTCTCCGGACACGGAACTGGCGCCCCATCCGGAAGCATTGTCCAAAGTCCATGGACCGGAAGAACGGAAAGTAATCCTCTTCTCTTTAGCGTTGACCGTCTCGAATGACAGGCTTGAAGAAGAGGTCAGTTCATAATAATACGGATCTTGTTCGACCGGAATCAGCTTCTCGTACGAACCAATCAAACTCCGGACAACTACATATTCTGTAGCCCGCCTCGAGAGAGTCGGGTTATTATCCGCCGTCAACTTGAATTTCGGATTGGAAGAACCCGAATCCACATCCATATGAATCCAGAAAGGAGAGGATTGGACAGCCCATGGTCCAGAGCATTTGAAGGAAACGTCCCTACTCCCGGATTTCACCGAAGACTGTGAACGGAAAACAACTGTTGCAGGGGTACTGTCATCAAACTCATATTTGTTCTGCGAGAAATGCCACTTGTAAGAATCCCGATAGGCCTGGACATACGAGTAAGCTATGCGAGAATCCTCGGACCGATCCAGGGTGATGGTTACATCGGATTCCCGCCCGGAATTCCGGTTTGCATTATAGGTAGGACGGACCGTTACGGTGCCGCTCCCTGAACGGTTGTTCTCGGAAGCGATAAAACTATAATCAGTCGTTTCAAGGACCCAGGGAAGCTCATCCGTTGCCTGGACAGAGAAACCATAACTCAAGGGGTTGTACGATTCATAGTTGACAGCAGGACTGATACCCGTGGTAGACTGGTTGTCCTGACGTGATACATTGAACACGACCCCTTCCTGACTGACAGACACATTGATTGAATTACGGACATTGCCTCCCCACAGGCAATTCACCTTGATAGTACCGGCTGTGCGGGATTTGGTATCCAGGTTAATGTCAGGATTCAGTGCCAGGTTGGTATCCGATGTTCCATAAGTGGATGATGGATGGATCCAGGAAGGGCATTCCGCTATCTGCCAATCACCGTCGCTTTCAATCCGGATAGCATCAGCGAAAGATTTCTTATATGCGGGAATTACCATTGAATTTGACTGGCCGGAAGTCTTCCCGTTAACCCGGAAAGTGAATGGACGCTGCACCAGCGTAATCTTCACCGGCACATACCCGTTCGCACTCCGCTCAGACGAGGACATCTTTTCGTGGATATCACTGGTAAGAATAATGACTTTGGTCCTTGACTTCGTATCGCTGTCATTCACCTGAGCAGCTCCCACATTAACGACTCTGCCCTCCGATGCCCCGGGCCAGACCGTGCTGGAGATATAATACCATTCGTTCGATGGCAACTGTGACCGGTCCTCATTCAGCAACTTCCACGCATTCGAAGCAGTAATCTGCATGGGAAAACGTTCCGATGTACGGGTGGATGAAATATTGGCCAGTTGGTCGGTATCACAGTCAACCTTCAGTTGGAAAGGTTCCTGTTTGATCTGAATGGGCTTTACGAGCCCATTCACGGCTGAGAAACGCAGGTTGGCCAAGGCCTGATTGACCAGATGCAGGTTCTGGGTCTTCGACCAGAAACGGATCCTGTAGGTAGTAGGAACCCCTGGCGTCGAATTTCCCCCTGTCGTACTAGGGTCTATAACAAGCCATGAAGACCCCGGAGAAGGGACCGAAACACTCCAAGAGCCCGTTGTCCGCAGCAAAATATCATGCGCAGTGCTCCCATCCTCGGAAAACTCGGTATTGTTAAAAACCGTATCGACCACACCGGAAGGGTCTATTTCGAAAATATAAGGCCTCTGGTACACATGGATGTCCCGGAAAGCATCCCCACCGGCAGCGGAAAGACGGACGATCATTTCCCGTTCCTGCTCCTCGGGGTTGTAACGTTTGGGAATCTCAAGGCGGATTTCCTCTGTCCCATCCCCCCCCTCTCCTCCGGGCACGCTGGACGCGACATAACTGTTCTCAAAATGTGTGGAATCAGCATGGAGCATCTCCACCTCCCAGGGAATCTCGCACTGAATGTGAAGCAGGGACTCAAACGATGAAACTCCGTCATCGCGGATCGCATAGCCCAGTTCATCAAAATCGACACGAACATCATCCGCTTCTCCATTGATCAGGAACAACAGGTGATCCTGCGTCAACTGCAGATTGTAAGTGGCGACAACCCGCTCCATCTCTTGCCTCGGATGGTCTCCTTGTGGCACAGGACGGATTATCAGGCGTGTATGATAGTCCTCCTTGTTGAAATTGCTCTTCAATGAACGCAAGTCAAAGGCTTTGTCTCCATGGTAGGCTATCGTCCCTTCTTTCTTCCCGTCCACTTGGAAATATGTATCCCCAAAACCTTCATCCAGCACCATCTCCCAATCAATGTTCGATTCCACTTTCACAGGGAACGGGTTGCGGCCCGCGGCGGTGGAATGATTCCATGCGAATTCAAAAGTCGCATCTCCCACCGTCTTATCCACCGTCGTCACAGGAACTTCAGACACATTCAATGTCTCCTCCTCCGGAATGGAATAAGTGAGGCGCAGATAAGGGCAATCCTGCGTGACGGAAATCTGATGCTCGTCAACGACAAGAGAGCCGGTACGCTGGGCCCAGGAGTCATTGATCTTCGCCGAAACGGTAATTTCATACGTTCCGGGATTACCCGAAGACGGAGTTACCTCCAACCATTCGTTCGGGTAGTTGATCCGCCAGTTCTCATCCGCAGAATAGGTGAGGGTAAAGGTCTCACCCAACGGATCGAACGTAAGAGCGTCCACCGAGAAGACGGAATCCATCACCTTGGGTTGCTGGAAATCATCCCTGCTGGTACAAGACAAAGCAAGGACGCCGAATATGGTCAAGGAAAGAAGCGAAACTTTTCTCATAAGCTTATTGTCTGTCATAAATCAGGTCTCCGGGTGTCTGCCGGAGGAGACGCTCCATAACGATATAAACCGTCGCGACGGAAACGACCAGGATAATCACGATGGACAGCAGTGTCTTTAAGCTCCATAGTGACAGGTAACTGTAGGTCCCGTCCTTCAGGATGCCGAAGGCAGCCAATCCGCCCTGGGCAATGAAGGAAATGCTCAAGGCAATCAGAATCGCCCCCAGGATGACACAGCCGACAATCAATACATAGACGCCGATCAGGCGGCGGTTGCTGACGCCGAATGCCTTAAAGGTTCCGATATTCCGCTGGACTTTCTGGAAATAGGATTGAAGAAGATTGACGATGAACAGGATGATACAGGTAATGGCGAAAACGATGATGGCCCATGACAGGATACCCGCCATGACACTAACAGCATTGAAATTCTCCTTCGCATTGACCTGAGACATGTCCACCTTGATATGGTAACCGTCATTCACGAATGACTCAAATTCGCGGACATGGGTCAAACTATTGAAATAAACGGAGAGGTATGCCTTCTCCTGAATGGAATAGTTGGAGAAATTGTAGTCGTACACGCGCTGAACGCCCTTATCCGCCCATTCTTCATTAATCTTCCTGGCAACCGCGGCCACTTCCATGGACGGAAGGAATTGGGATGTCCCCGTTAGAGAAACGTAGTCACCTTTGACAAAAGACGTCAATTCCGGTTTGTAAAAAGAAAACTCATCCAGGAAAGGAGATACGGACATCATGCTCTCCCCAGTCTTCCGAAGGGCCTCCTTGAACACATCGTAATCAACCGTCGCCGGAACGAAATAATGCAGGGAATGCGAATATGGCACATTGGCGGCCAAATTAAACGGATAGGTATTGTCGTTGTCTATCTGTTCGCGGAGGAACTTGGAAGCGACAAAGTCGACATTGCTCGGCAAGCGACGCACAACCCCCAGTACGGGAATAGGAATATGGCCGAAACCGTCATCAGTAACGGAGAATCCCAGAGAATCTGCTCCGTCGCTGAAGCCTTGCATATCTACAAAAGCCGGAGCCCTGTCATAGCCCAGGCGTGTCAAGGCATCCTTGGTCAAGATAACGCCGAGATGATCTTCCGGAAGTTCCGTCATGTCGGAAATGCAGTTATGGTCGACCACATTCTCCTCATTGAGAATCGCGGTCATCAGATCCGTCTGCATATCCTGGAAAAAGCGCCCGCGGAAGTACTGGATCCTGTTCCCGTCAGCGCCGAAGAACATGACGGCCCAATAGTAATCGGACTGGAAACCATTATAGTCGAACAGTTCCATGTTCTCCTGGGAAGACAGTGCACTCGCGAGCCCATCGATATCGCCCTCGTTTTGGTTCGGGATATCCATCCAGCGGATGAACGGATCGTTCATCTTGTCGGACAGATATTTCATACTGGCATTGCTGAAGGCAATGGCCAGGAATGTAACCGTTAGGACGGCGGAAAGAAGCCACAGAGAAGACCAATGCTTTCCCAGCACCACCCTTCCTTCCCGGCGCACGAACAATTTGAAATAATCGTCGAACAATTGTTTCATCGCTTAAATCTTCTTTCTGAGAAAAGCCTCAAACTGCTCCGCCATCAGGAACGTCGTGCCATTGCTCCAATGCTTCCGATCCTCGTCCGGGACGAAAACGGATTCCTGGTCAATAAGACCATAAGTCAGTATTTCGCCATCAGCATCGTGTCTTTCGCTCTCTTGCTTCCGGACCTTGATAACGACGTCAGCAAAAGTGGACGCGAGATGAATGTCATGAGTGACGATGATGGCGGAACTCCCCTGCATCGAACTCAACTTGGCCGAGAGAAGTTCCATCGCCTTCATCGCATTCTCCGGATCGAGATTGCCCGTAGGTTCATCACCGAAAAGCACTGTGAAATCCGGGAGGATGGCTCGAGCGAAAGCAAGCCGTTGCTGCTGCCCGCCGGAAAGTTCCTGCGCCATCCTTTCTTCTCCAAGCCAGCCAAGGCCCAGTTCCGTCAGCACTTCCTCGGCTTTCCGGAAGGATTCGGCCCGGCTGTATCCCTGCAGCATACGGGTGATGGCAATATTCTCGTAAGCTGTGAAATTGCGCATCAGGTTCGTGCTCTGGAAGATGAAGTTGAAATGCTTCAGGCGGAAATCGGACAGGGCATCGTCGCTTCCGGTATCCCAAAGGGCGACCAGATCCCGAACTGTGCCGTCCTCCTCATGAAACAAGAACTGCGTGGAAACATCCGGAACGATGGTATTGTTCATCATTCCGATCACTTCCAGAATCGTACTCTTCCCGATTCCGGACTCTCCGACGATAAAGACTTTCTTCCCCCGCGGAATCATCAGATCGCGGATTTCCAGGACGACCTTGGATCGCCCCGGAACGAAAGGACGGTCATACGAACAGCGCAGGTTCTTGATTTCAAACAGCTTTCTGTCCATCGTGCGTGCTACGGCAAGTATTCAATCGGAATCCAATAATACATTTTACCGTTGATACGGGAAGAATTCAGATACGGATTCTTCTGGATTTCCAAAAGCATCCGGTATTTCACGGCGAAATCATTCAAGAAACGGCGCCCCTGCTCGACAGAAAAAGCCTTTCCTTCACGAATCTCTTTCAACTTGGCCCCCTTGTAAGGGGAAGGTTCATATTCGATTCCTTCGAAAATCCGAAGGGCTTCATAACACCCTCTCTCCTCAGGCTTGATCTCAACATTTTCCGGGACCTTGGACAGCAGGTCCAAGAGATTGCTATAGAGTGTGTTCGAGACTTCACCATTCATCAGTGCCATCTGATAGAACGTAGAGAACTTTTCCATCATCTGGTTGAATTCATCCTCATCATAGGCGGCAACCAGTTTATAGAACTTCCTGTTGGTACGGTCCGCCGAAGTCAGATAAGCCAGGACGAAGATAGTGGACAATCCACCGGCACCGGACGCCAACTCCTGCTTCTGGACTTTGATATTCCTGCTCACCTGCGCGTAAATCTCGTTCAGGTGGCTGACGAAGACATCCTCATCGACCAATCCTTCGGCAGGGAAGATGAGCGTTTCGTCGGAAGCGGATGTAACTCCATTCAGAAAAAAGGAAGCCTTGTTGACGCCATCGGCCTCTTTCACGGTCTGCATAACCGAATCCAATTCCGATCCCGTCTTGGAAACGCGCGCGCCGATCTTGGAATATAGCATGTCCATCAACTGATAGTTGAACAGGCCATACGCACCTGAACTCGGATTGTTCTGGAGCTGGATGCCATAAAGTTTGACATTGGTCGCATCCAGACGGTCGGCCAGATTCTTGGGCAGTTCTTTGTTGTCCGACGCATCTCCCCTGCCGCCGACCACAATGACGACATTCGTCTCGGAAGGGCGGAAATCCGCTTTGTCCAAGGCATCCGAAATGCCCTTCAGGAGAGCAGGATCACTGGCATTGTCCCGGTATCCGTATTTGCCACCTTCCTGAAGGAACGTCTCCAGCCGACGGTCCCGGGAATCATACTGGCCTTCGAACTCCGTTGCAAAATCCTCGTTCCGGACATCCCTGTAAAACTGGATGCCAATGCGTACGCTGTAGCCGAGAAGTTCCGACCGAAGGGTCTTGAAATTCTCAAAAATCAGCGGATAATACTGCTCATAGGCACGGGACCCGTCCAGGATAAATAGAATGTTGACATTGTTCAGGTCGGCACCCAGTTCATCTTCCGAAGATACACTGCTGGAAGCATTGATATCCAGGAATGATGAAGTGACGGGGATGGCGGAAGTGTACACGACGGATTCCGGGCTGTTGAGTAGCGGGAAACGCCACTGCCGTCCCATCGTCCGATAGAACTCCGTCTTGTACATGGGCATTTCGTACGTCGTGAAGGGGATGCTTCCCAACTTCGTATCTAGCGACTGATCCGCATAAATTTCGCTGTACACACCTGTACTGCTGAAAGACTGGACGTCGTCAATCTCCCACGTCGGTTCCAGCGCGAGTCTCCCCCACCAGGGAATCACGGATTGACTATCCACCCAACCATAGATATTCTCCGGATTCTCACCGACTTCCTTTTCAAGGGCAAGCAGGAGCATGGGACCTTCCCGCTTGAGAATGTAGAAGATGGAATTGGGCATCGAAGGCAATTTGACGAAACTCTTCGGAGCGGTCGGATGCGTAAATAATTTTCCAACGTTGTCCGCAGCATTGCTGAGTTGCACGGAATTCCCGATCAGGCATTTGGTATATTCTCCCGTGTTGCCGACCAAAGCCTTGTTCCAAAGAATAAGATTCTCCATCGGCACCCATCCTTTCCACTCCGCATTCGCAGGGATATACGGGTAAACCCCACCGTCCTCGGGAACGGAATAGACCAAGGCGAAATTATTCTTGATCTGGGCAATGCGGACTTTCTCGCGAAAAGACAGGGATGAATAGGCATCCTTGGCCTTGGCTGCCGCATACGTCACATTGTCGTCACGGTCACTATAAACATCCCAATAGTTCTTTCCGGAAGAAACCTGATCCGGTGTCTGACCATATTTCTTGGAAGGGAATGATTGAGCCATCGTTTCCGAGAAGACCCCCTTCACGACCATGTCGGGTTGGAAGGCTTCGCTCCGTTTCGGCAGACTCTTCAGCGACGATTTCTGGGCTTCAGCGACGAAACCCGACAGGCACAGGGCCGCCAATAATAATGCGATACTCTTTTTCATGACAAGGATGATAATTTAAGGAAGGTCTTCCGTAGGAATCCAATAATACTTGGCACCATTGAACTCGCGGACGAACTTGTACGGCTGTTTCTGGATCCGCTGGAGTTTCTGGTACTGGCGCTGGAATTTCTTGATGATGGACTGGTACTCCGTCGCATTGACGGCCTGGTTGGAGGCGATTTCGGACAGGGTTCTGCCGCCCAGCGTCATCGTGGACGTATTCAGGCCGGCCACCATGCCCATGATCCGGTCATAACTCATCCCGTTGATTTCGGAATCGCTGATATTCGGAATCATACCCTGAACCAGGGCTTTCAGCGCCTTGATATACGGTTCGCGCTCATTGCCCTTCCGCTGAGCGACCTCATAGAGCGGGGTCAGCCGGATCATCAGGGTGTTCATCTCCTGCTGGGAAATGAAGATTACCGTCTTATAGAAGTCACGGTCGGATTCAACATCCTTCCTGGGCGTATAGCCCTTGAAGGATACGGTCGTGTTGGACTGCTTCAGGAGCGCCATCTGCTCCTTGCCGACACGCTGTTCCAGCCACTTCTGGTCCAGCTGGGGACCGGTGATCTCCGTGTTCCCCTGGAAATAGTTGGAGGCCGAGAACACGCCGTTGGCGAGGTCATTCGTCAATTCCAGCTGGTGGTCGACCGTCGTCTTGATCTTGATGACGGAAGAAATGATCTGTGATTTCAGGTCATCGACGGAAAGGACGCCGGACTGGACATATTTGTGGGATCCGACATAGAGGTCACCCTCGATGCTCTTCGCGTTGTTGGAGAACTCATACTCACTCTTTTTCAGCTTCGAGGTCACCTTCACCTGGGAGTCCAGTTTCGAGAATTTCGCCTGCAGGCTCTCCTGGATCAGGTCGCACATGTTGTCGTTGAACATCGGGAAGGACGGGTCACTGCTGTTCCGCACCTGGAAGCCCATGATGCAGACATTCTTCGCAACCAGCTTGTCCACGATGGTCTTTTCGTTGATGTCGGGATAGTCACCGGCGTCGCCGCAGTCACCGATTACGAACATGATGTTGGATTCTTCCGGGTTGAAGCCGAACGAATCAAGGGCCGTGTTGATGCCAAAGTAGAGCGCTTCCTCCATCGTCTTGTCTCCGCCGCCACTCTTGATTCCGTAGGTACCCCCCTTGTTCAACCAGTCGGCCAATTTCTGATTGTCCGGGCTGGTCATCGGCACCATCTCCGTAACATATTGTCCATCAGCCTTATCACGGTAAATCAGGGCGCCCACCTTTAACTTCATCGAGGAGGAGAGATAAGCGCTGATTTCCTTGATGACATCCCGGACCGCCGGGAAGAACGGCTCCATGGAACGGGTTCCGTCAATGACGAAAGCGATATTGATCTTGGACAGGTTCTCCATCAATTGCTTCGGGAGCTGGGAAGCCTTCTTCTGAGCGTCCGAAGTGGCATTGATGGCCGTCTTGCCGCCGGGAGAGCTGAAAGTGGAGCAGTTCCAGACGTCCTTGGAATTGTCATCCAAGATCGGATAACGGAGCTGGTTACCGTCCATGCGGTACATATAGGGGTCATAGGTGGCCGAAGACTTCTTCTTCTCAAAGGTGATCCAGGAAGCCTTGTCCTTCATGCTCTTCTTGTCATAGATGTTCGCGATCACACCGCGCTGGGAGAAGAACTCCACGTCTTCGATCTCCCAGGTCGGTTCCAGGCAGGAACGCTGGTTCCAGGCGACGAAAGAGTTCCGGTCCACCCAACCATACAGGACCTGGTCGGTGATGCCGTTCATGGTGTTCTGACGGGAAAGCAGCACCAAGTCTCCCACCTCTTTCATGACGAAATAGTAGGTGAAGTCCACGGACATCGGCGTCGATTTGTCGGTATTCTCCGGGTTCTTGAAGAGGAGTCCGAGCCGGTTGTTCGAGAGGCTTTCATCAATATTGGCACAAAGCATGGCCTTGAAATAGATGCCGCTTTCATTGACGGGGCACACATTCCACAGCAACAGGTGCTTCATCGGAACCCATCCTTTCCACGTGATCTCACTGGACAGTTTCGGATAGGTCTCCTGCTCTTTCGGCTCGGAATACACCAGGGCGTATCCGTCCTGGATCTGGGCGATACGGACCTTCTCGTTGAAATGGAGCCTGCTCACCTCTTTCTGGGAATTGGGAGCGGCATAGGCCACATTGTCATCGCGGTCACTGTAAACGATCCAATATTCCTTTCCATTCTCGCCACGCGCCGAAGAACGCTGGCCGAAGTCACGGGACTGCGACAACTTCCGCACGTCCGTATCCGTCAGCATTGCACTATATAGTACATCCGGCCGGAAAGCCTCGCACTTTTTCGGCAAAGTGGTGGTAATCTGCGCACGAGACGGCATAGCCATCCCCAACGCACATACGGCACACAACAATAATCCTTTCTTCATATCCTTACTTAATATGTTAAAACTTGGAAATGATACCCGACACACAGGTCGTTCGGACCGAAGGGAAGGGTCTGATTCACGGAGAGACCGTCCCCTTCCTGATGAAGGATGGACATCGACACATAATCCTTGGCCCAGTCCGCATCCATGTCCATGATGAAATACAACGCTGCAATCACCTGTTCATTGTAGGACAAGTCCCAGAATGTCGGGGTGACATAGTAATTGAATTCGACCCGGGAGAAAGCCCGCGAACCATCCTGCTTGACGAGCGGGATGTCATCGAACAACCGGGAAATGATCGCCAGGTCGGAGGATGGGTTGACCGTCGTCTCCGACTTGGTGACCAACGCTTCGAACAGTTTGTCCATATCTTTCTGGTTGTCATCGGGAAGATTCACCTTGACGATGACCGGCTCGTCCCAGTTTGCCAGATAGAAAATCGCGGCGGATGTACGCTCCACCCGGGCGAAATCATAAATGTCACGCAGTTCCTCCACCAGTGGATTGACCTTGATATTGTGGTCTTTCATGACATAATAGAACTGCAGACTCTGCTCCTGCGCGAAAAGGACGAAGGAGCAAAGGATGAAACTAATCAAAAGGATGGCCCGTTTCATTGCTGCTGCTGTTTGACATCCAGACTGACAGAGGAGATTCGACCCTGCGGATCATAGCTCATGCTCGTAATGGTCACGCTTTCCCAAGAGCGTTTGAGCCGGTTGATCACCTCATAGAGGCTGGCCGGGGCGGGTTCGTCTTCATTCAACCCGGTGCAACTCAACTTGCAATTCGGCGCGACACGTCCATTCAGCGCGGTCCTGGCCGCATTGGAATCCTTCCTGTTGAAAAGGGAGGCCAGTTCCGACTGCTCCACTTTCTTGACCGTAGCCACCTGCTTGGGCACGCAGCCGGAGACCAGATAATACTCGGACCGCTGTCCGGAGGCATCCTCGACGAAGACATAATAGTTTCCGGACTTGGTCGGCGGAACCTCGAAAATGGCATCCGTCGTACGCTGGTCATACTCGTTCAAGACGACCTTGTTATTATCGGTCAGATGGAATACGATACCGTTTCCATCGGCATGGGCACGGAAAAGGTACACCCCCGTATTCGTCTGATAGCTCGGCGTGTCGATCTCCGAGACCTGGAGCGCACCCGCCGCAGAATTGGCCTGTTCCCGAACCGATTCCTCCTGGCCTGCCATTTCTTTCTCCTCGTTCTCCGGAACAGCAGAACGCTTACCGCCCAGGGAACCGACAAGGTAATACCCCAATGCGGCACACACGATAAACAACAGGACAAGAAGGATGGTCTGAATCGTCTTGTTCATAACTCAAAGCTTTATTTTCAAGCCAGCGGATAACCAGATGGCCTGTCTATTAAATGAAACGCAATCCACAAATGAATGATAGGCAAGTTGTCTTCCACCCGCATACACCACGGGAAGGATGCTGGACGAATTACCGGCGCCAGCCCGGTAGAAAGGCATATTGGTCGACGTAAAAGCAGGAACGATCAGCCCATACTCATATCCGCCAGAGACAAAGGCATACAGGGATGAGACCAAACGGACGTCCACGCCGATCTGGCCGAAAACGGAGAAGTCATAGGGGTTCTTTCCGTACGATGCCGCCGCAATAAAACGGTCAAAATCCTGCGAAATATTCACAGGAGCATCGCCGGCGCGAGAAAAACGGCCTTCAACATGAAAAGGAGTCGAAATGGTTGCCGACTGACTGAGATAAGCCTTCGCACCCAAATCGATGGAAAGGGCACCCCATGTACCCAGAGAGTTCTCATACTCAAGATATAACGGGAATACGAAATCCCGATACGAATAGCCTTCCCGAACGCTGTTGATCTCATAAGAGAGCGGAGTGGCGGAACCGTACTGGTAGCTGAAGGAACCGGCCGACATTTCAACCTTGCTCCAGGACATTGCAGCACCGGCATACAGGATCATCCGGCTGTTACGGCTGAACTTGCCAAGGCTGAGACCAAGGTCAAGACCGGCTTCAGTCGCTCCCGAGGACGCATTGAAACCCACATTTTCAGGCGCATGTGTAAAATGGAACGCGCCCGAAATCGTGGTGGAGAATCGGGGTTTCAACCGGATATGATACTTTTTGAAGACAGGCATCAGCACATCATACTGCGAAGAAGATGCTAGCTTGTTGAATTTCAATACGACGTCATTGTCGTTGACCGCCAGTTGGTCCATATCGACGATGGCCTGGTCGAAGTCGTTGAACACCACCTTGCTGTCACCGGTATACAGGTAGTCGGCATAATCGGTATCCGGCCGCATCAGGACGGCGAAGGATTTGTCCACTGGATGGGAAGGTCTCCTTTGCTGCGCCTGTATGCCCGCAATACGGACCACGTCCTCATCGGGATGATAGACCATGTCCAGGACCAGCGTGAAATCTGAGTGGTCCGGGTAAAGCTTGTCCGAATCAAACAGGACACCTCCCGACTTTCCGGTATAGACGGACGCGTCGATCAGCATGACATACTTGTTCAGGACAATCCGCCGGTGCCATAATTCCCCTTCCTGATAGAAACCGCCGTCCTTCCGGATCCGGCTGATCTCCGTCCTCAACAGGCTGCCGTTTTCCAAATTCACCAGTTTCGTATAGGCCGTCGGCGAGACCAAGTCCTGATAACCGGGCGTTCCCATCAAGTCGTTGTACACGCATTCATCCTCTTCGTTCTCGAACAGGCGGATGAAAGCAAACACATCTTGGCTGTCCGACAACGATGACGTCCGGATATACTCATCCAACGTGTTCAGAATGAGCATGTTCATGTGCCTGCTCTCCGAATCGGAGGGCTTTTGGGCCCACATGCCCAAAGGCAGAGCGGAGAGCAATAAGGCTGTAACGAGAATCCTTTTCATCAGCCGATCAGCAATTTAACCAGGAATCCGACGATCAGTCCCGCCATCGGAACCACCGCCCAAACCCAGGCAGGGTACAGGTCGGCCGGCTTTTTCGCAGGCTCCTCGGCAAACTCCGGAACGGGCGACGCATTCATCGGGTTCTGGGGTTCCTTGTTCAGGACCGTCTTCTTCACCTCAGGGACAGGAGGCTGAACGGCAGGTGTCTCAACCGGATTCTCAGGTTGGGAGGATTTCGTGACATGCCCCCAGGTGACGGGCGGATTCTCCCCTTCCAGATACCGGTCAATATAGTTGACCAGCTGCTGGGCAGTAGGACGGTTCCAAGGTTCTTTGGTCATGCAGGCCTGGCAGATCATGTTCAATTTATCCGAGAACACATCCGGAAGTTCCGGAAGGTCTGCGCCCTGCTTCTGCAAGCTGCCTCCCATTCCGCAGAACGGGAGCTCACCCGTAGCGAGTTCATAGAGAGAAACGCCCAGCGACCAGATGTCGCTGGCCTTCACTGCCTGGTACTGCTTGCTGAACCGTTCCGGGCCCATATAAGAGATAGCCCCGGCGGAGTTCAACGCCATCGCACTCTTCCGGAGCGAAGCCCGGAGCTGCTTGCTGATGCCGAAATCCGTGATGACATAATCCCCGTTCTTGTGGATCAGGATATTGTCCGGCTTAATGTCCTGATGGATGATCGCCGGCTGCTGCGCATGCAGATAGGCAAGACCGGCTGCGACATCCCGGGTGAAACGCCAAAGGTCGTCTTCGCTCATCTGCCCGGCAAAACGCGTCACAGCACCCTCGGGACAGAATGGCATCACCAGGAAAGGACGCCGGTCTTCCGGATTCACCCCCAGATAATTCGCATGGAGAAGGTTGGAATGATTCAATTCGAAGGAGAGTTGGAATTCTTTCTTGAAATCCTGCAAACCTTTTTCATCCATCGCGACATAGATCTTGGTAGCTACTTCCAGATCTGTCGCTTTGTCGATGGCGACCCAGACTTCACCGAAACTGCCGCTTCCAATATACCGCTGGAGTTCGTAGCGGTTGTCAAGTAAATAACCTTCAGTGTACTGCATACGGCTAAGCAATTGAATTCAAGTCAAAATGAAAATGATGGGCTTCATCCAGGGAAATGATGCCGAAATGGAATGCGGCCCAGCCCAAGGCGGCAAGCACCAGCAAGACCAAAAGCCACCAGATCCACCTGTTTTTACATGATCTGCGGCCGGTTTTTTCGGTCGTAGCGCCTACAGGTTTCTGTTTCCGGGATGGCTCGCCCGGGGCGACCGTACTGCCCAGTTCGGACTCCTTCACAGCGACACACTGCAGGATTCCGATTGTTATATTGTCATAGCCGCCAGCTTCCAAAGCGGCTTTGAAAAGTTCGTTCTTGACTTCCTCGATGCTTTCGTGCTCTTGCATCAGGACTTCCAGCATCTCCTCATCGCGGACAAGCCCGCATAGGCCGTCGCTGCAGAGGATGATGCAGTCGCCCGCAGACAGCCTCTTACAGATATAGTCGGGCTGCGCCTTGACGTTGGAATCGCCCAGGCTGCGGGTGATGATATTGCTGTTGGGATGGTCGAATGCCAACTCGGCATCAAGTTTCCCGGCATCCACCAATTCCTGCACGTAGGAATGATCCTTGCTCAACCGGCTCAAACCTGACT
>JAEEGI010016313.1_pt1 | contig 15350 bp, 9 predicted proteins | sample 8958751 | NCBI WGS metagenome assembly JAEEGI01 (sample SAMN16246545, study PRJNA631951) | gut metagenome | biome: gut microbiome; feature: rumen; material: KS-attached | host: Bos | place: Iran: Karaj | collected 2018-10
CAGCAATCAAGTTTGAAACAGTTAATGGGAAGAAGACAGGAAAGTCTTTCTCTTTCAAGGCCGATCCCAAGAAACTGGCGGTTTTCAAGACCGAAGCAACCCTCAAGAAAAAAATCAAGGAGTATGTGGCTAAGAGTGGCATCTTCAAGAAAGAAGAGCTGGATGATGTGAAGTACAATATGAAGGATTTTCTGGAGGAGTGGAAGAAGCAGGTTGTGATAGTCCAGGCCGAGGAATTGGCAAAGCTCGAAGCGTCCCCAAATAATCCTGATTCTCGCATCACACCAGACATGATAAGCCGCTTAGCACCAAACGAAGTGTTTGTCTTCGGCTCCAACGAGAAGGGACTCCATTATGGTGGAGCTGCCAAAACTGCAGTAGAGAAGTTTGGTGCCATCATGGGACAAGGCAACGGCTTACAGGGAAAGAGCCATGGTATCAATTCGATGAGCGGAATAGGAGTGATGGGCGAATATGTTAAGGAGTTCTGCGAGTTTGCCAAGGTTCATCCCGAGAAACGTTTCCTGGTTACTGAGATTGGCTGCGGTATAGCAGGCTACTCTATTGGTGAGGTTGCGCCACTCTTTGAATGTTGCCGCGATGTGGAGAACGTTACTCTCCCAGCTTCTTTCTGGGACATTATCGGAGAGCCGTCAGCAAAGGAATATGACCTGGAGCGTTTCCTGACTGCACAGGCGGCAGACTACGCTGATGCCCTTGATGATATCCGTAATGGACGCAAGCGCGGACATTGGATCTGGTATATCTTCCCTCAGCAGAAAGGACTTGGTCATAGTTACAATTCAGAGTATTATGGTCTGGATGGCATTGGCGAAGCTCGTGCATATCTTGCCCATCCCGTCCTTGGAGCGCGACTCAGGGAAATCTCCGAAGCCTTGCTCATCCATGAAGGCAAACGGGATATCGATGCTATTATGGGCAGCAGCATCGATGCACTGAAACTCCAGACGTGCATGAATCTCTTCAACCGGGTATCACCCAATGACATCTTCGAAAAGGTGCTAGATGCATTCTTCTGATACTTGTACGCAAAAACTAAGAACATGGAATTATTCAACTATATAAAACACTTTATGAGAGAGAAAAGAGACATCAATGAACAATTAGAGGCTTTACAGTCTCAGGCTAAAACCGTGATGAGTGATACTGCTGTTTCTGTTGACGAACGTATTCAGAGAGCCGCTGATATTTACAGGCAAGCTGAAAAGATAGCTAATGAAAGTGGCGTAGACGACAAAAAGCATGAGTCGCTTTTGTCGGATTCTGCCAGGTTCTTTTATGATTACGGCATGTATAGGGAGGCGTTGTCAAGATTTAAGCAACTGATTACTCTGCGTGAAACCTTATACGGTCAGGAACACCCCACTACCGCATCTGCCTATCATGACATCGGTGAGGTATTTAGGAACTTATGCGACTATCCCAAAGCATTAGAATATAACACGAAGGCCTTAGACATACGAAAGATTTTGCTTGGCGAAAAACATGTTGACATAGCGGAATCATACAATGATACCGGCGTTGTTTACTTTTACCAGGGACAGTATGACAAAGCATCAGAGTTATTCCAAAAGGCAAAAGCTATCTGTGAGGAGGTCGTTGGTATAAATCATCCTATTATGGCAGATGCATATTTGAACATTGGAATGCTCTTCATGAAACAAGAAGACTCTTCTAATGCCTTAGAAGCCTATTCAGAGGCATTAAAGATCTATGGTACCTTGGGTGTTGAAGATCGTCAAACTGCTATTGCATATCATGGCGTTGGATTGTCATACTTTCAAATGGGCAACTACTCTAATGCTTTAGATTATTGTTCAAAAGCTGTAAGGATCTATGAAAATGTATCGGGCCTGAGTCATCCAGAAACTGCAATCATATATTTAGGTATAGGATACGTACACTTTTTTATAGGTGGCCTATCGCAAGCATTGGAATACTTTACCAAGTCATTGGAGATAAGTGAAAGAATGTTAGGTTATGAGCATGTCAATACTGCTTTGTCCTATTGCGCATTAGGATGGTTGAAATATAAAATGGATAACAATCAGGAAGCTATAGATTGTTTGGATAAAAGTTTGAATATCATGGAAAAGATATTCGGCTTAGAACATCCGGACACAGCAGAGGCTTACTATAATATGGGTATGATGTATCATTTTGCAGACGAAGAAGTCAAGGCCTTTGAGTACTTTCTAAATGCTCAACAATTTTACGAAAAGTGTGCCAGGTCAGAGTTTGTCGAGAATAAAATAAAAGAAGTCAAATCTTATATAGAAATAATTGAGGATAAACCAGAAGAGGATGCTAAAGGCACCAGAGACCTGTTCCTGGAGACGCTGACCAAGATAGGCTGTCAGTATGAAATCGGCGATGGCGAAGACGGCGACATCAACTTCGGCTATCAGGGTGAGTATTTCACGGTGAGAGCCTCGAACAAGGTCCGCTACATTCAGATCTACGATACGCACTGGGGGCATGTGGAGCTATACAACATCGATGAGTTTGCACGTTTGAAGAAAGCCATCAATGAGTCAAACCTCCGGAATAGCGTCACAACCGTATATACTATCGACGAAGCAGGAAACAATGTGGACGTGCATTGCAAGTCTGTCATTCTGTTCATCCCCGAGATTCCTGACATAGAAAACTACCTTCGTCTTGAGTTAAACGAATACTTCAGGACACATGAAACCGTCAATATGGAGATGGTAAAGCAAAGAGAACAGGAGTGACAAACATTGCAGCAAAAAGTGTGCCAAACATGCAACTCGTTGTTTCTCTGATAGATAGGCAAAATTTGGAGATTTCGAAAAAATGTTGTAATTTTGCACCCGCATTTGGGAAACTCCCAGAAGCGTTCCACTAAATCTTGTTTTAATGTTTAATCGTACATTCATGTATGCTAAACTCGCATGGGTTTATGCAAAAGGAATCTGCGGCTTCCGTCGCAAAGTTTATGACCTCAAGTTTGTCTATGTGCCAGAAGACAAACTTTGGTACATCGACATGCCTTGGCCCGGCGACCGATACAATCTGGCCATGGTTGCTGGCTCCAATCATCTGCTGACCTTTCTTGATACGAAGAAAGAGAATCGTGTACGTGTGTTAGTCCGTCCGTCCAAGAAGAAACTCACGAGTATGAATGGCTACTTCGAATGTGTGAAGCAATATTCAGGACTGACAGCAGGCGCAACCTACAAGGTTAATGGTCTCGAAGGCTTCACTCGTGAAATCTGGATCTGCCCAGTCACCCTCACTGTCTTGGGCCACTATCCCCAATACATCTATATTAAGCAGATGCAAATAAACATCAATAATGATTAGCATGAAGAGGAAACTAAGATGGATTGACCTGGCATTACTGCCATTCGGATTGTGTGTGTTGTTCCATCTTTATTCACTTTAAAACCCATGATGTGTGTGTTTAATCAGGTCATTAGCAGTATATATGAATATTATATGAAATATATTGCTAATGACCTGATAGAAACAGAATCTCATTTACGTTTAACTATTAAATTCTAAAAACTATGGACTATTCATTCAACGATTTGAAGAACGCAGCCTCTCTGATTCAGAAGAGCGTGTTTGGTAAGAAGAAGGAGTATCAGCTGAAATTCAACTATGAGGATGATGATCGCTGGTACGTCGATTTCCCTGGCTGGCCTTTCGATCATCACAACCTGATGATGGTGGCAGGCGCTGATGACCTCTGTGAATTTCTCTCTGACGATGGCTTGGAGACTCGCGTAAAGGTGATTCCGTCAACAAGACGGGAGAAGCATGATGGCTATGCAGAACTGCGACGCACTGACCATTCTCTGACAGGTGGTGCTCATTACGAGGTGAATGGAATAGCTGGATTCACAAAGAAGATCTGGCTGTGTCCTGTAACGCTCTTCGTCCTTGGGAACTATCCTGCCTACATCTACTTAAAGAAAAATGCCTGACAAAAAACTCATTCACTCTTTAAAAACTATCAACAACATGAATCAGAAAATCTACAATCTTATCATTCTGGACGCCTCTGGCTCCATGTACAGCATCAGAAACGAAGCCATCGCTGGCGTAGTGGAAACCATTCAGACCATCCGTACGGCACAGGAAGAAAATGCCGATCAGGAACAGATGCTCAGTCTTGTCGTGTTCAACGGCAAGCACATTTCCACCGTCTATGACCGTATGCCCATCACGAAGGTCTCCGACTTCAACGAGAAGGATTATCAGCCTACGGATAATACGCCTCTCTATGATGCCATGGGCGACGCTATCACCAACCTGCAGCGAAACCTCAGTGAGGAGGACAACGCCCTGGTGACCATCATCACCGACGGATACGAGAACTCTTCGAGAGAGTGGAATCATCAGCGAGTTTTCCAACTGGTGGAGGACTTGAAGAAAAAGAACTGGCTCTTCACCTATATCGGTGCCAACCAGGATGCGCTGGCTGTGGCCCGCGGCATGGGCATTGACCACAGCATGAACTTCATGTCCGATACTGAAGGCACTAAGGCGATGTTTATGAAGGAAAGTCGCTCACGTAAAGCATTCTACGACAAATTGGCTCGCGGTATAAGCTTCAAAAGAGCGCTGGCAGAAGAAGACTACTTCGCGGATGATAACGAAGAGGCATAGTCTTTCTGAGGGTCAGCATATTTGAAAAAGACAAATATGATGATGGCGAGGGAGGAGGGTAAGTAGGGGCTGCGCAGAGAGGAGCAGAGGGGAGGCGCAGGCAGAGGCGCAGGGAGCCCGTAGGCACTCCCCGCCCCTGTAGGGGGGCAGGGGTGGGGTCAGTATCTTCCTAAGGGCTTGACGAAGCGCAGGTTGGACATTACATTAAGGGCAGCCAACACCCCACCCCTGCCCCTCCCCTGACAGGGGCGGGGAGTGCCTACGGGCGCCATCATCCCCACGACTACGGATGGACACGGTTATATTCCGTGCTCTTCCGTGTTCTTCCGATGCAGCTCTTGGAAACGGACAGCGCGGAGACGGATCGTTTTTGCACACTCTCCCTGCAAGTGTGCAATAGGTGTAGCAGGGGTGTATTTTAGGTGTAAATCGCTGACCCCCCCTTTAAAACCGCTGGAGTCACAAAGTCACAAATCGTTTTTCCGTTTTTCACCTATTTGGGTGTGGCGCGCGTGGTGCAAGCACCTTACGGTAGACATAAGACACATTGTTTTTTGAAAAAGGAGTAAAAATACGAGGAAAAATTTGCAAGTATGGGGATTATTGCCTACTTTTGCAGAAAGTATAAAGGTAATAAGGATTATTCGTCAGCAGCGCTCAAAGACAGCGACAAAAACAAGGAAAACAAAAGCGAATAGCCAGACAGAGACGCCATGAAGAGTGCCCTTCTTTACATTATCATCAACGAGCTGATGGCTGCCAACGTCGGCGCGGTGATGAGTCCTGCCTACAACTTCGACAGCTGGGTGGAGCTATACAACCCCACCGAAGAGGCTGTCGACCTTGCAGGCATGTACCTGAGCGACGATGGCAACATGCTGACACGCTGGCAGCTGCCCGCCGACATAGGCAGCGTGCCGGCAAAGGGCTTCAAGGTGGTATGGCTTGGCTCCAACGACATCCTGGCCACACAGGCACCCTTCCACCTCGACTGCGACGGCGGCACCATCTACCTCAGCGACCAGCAGGGGCAGCTCGTCAGCAGTGTGGACTATCCCCAAGCCATGAGCCGCACGTCGTGGGCACGCACCACCGACGGCGGCAGCGAGTGGGGCAGGACGGCCGACGCCACCCCCGGCAAGAGCAATGCCACGGCGGTGTTTGCTGCCCAGCGCCTCGATGCCCCAGAGGTGAGCGTAGGCAGCCGTCTGTTTCAAGAGCCGTTCAGTTTCGAAGTGGCCATCCCGCAGGGCACCATCCTGATGTACACCACCAACGGCTCAGTGCCCACGGGGGTGACAGAGGCATGCAGCGCGGAGCCGGAGCCCACCTGGACTGAGTGGATAAAAAACGGCAACTGCGAGGGGCAGGAGACCGAGTGCTTCATCATCAAGGACGGCGACAAGACTGGCTCCACGAGCCGCATCACCAACGGCGCAGGCATAGACGGCTCACGCGGCATCAGGGTTCACGCCATCGACAACCCTGCACACGACTGGGACACACAGTTCTTCATCCACACGCCCCACCACGTATGGCAGGCCGGTGAGCCCTACCGCTTCCATATGTGGATACGTGCCGACAAGCCCGCACACATCACTGCGCAGACACAGAGCAGCCCCGGCGACTACATACACTGGGAGATGCTCGACAACAGCTACAACATTGGAACGCAATGGCAGGAGATAGCCTACGAGGGCACCATCAGCGAGGCGCAGTCGGGCGGCGGCAGGATGCAGACCATAGCCTTCAACCTGAACTGCGACTTGGTGGAAAACAACTTCTACTTCGACGACATATCGTGGGAATCGTTTGGCACTGCCGACGCAGCCGACGAAGCATACCGGAGCCGGGACGGCAAGTTCACCGTCAACGGCACCACAAGCTATGTGTTCAGGCTGTTTCAGGACGAGGACGTCAACGAGGACGTCAACGTCAACCGATGGCTGCCCAGCGTGCCCGTGACCCGAAGTTTCATACAGACCTCTAACGAGTATACCATACCCATAGTATCCATCGTGGGCGACGAGCGCTACTTCACCGACCCCATGTGGGGCATCGACGTCAAGGGGCAGAACGGCATACCCGGCAATAGCGACGACGACGAGCCGAAGAACTGGAACCAGCCGTGGGACCGCCCCGTGAACTTCAGCTACATCAGCCCTACCGACGGCATGTTCTTCAACCAGGACGTGAACGTCAGCATAGCCGGCGGATGGACACGATCCTCATCGCCCCGCTCCATGAAGCTGAAGAGCAACAAGGCGTTCGACGGCCTCAACCACCTCGACTATGCTTTCTTCCCGCAGAAACCCTACATACGCAGCAAGACACTCTTAGTGCGCAACGGCGGCAACGACGTGTACTCCGGCTCGCGCTTCATGGACCCTGCGCTGGCTACCATCATGCAGCGCTCAGGCATAGACATCGACGTGCAGAGCTTTGTGCAGGTGGTGGAGTATGTCAACGGAAAGTTCAGGGGCGTGCTCAACCTGCGAGAGCCTAACAACGACAAGTTTGTGTATGCCAACTTCGGCTATGACGACGATGAGATAGACATGTTCGAGAACTCAACTTTCAAGAACGGCACCAACGCTGCCTACAAGCATCTGTGCGAACTGGCTGCACACATCAACGACGACGGTGTGTACGACGAGGTGAAGACGCTGCTCGACATCGACGAGTTTGCCAACTACATGGCTGCCGAGCTGTTCATAGGCAACGACGACTGGCCCGAGAACAACGTCAAGGCCTACCGCAGCCAGGACGGCGGCCGCTTCCGCTTCGTGTGCTTCGACCTCGACTATGCCCTCAACGCCTGGGGACGCCAGCTGTCCTCGCTCAACAACTACAAATGGGTGAACACGGTACAGCTCTTTCTACACCTGCTACAGCACGACGGGTTCCGCCGCAGGTTCATCGACACGTTCTGCATCATGGGAGGCAGCGTGTTCGAGCGGGAGCGCGCCACGTCGATAGTCAACGAGCTGGCCGACGCCATGCGCCCCATGTCGCAATACGACGGCAAGCTGCCTGACAACTCTGCCAACAAAATAAAGGACAAGCTCAATACCCGCAACGACGAGATGACGAGCCAGCTACAGCAGTACGCACCCATGCAGCTCAGTGGCACCAGCAGGCAGAGCGTACAGCTTAGCGCCGACACCGAGGGCGCCACGCTGCTTGTCAACGGCATCAAGGTGCCCTACGCCTACTTCAACGGCCATCTCTTTGCGCCAGTGAGCCTGGAAGCCAAGGCTCCCGCAGGCTACACGTTTGCAGGATGGAGCAAGGCGTCGGCCTCAATGGTCAAGGTCATCGGCAAGAGCGACACATGGAAGTACTACGACAACGGACAGATAACCAGCAACAGCTGGCGAAGCAGCAGCTACAACGATGCGGCATGGAAAAACGGCGCTGCCCCACTGGGCTACAACATGGAGGGGGTGCAGACCACCATCAGCTACGGCAGCGACCCACAGCGAAAGAACCCCACCACCTATTTCCGCAAGTCGTTCAGCCTCAGTGCCGAGCCAGGGGCAGACGACGTATTCCAGCTCCACTATCAGGTTGACGACGGATGCGTGGTGTGGGTGAACGGCACGGAGGCAGGGCGTGTGAACATGCGCAGCGGAGCCATCAACTACGACACGTTCTCGTCGACCTACGCAGAAAACACACCGCTCACGGGAAGCATCAACCTGCCCCCTACCCTATTCAGGAAAGGAAACAATGTCATAGCCATAGAGGTGCACAACACCAGCTACACCTCTGGCGACCTATTTTGGGCGGGCGAGCTGTTCACCACCGTGGGAGGCAGCACCGGCAGCGAAGTCATAGCCTCACCATGCATCGACCTGCCACACGACCCCACCATAGCACTGAAGGCCTGCTTCACACCCCTCACAGACACAGAGCGGAGCGAGCAGGGCATCACCCCCGTGCGCATCAACGAGGTGAGCGCTGCCAACGACATCTACGTGAATGAATACTTCAAGCGCAATGACTGGGTGGAACTCTACAACACCACCTGCCGCGACATCAACGTGGAAGGCATGTATCTGAGCGACGACGAGAAGAAGCCTCAGAAGTATCAGATAACCCGCAGCTCGCAAGTATCGACCGTCATTCCCGCCCACGGCTACCTCATCATCTGGTGCGACAAGCTGGAGCCCGCATCGCAGCTGCATGCCCCGTTCAAACTCGCTGCTGAGGGCGGCATCGTGATGCTCAGCGCCGCCGACGGATCGTGGACCGACCGCCTGAGCTATGGCGCCATGAAGGGCGACGAGAGCGTAGGTCGCTATCCCGACGGCTCGCCCAACGTCATCACCATGAACATACCCACCATAGCGCGCACCAACATCATGTCGAGCTATGCCACACACATCACCCAACCGCCAGTGGCAGGCGGCATCAGCAACACCATGGCTCGGCAGCAGCAGGGCTCAGGCCAAGTGTACAACCTGAAGGGGCAGGCCGTGCAAGGCCCGCTGAAGCCTGGCGTCTACATCAGGAACGGGCGGAAAATCCTTGTAAGGTGATTCCACCCACAGCCCAACAGCATGACGAAACAACAGTAACTAAATAGTCATTTATATGAGAAAAATTCTGCTCTCGGCAGCCTTGTGCTGCCTCAGCCTGGCCGCAACGGCACAGGCACAATTCGGTGAGAAGCCTCGCATCGTGGTGGGCATCGTGGTAGACCAGATGCGCTGGGACTACCTGGACCGCTACTACGACAAGTTTGGCAGCGACGGCTTCAAGCGCCTCATAGGACAGGGATTCTCGTGCAACAACTGCCTCATCAACTACCTGCCCACCGTCACCGCCATAGGCCATGCCTCTATCTACACCGGCACCTCGCCCGCCTACCACGGCATCTGCGGCAACAACTTCTACATAGACGGGCATAAGACCTACTGCTGCGCCGACTCTACCGTGCAGCCCGTGGGAAGCAGCAGCGAGAAGGGCAAAATGTCGCCACACAACATGGTGGCCACTACCATAGGCGACCAGCTGCGACTGCACACCGACTTCCGCTCAAAGGTGATAGGCGTGAGCTACAAAGACCGCGCCGCCATACTGCCCGCTGGCCACGCCGCCAACGCCGCCTACTGGCTCGACCTGAAGAACCGGTGCTTCATCACCTCTACCTACTACATGGACGGCCTGCCCAAGTGGCTGCAGGAGCACAACAAGAAGCTGCAGAAAGACAAGGAGTTCAAGAAGCTGGGCGAGGACATAGGACTGTCGCCACTCTGCGGCACCATCACCACCGACATGGCCATAGCCGTGCTGAAGAACGAGAAGCTTGGCAAGGGCGAGGCCACCGACATGCTCTGCGTGAGCTACTCACAGACCGACGTCATAGGACATAAATACGGCACGCGCGGCAAGAACACCGACGACGCCTACCTGCAGCTGGACCGCGACCTGGCACGGCTGCTGCACGCCCTCGACGAGCAGGTGGGCAGAGGCAACTACCTGCTCTTCCTCACCGCCGACCACGGCGCCGCCCACAACTGGCAGTACATGAAGGAGCACAAGTTGCCCGCAGGACCGTGGTCGAGCAGCGAGATGACGGAGCGCGTCTACGACGAGGTGGACAGCGACATCGGCCCCGACACCGGCTACATAGCCGACGTGCTCGACTACCGCATCTACCTCGACTGGGAGAAGATACGCTCGCTGGGGCTCATCACCGCCAACATGGAGGATCATGTGCTGTGTGCACTGCAGGAGGAGCCCGACATAGCCTTCTGCGCCGCCTACAAGGAGCTGTCCACCAGCCCGCTGCCGCCACAGCTGCGCGAGATGGCCTTGATGGGCTACTACCCCGGGCGCTCAGGCGACATCATCTTCTTCCCCAAGCCCGGCTACTACGAATACGGTGCGTGGTCATCGCCCACAGGAACCACACATGGTGCATGGAACCCCTACGACACACACATACCCTGCCTCTTCTACGGATGGAAGGTGAAGCACGGTGCCACATCGCGACAGGTGAGCATCACCGACATTGCACCCACCGTGTGCCAGCTGCTACACATACAGCAGCCCGACGCCTGCACAGGAACAAGCATCACAGAGATTACCGACGCACGCTGACACTTATAGAAGATAGCAGAGGCCTACCGACCCACTGCCCGTGCCCAGCATGCGCTGCGACGAGTGGCAGTGACTCCGTAGGCCTCTCCTTAAAGTAGGGAAGGGAGGGGAGTGGCTATAGCAGTCACTGACGCGTTGACGTTCTCGTTGACGTTGACGTTCTAGACATTATAAGCGAGTCCTTGAGGCTGGCGTTGCCTGTGCAGACGGCTTTCATCAGCTCGCTGGTAAAAGCCACCAGCTCGCTGTCGTGGCGCGGGCTCCTCGCCCGCATGCCGTCGATGAAGTACTCCCAGCGTATGCCGTCGAGCACGTTGTAGGGCTGCTCCTCTGCCGTGCCGACGGCTGTGGCCCACATAGCCCTCAGTGTTCTTACCTGCTGTGGTGTGACGGCCAAAGTGTAGGTCTTTGCGGCGGGAGCCATATAGTTCTTGGGGCGTTTACGCGGCTTCCACTGCACAGTGTGCTCTCTCTTGTGCTCCTTTCGCTTGTTCATAGACAAGAACGTAGCGCGCCAGATGCTTTTCTCGGCATTCACGCATACAAGGGCACAGGCAGTGGAGTCATAGGTGAGTGCCCGCTCCGGCGAGTTCGACGGCACGCACACCACGCCAAACGCGGCTCCCTGCGGTATGAGCAGCCGCGACATCTCCTTGTTGAAAAACGCTCGTTGTGCACTGGGTGCTGCCTCGCTGACCACACGGATGAGCCTTTGCTGAGCCGACATAGTAAGGGCGACGAGGCAGAGCATAAGTGTGAGGGTGGTATACTTCATGCTAGTGCTGATGGGTGCCGCAGATGTATACAGACGGCCATCTGTATACATCTGCAGCCAAAAGTCAGTTGATGAGGAATATCTTGGTCTGCCCATTATAGGTGGCCTTCACGGTGGCTCGTCCCTCAACGATGGGGCTCACCTCGAACTTCACTCCGCTGGGGGCATCCGACGTGGCCTGCAGCTTGGTGCCGGCCTTCAGCGGTGCATAGAGCTGATAGCGTATCTGGTCGGGATAGCCGTTCTGGTTGTTGAAGCGTATGGGCGTGGAGGGGATGTTGAGCTTCTGGCCGTCGGCAGTGATGGTGACCTGAGGCACAAAGGGGAGGGGATAGGCATCTGTCTTGCTGAAGCCTATGTAGTGGAGGTCGAAGAGCCCCTGCGGGCGCTGCGGCTGCTGGGGGCCACGGCCTCCCCACTGCGGGCGGCCCTGCGGCTGCTGGGGCTGCTGCACCTCAGGGCCTTCGACCACGAGATAGATGGCGTGCTTGCCGGTAAGTCCCTCAACGGCGGGCACCCTGCAGGAGACGATGGCAGGTTTGTTGACGGGTACTTTGTCGTCTACAATCAATACGCCTAACTCCTCGCCCTTCCAGGGATTGTCGAGCCTGATGTGAATCTTGAAGGCACCCTTGCCGCTATTGGTGAAGTAGAGATACAGGCGTGGGTTGTCGCCAGCCTTGATGCCCTCGAAGGCCTTGCAGCCCTTAGTGTCCTGTGCCAGCCCGCCGAAGCCGAAGTACTTGAAGCCTATGATGGCGCCGTTCTGTATGCCGGCCAGGTCCATCGAGTTGTTCCACACGTCGTGGTTGTCCTGCATGTACTGGTTACTGTTCGGGCCGTACATGAAGCAGGCCAGTCCGGCAGAGTAGTAGTTGTAGGGGGGTAGGCCGAAGATTTGGAATCCCTCGCTGGTGACCTCTGCTCCGGTGTAGGTGTTGCCGTCGGCAGCAGCTGCCGTCCACTCGTTGTTCTTAGCATAGGGGTCGTAGCCGGTGATGCGCACCTGTCCGCCCTTGGCCACGGGCTTCTTGTCCCACTCTATCTTGACGGGGGCCACCATGGCCTGACGGGCGTTGCCGAAGCCGCGCGGCGGGCGATGGTAGAACACGTACCACTGTCCGTTTATTTCCTGCAGCGAGCCGTGGGTGTTGTGGGCAGCATTGGTGGTGATGAGCTTTGAGCCGTCCTCGCCCAGCACCACGCCGCGAGAGTCGACGAGCACTCCGCCTGAGCGCCACGGGCCGAGGGGCGAGTCGCCGTAGGCATAGCGCAGGGCGCTGTTGGTGTTGCCCAGCCCGTACTCCTTGCCGCTATAGCCTGAGAACACCATTACGTACTTATTGCCCACCTGACGTATGCTGCTGGCTTCGAAGAAGTTGAAGTCGAGGGGGTTCTGCCCTTTGTAGAGTGCCTTGTACTCGCTGCCCTCCCTGTCGAGCAGTCGGCCGTCAGCGCTGCTGGCGGGTATGAAGGGGTCTATCAGCTCTGTGCCCTCGCGCTTGGAGTACATGGTCTTCTGGTCGAGCTGGCAGGCGGTGCTGTGCTGGAACCCGTAAAACACGTAGGCGCGGTAGCCTATGGCGTAGTCGGGGTCTTTCTTGTCGTTCACCGGCTCAATAAACACGGAGGGGTCGAAGCCGATGAGCGAGCCGGGCAGGCAGCGTGTGCCGTCGTCGGTAAGGTTCACGGGGGTGAAGGGGCCGTTTGGGCGGTCGCTCTTACACACCATGGCTATGCGCCCCCCTCCACGGCTGTGGGGATAGAGCCAGTAGGTCTTCTTTCCCGTCTGTCGGTCGGTGGTGCATACGAGGTCGGGAGCGAACATGGTGTCCCACTGTCCGTTGACGAACCAAGTGAAGATGGGTCCTTCGTCACGCCACTGGGAGAGGTCTTCAACGGGAGCCGACCACATGCGAATGTCGGGGCCACAGTAGGCCGAGTAATTGACGTCGTGCGAGCCGATGATGTAGGCGCGCAGCTTGCCTGGGTTGTCGGGGTCTTCAAACACGCGTGGCTCGCCGTCGGGCACATGCTCCCACAGGGGCAGATAGGGGTTTTGGGCTGCTGCGCCGCTGAATGACAAGGCGCATACAGCGAAAGATAAAGCTTTCAACAGTTTTTTCATAAGGCTATTTGGGTGTTGGTTATTATTTTACGTAGTACTTGCGGCCATTCTGTATGTAGAGTCCCTTCTTCAGCTGGCCATTGCCCGTTGACGATGAGCCATTGACACGCCGTCCCTGCAGGTCGTAAACGTATGGGCTGGCAGTCGGTCTGCCTGCCGGGTCGTTGAGCAGGTCGCCGATGCCGGAGGCCTCGCGGGTGTAGTCGTCGTTGTTAGTGAGGTACATGTCGTCCACCACTATGGTGCCGTTGCCATTGCCCCAGAAGGTGATGATGCGTATGTCCTTCGTGTCGAGGTACTTGCCGTTCTTGTCCTTGTTGTTGTTGTAGCGCACGTTGGTAAGCTTCACCACTATCTGCGTCTTCGTGCCGAACGAGTTCGACTCATGGGCGTTGCCCCAGATGCTGTTCTCTGTGTAGAGGTTGAGGCGGGCTCCGCAGGTCTGCCGCTGCTTCAGGTTGACAACGAGGTACTTATAGCCCGACATATCGGCTCCGTTAGGATACTCCCATCCCATCTGCCCATACTGTCCTGGATGGAAAGTCTGCGTCTGCTCGTCGTAGGTGCCGTTGGCAAAGAAGTCGGTCTTGATGTGCTGCGCGCCAAAGGGGAAGTATGTGGCTTTGACAGTGAAGGTGGTCTTCAGCTCGTGGCCCAGGGGGTCGGTGAAGGTGGCGCTAACGGTAGCGGTGCCCTCCTTCAGTCCGATGAGCCGTCCGTTCTGTATCTGCACCGCGCTGTTGTCGGCCATCTCAAAGCGGGTGCGTGCTGCCACGTTCTCGGTGTGGCCGTCGCGGAAGGTGCACATCACCTGCAGCAGCGAGGGGCTGCCTATCATCACCTCCTGTCCCTGCGATGTGAGGAACAGCTTCTCGCCGGTGAGCATGTCTTCGCTGAAGCCCTCGAAGGTGGCAGGATAGAACATCTCCTCCTCATACTTCGACTCAGTGCTGAACCAGTCGAAGTCGGCGTAGCCCTGACTGTACTGCTTGGTGGCATAGCAGAACAGACCGAAGCGGGCGCCCACAAACACGCTGAGATTGAAGCCCAGACTGGTCTCGCCACCCAGCTTAGTGAAGGTAGTGTTGTCGAGCGAGTAGTAGAACTGCGTCTTGCTGGTGTTCTTGGTCACTGCTGCGCGCAGGTATATAATACTGTCTATGGCCACTGCCTTCGTCTGTTCTTCGGGGGTGAAGTTGTTGTTTGTGGTGAGCTGGTCCTGCCGCCACACCAGCTGCTTCACGCCGTCTTTCACCTCCACGGCAATGAAGGCGTAGGGGTCTTGCAGTATGCAGATGCCGGCGCGGTCGCCCTCCTGCAGCTGACTCACGTCCATGCGCACGGTGCCGGTGCTGGCAGTGTTCTCCTTGGTGTGCTGCACGTAGATGCGCTGCGTCAGCATGTTGCGTGCCTGCGTCAGGCGGTCGGCGGTGCCGCTCACGCGCAGCCGCAGCCATCCCTGGCGCTCAAACAGCGACCAGGCGTTGTTGTCGGGGTTGTGGTTCCACTCCCACTGCATGCCGAGGGGATAGGAGCGGAAGTTGTCGTTGGTGGGCAGTGCGTGCATGGGCACTGGCATATTGGTCTTCGGCTTCGTCCACGTGGTGTAGGGCACGCCGTCGTTGCCCACCGTAGGCCACCCGTCAGCCCACGTCACGGGCTGCAGGTTGGGCATAC
>JAEEGI010016314.1_pt1 | contig 15350 bp, 13 predicted proteins | sample 8958751 | NCBI WGS metagenome assembly JAEEGI01 (sample SAMN16246545, study PRJNA631951) | gut metagenome | biome: gut microbiome; feature: rumen; material: KS-attached | host: Bos | place: Iran: Karaj | collected 2018-10
GGGACATCCGGTTCCTCAAAGAGGGCGCGACGTGGTATCTGCGGATTTTCATCGACAAGCCCGGCGGCGTTTCGATCGACGACTGCGTCGATCTGACCCACGCGATCAACGATCCGCTGGACGAAGCGGACCCGATCGAACAGGCGTACTGCCTCGAGGTCAGTTCGCCCGGCGTCGAGCGCGAGCTGACGCGGGACGCACATTTTGCCGCCTGTCTCGGCGCAAAGATCAAGGTGCGTACGATTCGCCCCGTTGAGGGGCAGCGTGACTTTTCCGGCGTGCTGGAAGGGTACGAGGATGGGCAGATCGCTCTGCGCTGCGCGGACGGCGCGGGGCTCAGCTTTGGTAAAAAAGAGGTGTCGTGGGTGAAGCTGGATGATTTCCTGGGCTTCGGTGACTGACACCCGACGAGATACAGAAAGGATTGATTTGGAAAATGAGCAACAAATTTGAAAACAAGGAGTTCTTCGCAGCGCTGGCGCAGCTTGTGGAGGAAAAGGGAATCCCCGCGGACTATATGTTTGAAAAGATCCAGGCGGCGATCATTTCGGCGACCCGCAATCAGTTCGGCAACCGCGAAAACGTGGTGTGCGACATCGACAAGGACGCACAGACGATCCGCGTGTATGTGCGTATCCCCGTGATGGAAGAAGAAGAGATCGAAGAGCCCGCCGCGGAATGGACCGTCGAACAGGCGGTTGCGCACGGCTTTGAAAACGCGAAGGTCGGCGACGAGCTGGAATACAACCTCGACCCGATGAAATTCGGCCGGATCGTGGCGCAGACCGCAAAGAGCGTCATCCGCCAGGGCATCCGCGAAGCGGAGCGTGAGCGCGCGTCGCAGGAGTTCCAGAGCCGCAACCAGGAAGCGGTCACCGCGACGGTCCGCGACGTCAACCCGGAAACGCTCGACTGCACGATCGAGATCGGTCACGCGACGGCGTTCTTCCCGCGCGCCGACCAGCTGCCCAACGACAGCTTCAAGCCGGGTCAGCTGATCAAGGTCTATGTCGCTTCGATCACCGAGAACGGCGGCGTCGGCTACGCGAACATCTCGCGCCGCCATCCGGGCTTTGTCAAGCGCCTGTTTGAAATGCAGGTCCCGGAAATCAGCGACGGCAACGTCGAGATCGTATCGGTCTCGCGCGAGGCGGGTTCCCGCACGAAGATCGCGGTCAAGTCCAAGGAACCGAACGTGGATCCCGTCGGCGCCTGCATCGGCCCGAAGGGACAGCGCGTCAACGAAGTCATCAGCATCCTCTGCGGAGAAAAGATCGACATCGTCCCGTTCAATGAGGATCCCGCGGCCTATATCTCCGCCGCCCTCGCGCCGGCGCAGGTGCTCAGCGTGGAGACCGACGCAGACGGGGCGCGCGCATGCCGCGTCGTCGTCCCGGACAATCAGCTGTCGCTCGCGATCGGCAACAAGGGACAGAACGTCCGTCTTGCCGCGAAGCTGACGGGCTGGAAGATCGACATCAAGGCGCAGTCGGCGATGCCGGGCGCGCAGAACTAAGGAGAACACGCGATGCACACGAGAAAAGAACCGAAACGCAAATGCATGGGCTGCAATGAGATGTTTTCGAAGAAAGAGCTTGTGCGCGTTGTGAAAACCAAAATTGCCGACGATCCGGAGACCTACGAGATCACGCTCGATTTGACCGGCAAAAAAGCCGGGCGCGGCGCCTACGTCTGCAAAAAGGCGGAATGCCTCAGAAAGGCGCGCAAAGCAAAACGGCTCGAGCGGGCGCTCGATTGCAGTATTCCGGACGACGTTTACGAAAAACTGGAACAGGAGATGGGCGCCGATGCTTGAACAAAAGGCGCTGTCGCTGCTGGGCCTTGCGCGCCGGGCGGGGAGACTTTCGCTCGGACATGACGCCGCCGAGGAGGCGATCGTCAAAAACCGCGCGTGTCTGTGCCTTTGCTGCGCGGACGCGTCCGAACGGCTGCAGCGAGAAATGCGCCACGCCTGCTCCTACGCGCATAAATCCATCCCATATCGCACGACGACGATTCCGATGGCGCTGCTTTCGCAGGCGATCGGGAGCAGAGCGGCCGTGATCACGGTCGATGACGCGGGGTTTGCCGCGCGTCTCGTGACTCTGCTTGATGAGATTCGGAACACAGGAAAGGAATGATACTATGCCGAGAGACAAATATAAGGTGCACGAAGTCGCAAAGGACTTCGGCACGACCAGCAAGAAGATCATTGAACTGCTAGCAAAATACAACGATATTGAGCGCAAACATACGACCGTACTGGAAGACGCGGAACTGAACTATCTGTTCGATTCGATCACGCAGTCGCACGAGGTCGCGTCGTTTGACGCTTACTTTGCCGCGGGCGCGCCGAAAGAGGAAGCGAAGCCCGCGACGCAGGAGAAACCGAAAAAGGCGACGCCGATCTCCGGAAAGCGGGAGCAGCCGGCCGAGCCCGAAGCGGAGCCGAAGGGCGCCAAGAAGGCGCCGGCAGCGAAACCGGCGCAGGGACAGAAGCCTGCCGCGCCGGTGGAGAAGCCTGTCCAGATTACGCCGCAGCCGCCGAAGAAGAAGGAAAAAGACAAGAACAAGCCGATGCAGGCGCGCACCAAGGGCGAGACCAAGCGTGTCGATACCCGCCAGAGCAACGTCGATCTCGACAAGTACAACGAACGCTACGAAGAGATCGCGCCGGCGAACCGCATGAACAGCGACAACGCTCAGCGCAAGCAGAAGCTCAACCAGAAGAGCAAGCAATACCGCAAACCCGGCGCGGGCCGCTCCGCCAAGCGCGAGACCGAGGCCGAACGCCTGAAGCGTATTGCCGCCGAGCGTGCCAAGCACCAGATCACGATCAAGGTGCCCGACGAGATCACGGTCGGCGAACTTGCCGCGATGCTGAAAATGACGGCCGCCGAGGTCATCAAGAAGCTGTTCTCGCTCGGCGTGATGGCGACGGTCAACGAAGTGATCGACTTTGATACCGCCGAGATCGTGGCGACCGAGCTGGGCGCCAAGGTCGAAAAGCAGGTCGTCGTGACGATCGAAGAGCAGATCATCGACGACAGCGAAGACAAGGAAGAGGATCTCCAGCGCCGCGACCCGGTCGTGGTGGTCATGGGTCACGTCGACCACGGCAAGACCTCGATCCTCGACGCGATCCGCAACACCGCCGTCACCGAGACCGAAGCGGGCGGCATCACCCAGCATATCGGCGCCTACCGCGTCGAGATCAACGGCCAGATGATCACCTTCCTCGACACCCCGGGTCACGCGGCGTTCACCTCGATGCGCGCGCGCGGCGCGATGGCGACCGACATCGCCGTGCTGGTCGTCGCCGCAGACGACGGCATCATGCCGCAGACGATCGAAGCGATCAACCACGCGAAAGCGGCGGGCGTCCAGATCATCGTGGCGATCAATAAAATGGACAAAGAGGGCGCGAACCCCGAACGGATCAAGCAGCAGCTGACCGAATACAGCCTCGTGCCCGAAGAATGGGGCGGCGACACGATCTGTGTGCCGGTGTCCGCCAAGACGCAGATGGGTATCGATTCGCTGCTCGAATCCATCCTTCTCGTCGCCGAAGTGGCCGAGCTGAAAGCCAACCCGAACCGCGCCGCCAAGGGCGTCGTGATCGAAGCGCGGCTGGATAAGGGCCGCGGTCCCATCGCCACGCTGCTCGTACAGAACGGTACGCTGCGTCCGGGCGACATCATCGTCGCCGGCACCGCGGTCGGCCGCGTCCGCGTGATGGTCAACGAGCGCGGCCAGCGCATGAAGAGCGCCGGCCCGTCCGTCCCCGCGGAGGTCATGGGTCTTGCCGAAACGCCGAACGCCGGCGATTCCTTCGACGCCGTCTCCGACGAGCGTCTGGCGCGCGAGCTGGTCGAACAGCGCAAGCAGAAGGAAAAGGAAGACAAGTTCAACGCGCAGCATAAGGTCACGCTCGACAACCTGTTCTCCTCGCTGAAGGAAGGCGAGATGAAAGAGCTCAATATCGTCGTCAAGGCCGACGTCCAGGGCTCCGTCGAAGCGGTCACCCAGAACCTGGAAAAGCTTTCCAACGAAGAAGTCCGCGTGAAGGTCGTTCACGGCGGCGTGGGCGCCATCAACGATTCCGACGTCATGCTCGCCAGTGTGTCGAACGCCATCATCGTCGGCTTCAACGTCCGTCCCGATTCCAACGCGCAGGCCGCCGCCGAACGCGACGGCGTCGAGATGCGTATGTACCGCGTCATCTACGACTGCATGGAAGAGATCGAAGCCGCCATGAAGGGCATGCTCGCGCCGAAGTACCGCGAGGTCCCGCTCGGCAAGGTCGAGGTCCGCACCGTGATGAACCTCTCCTCCGCCGGCAAGATCGCGGGCAGCTACGTCCTCGAAGGCAAGGTCACCCGCAGCGCGCAGATCCGCGTGGTCCGCGACGGCATCGTGATCACCGAGGACGAGATCGCTTCGCTGCGCCGCTTCAAGGACGACGTCAAGGAAGTCGCCTCCGGCTTCGAATGCGGTATCGGTCTTTCCAAGTTCAACGACATCAAGGAAGGCGACATCTTCGAAGCCTTTGTGATGGAGGAATACAGAGATTGACGCAGAGCGTCAATCTCTGTCAGTGCACTGTGCACTCGGAACGATTAACGAAAAGGAAAGGCAGGCGTTTCAACCATGCCAAGCTATAAACACAGCCGAATCGCGGAAGACATCCGCCGTGAGATCACGATCCTGATCCGCGAGCTGAAGGACCCGCGTGTGAAAGATAAAATGCTCACCGTTGTGCGCGTCGAGGTCACGTCGGACGCTTCGTTCGCGAAGGTTTATGTCAGCGATCTCAAGGGCATCGACGGGGCAAAGGAAGCGGTACAGGGACTGACTGCCGCGACGGGGCTGCTGCGGCGCGAAGTCGCCAACCGGCTGCATCTGCGCAAAGCGCCCGAGATCCGCTTTATTGCCGACGATTCCGTCGAGCAGGGCGTCGCCCTGTTCAAAAAGCTCGAGGAAGCCGAAGGCAGAGGAATGAAACATGAAGATTGACTTTAAGACGGCGATGCACCGGCTGATGGCGGCCGAAGACGTGCTGATCCTGACCCACGCGAACCCGGACGGCGATACGCTCGGCGGCGCGTTTGCGCTCGCTTTGGCGCTGCGCCAGCGCGGCGCGCGGGCAAACGTCCTTTGCGCCGACGGCGTGCCGGAGCGCTACGCGTTTCTCGCGGTGCCGCCCGAAACGGAGTTCGCGGAACAATACGTGATCTCCGTCGATGTGGCGGACCGATCGCTGCTGGGCAAAGCCGTGGAGGAAAGCTACGGCGACCGGGTCGATCTGGCGATCGACCACCACGGCACGAACCGCCTGTTCGCGAAAGAAAGCTACGTGGAGCCGGATTCCGCCTCCGCATGCGAGATCGTCTATCTGCTGCTGCTGGCGATGAACGTCCATATCACGAAAGACATTGCCGCCCGCATGTATGCCGGCGTCTCCACCGACACGGGCTGCTTTTGCTATTCCAACGTGACGGCGCGGACCTTCCGCATCGCCGCCGATCTGCTCGATCGCGGCGCAGACGTGTCCGGGATCAACGTGCGGATGTTCGAAACGAAAAAGCCCGGCTTTTTGCAGCTGGAACAGCAGGTCCTGCAGGGGATGGAGCTCTATGAAAACGGCAGAATCAGTCTGCTGACCATCACCCGCGCCATGCTGGACGAGACCGGCTGCCGCGACGAGGAGATCGATTCCATCGTTGCGCTTTCGCGTCAGATCGAGGGCGTTAGGATCGGCATCACCTTCAAGGAAAAGCCGGACGGCACCTGGAAGGTCTCCGTGCGGACCCACGAGGACGTGGACGCGTCGCAGCTTTGCGCCCTGTTCGGCGGCGGCGGACACAAACGCGCCGCGGGCTGCCAGTTCGACGGCGACAAAACCGAAGCGGCGAAGCGGTTTCTCGCGGCGGCGCGCACCTTTTTGAATTGAACAATGACAGGTTTTTTACTGCTCGATAAACCCGCCGGTATGACGAGCTTTGCCGCGACGGCGAAATGCCGCCGGCTGTTCGGGACAAAAAAGGCGGGACATACCGGCACGCTCGACCCGATGGCGACGGGCGTTCTTGTGGCGGCGCTCGGCGCGGCGACACGGTTCATCGATCTGCTGCCGAGCTCGGAAAAGGCCTACCGCGCCGACTTCCGGCTGGGCGAGACGACCGACACGCTCGACAGTACCGGCACGGTGCTGACCCGGTCTCCCGTCACCTGCAAAAAAGAAGACGTCGCGCTGGCGCTCGAACGCTTCCGCGGCGAGATTATGCAGGTGCCGCCGATGTATTCGGCACTGCAAAAGGACGGCGTGCGGCTCTACACCCTCGCGCGGCAGGGCATCGACGTCCCCCGCGAAGCGCGTCCGGTGACGATCGCGGCGCTGGAGCTTATCGCCGCAGACGAAGAGACAAACACTTATACGATCGACGTGCGCTGCAGCGCGGGCACCTATATCCGCGCGCTGATCGGCGATCTCGGCGCCGCTTTGGGCTGCGGCGCGGTGATGACCGCTTTGCGCCGGACGGCGGCGAACGGCCAGACGATCGATTGCTGCCACACGTTTGAAGCGATCGAAGCGCTGGAAACAGGGGACGCGCGGCAAAAGCTGCTGATCCCCGTGGAGCAGATGCTGCAATATGACGGCGTGACCGTCACCGAAGCGCAGACGACCCGTTTTCAAAACGGCGGTGAGCTGGCGCTCGACCGGCTGCGCGGCGCTGACCGCGACGGTCTGTACTGCGTCTTTGCGCCGGACGGCCGCTTTCTCGGCGTCGGCGAAGCGCGGACGGAAACGGGCGCGCTGTATGTGAAAAAGAACATGACGAAGGACGCGGCGAATGAACGCCGCGCATAACGGAGAGGATACGCCTTGCGACAGGAAGAACAACAATACCGATCGGGCGTTGCGCTCGCCCTCGGCAATTTTGACGGGCTGCACCGCGGGCACGCCAGCGTGCTTGCCGCGGCGAAGGCGCAGGCGGAATCGCTGCGCCTGACCCCGGGCGTGCTGCTGTTTGACGAGCACCCGAAGCAGGTGCTCTGCGGCGAAGCGCCACCGCTGCTGATGACGGGCGAAGAGAAACGGGCGCGGCTTGAAAGCGCCGGCTTTACGGTGCTGACGCTGCCGTTTCGCAAGATCAGAGACTTGTCGCCCGCCGCGTTTCTCTCGCTGCTGGAGACTGCGTACGGCGTACGTGCGGTCAGCTGCGGCAGCAACTACCGCTTCGGACAGAATGCGGCCGGCACCGCGGACACGCTGCGGGACCTCTGCCTGCAATATGAGATGACGCTGACGGTCGTGCCGGACGCGCTCTACAAGAACGAACGCATCAGCTCGACGCGGATCCGCCGCGCGATCGAAGACGGAGATATGGCGGATGCAAACGCGATGCTGCTGTTCCCGTTCTCCTACGCCTTGCCGGTGATCGCCGGCGACAAGCGGGGTCGCAGGCTCGGCTTTCCGACGCTCAACCAGCTGTTTCCGACTGCACTGATCCGCCCGCGCGCCGGCGTCTATGCGTCGTTCGCGTCGTTCGACGGAAAGCGGTACCCGAGCGTCACGAATGTCGGCGTGCGTCCGACGATCGGCGGAACCGGGTTTTACAGCGAAACCCACATTTTCGATTTTTCCGGCGATCTCTACGGCAAAACGGTCGAAGTGACACTGCTGGCGTTTTTGCGGGACGAACAGAAATTCAAGGATCTCGCCGCCTTGCGCGCGGCGATGGAAAACGACGCCGCCCGGGCGAAGGAAGTGATACACCGCTATGAACAGACAACCGAAGCTGCAAGTGAAGGCAGTCTTCTTTGATTTTGACGATACGCTCCAGAGCAGAAAGGGCGCCTACCGCCTGTACTGCGAGGCGTTTTTGACAAAGTATTTCCCGCTTATCGGTGCAGCCGAACGCGAGCAAAAGCTCGACGAGATGGAAGCGCTGGTGGACGGCGGTTACAAGGATCGCGAGGTCTATTTCCCGGAACTGATCGACCTGTGGCAATGGACGGATCACCCGCCGCTGCAGGAGCTGTACGATTCGTTCAACTACGATTTCGGCAAGTACATCGTGATGCTGCCCGGCGCGGTCGAAACCCTGCGCGAGATCAAGCGCCGCGGCTATCTGCTCGGCGCGGTCACCAACGGCGTGTCCTCGCTGCAGAATATCAAGCTCGATACCGCCGGGATCCGCGACCTGTTCGACGTGGTCGTCGTCTCGGGCGACATCGGCATCTACAAGCCCGACCGGCGGATCTTTGACGAAGCGTGCCGCCGCGCCGGACTGAAAAACGAAGAAGTCCTCTTTGTAGGCGACCATCCGGTCAACGACATCGACGGCGCGCTCGGCGCCGGGCTGCAGGTGATCCGGATGAACTACGGCGATTTTTATAACAAGGGACTCGGCAAGGCGACCGCCGCCGAGATCGAAGATATCCGGCAGGTGCTGGACTTTGTATAAAGCAAAGGAAGTGTGAAGTATGTTTTGCAAATCATGCGGCAACAGACTCGGACCGAACGACACGGTCTGCGCCCATTGCGGCGCGGCGGTCCCGGGCGCGGCGCAGCCGCGCAAGCCGGAACCCGAACCGGAGATAACAACCAGAAAAAAGCCCGTACAGCCGGACGCGCTGTTTGCGCAGAAACAATCGACCGCCGCGGCGCCGAAGACAGAAGAAACCCCCGCTGCGGAAGAGGCGCCGGTGACGGAGCTCTCCGCCCCGAAAGAGACGCCTGCGCCGGAAGAAATCCCTGCGGAGATTCCTGCGCCGGAAGAAACGCCTGTTGCAGAAGAGATTCCTGCAGCTGAAGAAACTCCTGCGGCAGAAGAAACTCCTGTGGAAGAAGAAATGCCTGCGGCAGAAGAAACATCCGCGGCGGAGGATGCGCCTGCCCCGGAGGAAACCGCTGAAGCGGAAGAGATTCCCACTGCAGAGGAAGGATCTGCGCAGGAGGAGATTCCCGCAGCGGAGGAAACGCCCGCGGAAGAAGCCGCAGCGGCCGAGGAAGTTCCGGCGGACGAAGAAGCGCCCGCGCCGGAAAACAAGTTCGCAATTGAAAAGACGCCCGAACCGGACACAGCGCCGCAGCCGACGCCCCGCGTGACGACAGCGCCGCGCGAAAGCCGCAGCGCCCGCAGCAGCGCCGCGTGGGTCAAAGCGATCTGTGTGATCTGCGCCCTCGCGATCATCGCGCTGACGTGCGTCAACGCGTTCACCGACGTGTTCCATACCGACAACGACGCGGTGAAGACCGTGGCGCTCTCTGCGCTGCCGGAAACGGAAAAAGAGGGGTGTCTCCAATTCCTGTCGCAGTTCTCGCCGTTCTACGGCAAAACGATCAACTTTGAAGAGATGGGGCACTACGCCTTCCTTGATCTGCTGGAACCCGGCAACGCCAACGGCCTGTACGCGTCGTTCTATCCGACGCCGACCCCGATCACGGATACGGCTGATCCCGCCGGCCGCTTTGCGCTCGAGGGCGGCGGCTGGCGCTACTACAAGATCCCGTTCAAAGAGCTGTCGGAGATCGCCTCGCAGTTCGATCTCGATCTGATCGGCTGCGCGAACCGCGCCGACTGCTACTTCGCCAACGGCTACTATTACTTCGCCGCCCGCGACACCGAGACCGGCACCAAGCGCGCCACGTCTCTTTCTCTGGTCTCTTCCAAACGGACCGAGGACGGCAGCTACTATATCGTTGCCGAAACGCAGGACGCGGTCAAGGTCTATGCGATGGTGACGCTGACGAAAGAAGGGGAGACCGCCGTCTGGGATCTGCTGCGGCTGTCCGCCGATCCGCTGTTCACCGACGACGGGATGCCAACCGCGGAAGTCAGCGGCAAAACGCTCGATTATGAGATGCGTCAGCGCGTGATCACTGCGAAAGCGGACGACAAGACGGAGTACGCGACCTATGTGATCGATTATCCCTACTTCACCGACGTGACCGACAAGACGGCGATCACGATCAACACGCTTTACGGCGAGATCATCAAATCGTATAAGGACAAAGCCGCGGAAGCCGAAGAAAGCTATCAGCGCTATCTCAAGCGCGGCTACGACACGTCGCTTCTGCCCGCCTACACCTATGTGATCTCCACGGTGACCTACGACAAGAACGGACACATTTCTCTGCTGGACGAAGTGACGACCTACACGCCGGAAAAGATCGCCAAAGCGAGAAAGAAGGCGCAGACCACTGCGCTGGAAAACGGCACGACGCCCGAACTGCCGGAAGTACCGCTCTTCCCGAGCGTGACCTATTCCGGCTACACCGTCGATACCGCGACAGGAGAGATCCTCAAAAAGGAAACCGTCTTCGGCACGGATTACAGCCGCTATCAGGACGAGCTGGCGCGCGTGTTCAGCGACACTCACTATGTGGAACGGACCCAATTTGAAGCGGTCGGACAGGCGATCTATGAATCCACCTGGTTCCTCGCGGAGGACGGGATCTGCTTCTGCTATCTCGGCGGAGAAGACTATGTCCAGTTCGTGACGCTGCCGTACAGCGCGGTGAACTACACGTTCTGAAAAAGTGAATAAACAGGGTTGTCCGGTGGATCCGGCAACCCTTTTTCTTTTGCAGCACCCGGCGCGTACGGTTGCAATCGCGCGCGAAATGTGGTATAATATCGGCAGCTTATTCCAAGGAGGCAGTTATGGATCCTTTGATGCCGATCCCGTCGCCCGGCTACCCGGGGCTGACGGACGAAGAGGTGCAGCAGCGGCGCAATGCGGGCAAGACCAACGCGCTGCCGGACGGCGGCACCCAGAGCATTTCCGATATTGTCAAGAAAAACGTTTTCACCTACTTCAACCTGATCTTCGCGATCATCGCCGTTTTGCTGATCATCGCCGGCTCATTCAAGAACCTGACGTTTTTGCCGGTCGTGATCGCGAACACCGTGATCGGTATCGTGCAGCAGGTGCGCTCGAAGAAGGTGCTGGACGAGCTTTCCCTGCTCTCGAAAGCGACCTGCAAGGCGATCCGCGGCGGCGTTGAAAAGAACGTCCCGACCGACGCGCTCGTGCTCGACGATCTGGTGCTGCTTGGCGAAGGGCAGCAGATCCCGGCAGACGCCGTTGTGATCGACGGCCGCGTCAGCGTCAACGAATCGCTTTTGACGGGCGAAGCGGACGAAATCGAAAAGAACGCCGGAGACGAGCTGAAATCCGGCTCGTTCGTTGTCAACGGCAGCTGCCGCGCGAAGCTGACCCATGTCGGCAAGAATTCCTACGCCGCCAGACTGACCGCGAAGGCGAAACAGATGGAGGAAAAGCCGTCGGAGATCATCCGCGGCATCGAACTCATCATCAAGGTCGCCGGCATCGCGATCATCCCGATCGGGCTGACGCTGTTCATCGAAGCGCTCGCGCTCAACCACAAGCCCTTTGCCGAGGCGATCACCTCCACGGTCGGCGCCGTGATCGGTATGATACCCGAGGGCCTCTACCTGCTGGTGACGATCGCCCTCGCGCTGGGTGCCATGCGGCTTGCGAAGCAGCAGATTTTGCTGCACGACATGCGTTCGATCGAAACGCTCGCCGGGGTCGATGTGCTGTGCGTCGACAAGACCGGCACGATCACCGACAACAAGATGCTGGTCAAAGAAGTCTTTGCGCCGGAGGGCCTTTCCGAAGACGGGCTCAAACGCAACGAACGGCTGCTGGCGCAGTACGTCGCCACCGTCACCGACGGCAACGCCACGATGAAAGCGCTGCGCGCGTACTGCCCGGAAGCGACGCCCCTGCAGACGCTCGCGATCGCGCCGTTCACCTCCAAAACAAAGTATTCCGAGATCCGTACCGCCGCCGGCGTTTACCGGCTCGGCGCGCCGGAGATTTTGCTCGAACCGAGTACGTTTGAACGCAACCGTGCCCTGATCGAAACGCGCGCCGCTGCGGGACAGCGCGTACTGGCGCTGGTGACCGTCCTCGAACGAACGGCGCCGCTGCTGTTTGTCGCGCTCGAAAACTCGATCCGTCAGAATGCCGCCGACACCTTCGCCTTCTTCGGCGAACAGGGGGTGCAGATCAAAGTCATCTCCGGCGACAATCCGCTCACTGTGTCCCGGATCGCCGCGCAGGTCAATATCGCCGACGCGGACAAATACGTCGATGCGACGACGCTGCGGGATGAGAACGCGATCCGTGAGGCGGTCGGGGAGTACACCGTTTTCGGCCGCGTGAAGCCGGAACAGAAAAAGGCGATTATCCGCGCGCTCAAGGAGAGCGGCAAGCGCGTCGCCATGACCGGCGACGGCGTCAACGACATCCTCGCGATGAAAGAGGCGGACTGCTCGATCGCCATGGGCGCGGGCTCCGACGCGGCGCGGCAGGCGGCGCAGGTCGTTCTGCTCGACTCCGACTTTTCCAAGATGCGGCCGATCGTCGCGCAGGGACGGCAGATCATCAACAATATCACGCGGTCCGCGACGCTGTTCCTGTATAAGAACATGTTTTCGATGTTCCTTGCCGCGTTTTCGATCATCACCGCGTTCTCCTATCCGCTGAAACCCTCGCAGGTGTCTCTGGTGTCCGGATTCAATATCGGTGTGCCGGCGTTTCTGCTCTCGCTCGAGCCGAATATCCGCAAGCAGGAGGGGCAGTTCCTCAAACGGGTCCTGCTGACCGCGCTGCCCGCTTCTCTGACCTCGTTCTTCTCGATCGCGGCGATGGTGGTCTTCGGCAACGTCTTCCAGATCTCCGAAGTGGACGTTGGCGTCGCGAGCACCTATCTGCTCGCCGTGGTCGGTTTCCTGATTCTGCGCAACGTGTCGAAGCCGATGAACCTCTACCGCACCGTCGTGATCGTCGGCTGTATCGTCGGGTTCGTGGTCTGCGCCTGTGTGCCGATGCTGCGCAGTCTGTTCATGATCGACGAGTTCGGCGCGAAGGGCATCATGCTGTGCGTGGTCTTCGTGATCGCGGAAGCGAACGTGATGCGCTATATCACCTTCCTGTTCAACAAGGCGCCCGAGTTCGTGCTGCAAAAGCGCGCGCAGTGGGCGGCAAAGCAGCAGACGCTGTAAAAGAAAAAGAAAGCACCTGAAAGGGTGCTTTTTTACAGTGCACAGACGTGAAAAAACGGGCAGCGTACCGATCGTCGCCCGTTTTTTGTTGCTCGGCAACAGCATGTCGGTCAACGATTCGTGCGATGCATGGTCTTTCGTTGTTCCGGCTGCAGAACATCAGGGGCAGAATGTTCCTCGCCCGGCAAGTCAACCGCTTCGACGGCGTAGACGTCGTCCAGCGGCAGCGTTTTTGTGTCGAGCGTCAGCGTGCGGGACACCGGCTCCATCTGCCGCACCGTGCCGCAGCAGGTGCGGTAGTAACCGTCTTCGTAATAGGTCACGCGAACGCGCATGCCTTTTTGCAAGGACAGCACCTGCCGCGAGAGGGCTTCGTTTTCTTCGTCGCTGCGCGCCCTGCGCGGGTCCAGCTGCCGCGTCTGCTGCCGGACCAGTTCTTCAAAGCCGTTCAGCGTCTTATAGGGCAAAAAGAGCTTGCCCCGCTCTGCGTTTTTAGCCACCGTTATGACCTCCGATCAGTTTGTTTCGTATTCGCGCCGTGCCTGCGTCGGTCAGACTCAACCCCTTGAGCAGCGCGTTTTTGCCGTATTTGTGCTGGATCAGCAGCCGCGCCTGCTGCAGATCCCGTTCCTTTTGCTGCTTCGGCAGCGCGTCGAACAGCGTCAGCTGACAGCCGTCCGCGCCCACAAGCTCCTGTAACGCGATGCCGAGTCGGCGGATCGGCATATCCGCGACCGTGCGCCGGTAGATCTCGTCGAACGCCGCCATGATCGTCCGGAACGAATCGGTCGGGCTTTCCAGCCGGTGACTGCCTCCGGCGGCGGGCAGTTGGTCTTTGCTGTAACCGACCGACAGCGCGACCCCCCGCGCGAGCAGCCCGTGGTCCGTCATCTTCAGCACGAGCCCGTCAACCATTTCGCGCAGCACGACATAGGCGTCGGCGCGCGTGTAATCGGAAAAGAGGATCTGGCTGTTGGAAAGCGACTGCGTTTTCGGCTGATAGTCGTGGATCCCCGCGATCGTTTCGCTTTCGCGGCCCCAGGCGTGGTCGAGCAGGTACCGCGCGTTGATGCCGAAGGTCTTTTGCAGTACAGAGGGCGGCAGCTCGGTGACACCGTGGAGATCATAGACCCCGAGCCGCGCGAGCCGGGTCGCCGTCCCGCGGCCGATGCCCCAGATGTCGGTGATCGGGCGATGCCGCCAGATCCGGCTGCGGAAGCTCTCTTCGTCGAGCACGCCGATATGGTCCGGCGCGTGTTTGGCGGTGATGTCGAGCGCGATCTTGCATAAAAAGAGGTTCGTCCCGATGCCTGCCGTGGCGCAGATCCCGGTCTCGCGGAACACCGCGTCCATCAGCGTCTGGGCAAACTCCCGCGGTGTCTGACGGTACAGCTGCAGATAAGGGGAAGCGTAGATGAAGCATTCGTCGATGGAATAGACGTGGATGTCGTCCGGGCAGACGTACTGCTGATAGAGCGCGACGATCCGTGCGGAGACCTCCATATAGCGGCGCATGTGCGGCAGCGCGATGATATAGTCGATCCCGTCGGGGATCTCGAACAACCGGCAGCGGTTCGGCACGCCCAGCGCTTTCATGGCGGGGGACACGGCAAGACAGATCGCGCCCCGCCCGCGCGATTCGTCCGCGACCACAAGGTTGGCCTGAAACGGGTCCAGCCCCCGGTCAACGCATTCGACCGAGGCGAAGAAGCTTTTGAGATCGATACAGAGGTAGAGTGGAGACATAAGATCACCTGTTAAAAAGTCGACAGTCGTCAGTCGTTCGTCGTCAGTGACGCGGGGGAGGTGTGTGGCGGCAGAAAATAAGTTTCCGCGAAGGAGAATCGGGACGCCGATACACATCAAATCATCTTTAGAACGAACATTTGTTCGATAACATCATACGCCGGATTGCGCAGTTTGTCAAGACAAAAATCGGACTTTGTAAAATTTGGCGCCGCGGGCACATCTTGACGCCCAAAGCGCAAACAAAGACGTCATACTATATATTGTATGCCAAAAATTGCCCAACACAAAAACGCCCGGATGAGTGTGCGAAAGCGGAATCCGGAGCGGGAAAAGGGCAAAAAAGAGTGTTGACAAGGGCAAAAAGAGGTGATAAAATAAGGTCCCTCCCTAAGAAAAGGGGAGTTGCGGAACGCGCGCGGTTTTTCTGAAAAAAGAAATTTGAAAAACTTTCAAAAAGTTCTTGACAAAGAGAGACCGAAGTGCTATACTTGCAAAGCTGCGCCGAAAGAGGCGCGGCGAGAGAACCTTGAAAATTAAACAACGATGGAAAAGGAA
>JAEEGI010016315.1_pt1 | contig 15349 bp, 8 predicted proteins | sample 8958751 | NCBI WGS metagenome assembly JAEEGI01 (sample SAMN16246545, study PRJNA631951) | gut metagenome | biome: gut microbiome; feature: rumen; material: KS-attached | host: Bos | place: Iran: Karaj | collected 2018-10
TGACTGCAGGAATTACTGTCGGACATATTTCCCTTGGTGGCCAGAACCTTCACCAGTTCAGCTCTGAGAGGAAAATTAAAGGCACTTGCCAGAGCGTTGTTTTTAAACACCGTTCTTTCGATTGTCTTTGGTTTGTCAGACCATATTTCTCCGACCATGTAGCCGAGAGGATGCACGTTTTTTCCGTTCATTCTGTAGGTGACTGTTTTTGATGTTCTTGCCACCTCGTCAGAAATTTCCTTCCAGAATTCATTTGTCACCTGATATGCCTGATCAAGACGCCATCCGTCAATTTTGACTTCTTTAATCCAGTAGGATGCGACCTCCTTTAGGAAAGGCAGGGATTCAGCGGTATCGAAGCACCGGGTTTCTTTCAGGGGGATTTTGTCAATTTTACCGTAGCTGTCTATACAGCGTACTGACAGCTTAAGTTCATTTCCTTTCGGACTTCTGACTGCCACGTTAATTTTGGCATGTCCGAAAACACCGTCCAGGAACACATAAATACCTCTGGCATGAGCCTGATTTACAAGCTCGGCAAGCTCCTCCTTCGTTCCGAATTTCGGATCAACGCTGAAATAGTCAGAAGTGTAATATCCTGTTCCGTCCAGCTTGTCATAGGTCCAGTCCTGTCCGTCAACAGGAAGAGTCTTGAAAACAGGGGTGAGCCATATTGCATTGGCTCCCGTCGACCTGATATAGTCGAGACTGTCGATAACTCCTCTGAGATTTCCCTTATGGGAAGATGGTCCCCATGACTTCAGCGGTCCTGAGGCGCCGCCGTTGCCGTGTCTGAAACTTTCCGTCATTATCTGATATATGCGGATATCGCACAGGGCGCTGTCGCCGCCGAAGCATCCCTTGTCATTTTTCTGAAGACTGATATTGTCTGCTGAAAGTGTCACATCCTTATCCGATGATGTGCGAACGCAGGAGGCATAACCGGATCGTCCCTGCCATCCTGAAGAATTCCGGTCTCCCGTGGATGAGCAGCCGGAAAACAGAAAAAGCGCTGCTGCAAGACTGATTATGGTGCATTTCATTGCCTTTATCTCCTTTGCACTGATGAATGGAATTCAAAAAAACATTCACACGCCGGATCATCAGAGGATGCGAAAGTACAAAATCACGTCATCACAGGAATGCCTCCGGTAAATATCCTGATGCTTTGAAAGGATCAGATTGTGAAGACGGAGGCTATTTATCCGTCTTACGGCAGCATCACCCGCCATGCTAAGAGAGCGGTCCGGTTCTTTCTACTGCTGCCTTGCCTTCTCGGGAACCGGGTGAGTATATGCCCTGGCCTCCCTGAACATATCATTCATGTTCGTAACCTTTGACAGATCCCATTTTTCGATGGACTGGTTGAAGGAAATTGCGCCGGAGAACATCATTTCCATATTCTGCACGGATGAGGTATTCCATTTATCCAGCGGCTGATTGAAAGCCTGGGCTAGAGCAAACATGCTGCTCATGTCAGTCACTTTAGACGTATCCCAGTTTTCCAGAGGACTGTTAAAACTTCTCGCCGCGGCAAACATGCTGCTCATGTTGGTTACCGATGATGTATTCCATTTATCCAGAGGCTGATTGAATCTGGCGGCGTTTATGAACATTCCTGACATATCCGTGACAGCAGATGTGTTCCAGCCTCCCAAAGGCTGGTTGAAGTTCACGGCATGAAGAAACATTCCGCTCATGCTGGTTACCGATGAAGTGTTCCATTTTTCCAGAGGCTGGTTGAACGATTTTGCATAGGCAAAGGCCACAACCATACTTGTAACCTTCGAGGTATCCCAGTCTCCGACGGGATGATTGAATGACGTGGCTCCGTAAAAAATACCCTTCATGTCGGTGATGCCCGATGTATCCCTGATATTGACGGATGCAAGATCACGGAAAATACTCTCCTTTCTTGAGTCGTCAAAACCGCCGAAGGCGCAGGCAAGAGATTTAACCTCCGGAGTGAATCTGATTTCGAATTTAAACTCCTTCACCTGCCTGCGCTTGTTTGCCTTCTTGAAAGGGTTTGTGCGCAGCTGACTCTGGATCCAGGATGAGTTGCTCTCATTCATGTCGGCACATCTTGTAAAACTGTATCCGATGGTAAGGGACTCCAGACTGTTGTCCAGCATTCTGGTGATTAAATCATCAGTGATATCCTTTTCTGATTTCAGAACAGGATTGAGTTTTTCCTTTTCCGAATCTGAAAAGAAAAAAGCCAAAGAGGCGGATGAAACCGCAAGCAGGGTTAAAGAGGCAAGTGCGATAATTTTCTTTTTCATTTTTCTACCTATGTAAATTCAGCAGCGCTGCATAAAAGCCGTAAAGCAGCGAAATACTTTCCTGAACCGGCTTATCTGTCAATTTCTGCAGATCCGCAAAGAGCGTCTTTGCAGAAAAGGCGGAGACAGCCGTCCGCGAGGATCGGGTTTTCCGGGACAGGATATGTTCAATCAGCAGAATGACTGCTTGAATGCGGCGGATTATCCGGTCGCATCTCAGGGACCGAAAAAAATTTTTTCCAGTCTGAAATAATTTTTTCTGTCCTTTACACCCCGGGCAAACCGTCCTTCAAATCTCCGCTTCGCCGGCTTTCAGACCGCTGACACCGTGTCGCAGTCCGACAGACCCTGCTGATATAAAAAATTTTCTAATTCTACACGATTTGCACAATTCTACACGATTTGCTCATGACGCGCTCTAAATACATTTTTTTCATTAAATATTTTTCTGGAGCGTCTCACGTTCCGCCGCTGAATGCAGTGTACGTGTTACTGGTGTTACTGATTACACTGTACAAAAAATAAGTAGCCGGAGTCCGATTTTGTTAATTTATGTGACAATGATCAAAATCAAAAGTATGATGAAATGAATTAAACCTCATATGTAGGCAATGTGCGTTAAAATGCGACATATGAGTGACTATATTTCAGTCATTACTTTAAGCACGGTAATAACAAATTCGAGGGTACCATGAAATTATCAAAGTTATCTTTACTGGTGGCAGCAGCAGTGCTCACCGGAAATACGGCATCAGCGGCTTCCGGAGCCGGCGGACTTGATGTTACAAGAGTAACAGAGGAAAACACTGTAGGATCTGCAACCTCATGCATAATCATGTCAGGCAAAATGGAAAGTCAGAAAAACGCTCCTTCAGTCCTTGCCCAGTATATAAATGTTCAGAACCTCTCATCGAAACAGGAGAACAGACCGTCTCTTCTTGTTCAGGGCAGAGCATTATGCCTTGGCAATCTGAATTTCGGCACCAAATACAAGGTAACTCTCAAAAAGGGAATGATTTCAGCTGAAAACACAATGCTTCTGAAGGACAAGGAAGTGGAGTTCACCACCGTAGATCATCAGGGAGTTGTGCAGTTCCTCAACGGTAATATAATTTCGTCGTCATCCAGCGATAAAAAGGTTGCTGTTCAGACTGTCAACCTGAACAAATTCAGACTTTCGCTTTTCAAGATCTCCGACAGCGACCGCGCCTCATACTTCGGCAACTATCTGGGAGATTCAAACTACCGCTGGGGCGTCACCGAATCGATTTTGTCTCACGGCAAGTTTATCGGTTCTAAGGACATAAACGTCGACGGAGTAAAGAATCAAAAAACAGTTACAATGGTGGATCTCAAGGACCTGACCGACGAGATGACGTCAGGCAGCTACATGCTGATTCTGACCGAAACGGATCAGGAACAGTGCGACGCAAGTCTTGACTGCATCGACAATTTTACCTCCAGCGACGCACTCTTCCTTGCAAAGTCAATTATTGTGACTGATCTGGGTGTTACAACATACCTCGGCAGCAAAAACATGGATGTGGCTGTTCGCTCCCTGACCACCGCCGAGCCTGTGGCAGGTGCAAAGGTATCCCTGATCAGCAGATCAAACGAAATTCTCAAGACCGTTACGACAGACAGGGACGGCTATGCACATTTTTCAAAGGAAGACATTTCCGGAGCACATTCCCAGTCACCTGTTCTGGTTTCCGTAGTAAACGGAAAGGATTCCTTCATCCAGGATCTGAGGGGAGGATCCAAACTGGTTGTCGAGGATAATTTCACATCGGATACGGCACTTGCATCATCTGATGACATAAATGTCTATTCCTATACAAACCGTACTCTTGTCCGTCCGGGTGAAAAGGTTCTGTATGAGGCGATTGTGCGCGACGGCAAAATGAAAGCGTCCGATCTTAAAGCACTGAAGCTCATGATTGTCCGTCCGGACGATCAGATATACCGCGAGGTTACGCTGAAGGATCCTAAGACCGGAGCCTTTGAATATGAGTTTGAGTTTGACGAAACCGCTCTTACAGGCAACTGGGAATTCAAGCTTGGATTTGACAAAAAGCGGATCATTTCAACAACCAGCGTCAAGGTTGACAATTTCATGCCGTCCAGCATAAAGGCCAAATTCAAGACCGGAAGCAACTTCCTTACCGGAAGTGACGCCATTACCGTCAATACAAGATTCATCTACGACGCTCCGGCTCCTGATGTTGCCGTTTCAGGCAATTATTACACCTCACTGGATAATCATCCGGTTGAAAAATACAGTGATTTCTATTTCGGTCCTAATGAATATAATCAGAGCACCTATGATAACTTTGATTCAATCATGACCGACCGTTCCGGCAACGCAAGAATTGATATTTCATCAGTAGGCGACAGCAGTGTACCGAGAAAACTGACACTTAACACCGAAATATACGATCCTAACTCCAAGATTCTTAACTATACCAAAGAATTCAAGCTTGCAGTAAAAGGTCCGATGATCGGCATCAAAAATGATTTTTCAAAAATCAATCCTAATGAATCCGATATCAGCGTTATTCTTGCCGACCAGGAGGGTAAACTTTATCAGGGGGATGTCAGCTACAGCATTTTCAAGCGCAACGTTTCATACCAGTATGTATACCGCAACGGCAGCTGGGAATACATCCGCAATGAGTACAAGACTCCTGTAACAGCAGGAACTGTCAGTGTCAAAGGCGATACATCCGCAAGAATCAAGACAGAGCTAGCAAACGGCAACTATCTTATTCAGCTGAATTATGCCGACGCCGAGACTTCCTCCTACTTCTATGTAGGTTCTGCATCTGATGTGGATCCGTCCCGTCCCGACCGCTTCAGCCTGTTCGCGGACAAGAAGGTGTATAAGCCTGGCGAGACCGCGCGTCTTGAATTCGACAGCTATTTCGACGGTTATGCCGATCTCATGCTTGACGGCGTTTCAGGAAAGGCTCTCTCTCACCACAAAGTCACCAAGGGACACAATACCATTGATGTCAAGATCGGTGACAACTTCTCGCGCGGCTCCTATGCAATAGTCTCCCTGTACTCGAGAAACGATTCAAAACTCGGAGCCCAGCGTGCAATCGGCATAACCTATCTGGATCGGGACAGCAGTGATAAAACTCTGAATATCGCTCCGTCAGGATCAGCCAAGGCCAAACCTAACAGCGGATTTGACATTGAACTCAAAGTCGACAATGCCGACAGCAACACCTATATTTCTGCAGCGCTTGTTGATGAAGGTATTCTGTCAATCAATAATCAGAAGTCTCCGTCACCTGACAAAGCCCTGTTCGGCCAGTACAGTTTCAACACCGGCATCTATGATGCGTATGCCTTCCTGATGAAAATCGCAGACGCCAAATCCCAGGGTTACGGCGGAGACGACGAGGAAGCCATGGGTGCAGGTCCGACACTGAACAACGTAACCAGGAACCTTTTCAGTTATTACGTTCCTGCAACACGCGTTGACAACGGCGTTGCAAAGATTCATTTCGATCTTAACGATGTAAGCACCACCGCCCGCCTCATGGTCACCGGCTGGTCATCCGACAAAGTCGGATCCTACAGCGGTGAAATTCCAGTCAAGGATATCGCTGTAACGCGCCTGAATTCTCCTCACTATATAAGATCCGGCGATCAGCTTACTGCAGGACTGACCATCAACAATCTCAGCGGCTCAGCCGACAGCTACACCTACAAGGTTACCTGCCGCGGAGTTATAAAATGCAGCAAGTCAGGAAAGATGGATGTCAGCAACGGAGAAACAGGTTCAGAGCCGGTAACTCTTACCGCTTCAGGACTTGGTGACGGATTTGTAGATATTGATGTCAAATCCGGCAGCTACACCTTCAAGACAACCAAGGAAATTACATCTGTCAACCGCTACTCCCGCATGACTGAAAGCAGAATCGTGATGCTCAAGCCTCATGAATCCAAGAAGGTTTCATTCCTGAACACTTTTGAAGACAGCTCAAAGGCTGTGGCAAAATTCGGAACTGTTCCAATGACCGACCTGGATGATATTCTCAAGGATGTCATGGACAGCAACGGATACGGTGTCTTCGACGAGGTTTCAACCGGCATGATCCTTCTTGACGTTCTCAAGGCTGCTGAAAAGGATCCGAAGACAGACAAGGCTGAACTTCAGAAAATCACCAAGAGAATTTCCACTCTTGTGGCTGCAGTTGAAAACAGATTCATGTACGGCAATATCACCAACAGCGGTTATATGGATTCATCATCTGAAACCTATGCAACCGCCTCCGCCGCAACCTTCCTTTACCTTGCAGATCGGGCAGGCTTCAATGTAAGCCGCGACGGTCTTGCACAGCTGAGGAAGCAGGTAGTCAGCAACAAATCCTCATCAGATCCTCTGTCGGCGGCAGTCAGCCTGTACGCTCTTGCCAGAATGGGCGACAACGTTCATACGGAAGCAGTCTATATGTTTGACAATATTGCCAACAATATGTCTCAAAACAGAGAAATAGCTGTTGAATCCATGAGCTACTTTGCCCAGATTTTCGGAATGTACGGTGATTCAAGAAGACAGAAGGATGCACTGAAGCTTGGCGTTTATCTCTTCGAGGCTTCCCAGATTGATGCCCAGATTCATTTTGCCAAGACAACCTACAGTCAGATTGCAGGCAAGCTTGCGGTTCTTCTCAAGTACTATCCTACTGATGTAAATACGGCAACTCATGATTCATTATCTCTGATCAGAGCAGCCATGTTTGCTGAAGCTCCGCAGACGGCTGAAAAGCTCTACAATTACATTAATGCCGACACATATCTGTCCCGCAGCAGCAAATATCTGCTCAACAATATGGCGATCAACTTCAAGGGTAAGCAGAGCAAGGCTGAATACAAGACTGCAGGCAACAGCGTCACTGTAACAAATCCTACGGATGAAACCATGGTTGCAACAGTTGCCGCCACAGGAAACGTCACCGGCAAGACCTCCTACGACGGATTTGTGAACATGACCCAAACCATCTATACCAAGAGCGGTCAGCTTCTCAAGCCTCCTTACAAGGTAAATCTCAATGATGATCTGCTTGTTGTGAATACCATCGAGTTCAGCTCTCCATACTCCGGAAATCTTGAATATGAAGTCAAGATCCCTTCAAACACTCTGTTTATCAAGAGTCTCACCGGCCAGGATGTCAAGAAGCTCTATCCAAAGATCTACAACGACACCTTCGGCTACCCTTCAGTATTCAAGGGTGACACCGCCGTACTCATCAAAGAATATGTAGGCAATACTAAATTCAAATCATTTGCCTACACAATCAAAGGTGCCTACGTAGGTTCATCGATGCCTCTCATGAGCAGCGTCAAGATCAACAAGGTACAGAGCAAAATGTTCAACTTCTACGATGCGGCCAACGTCATTCAAGTGAAGTAATGCGTTTTTTCAGGTATCTTGTACCGGTTGTGATGATCACAGTTGCAGTGACTGTGATCATCTTTTGTTACAGCAGTATCAAAGAACTGGATTTTTCACTGCTCAATCACCGCTCAAGGGTACTGTATGCCGCTGACGGCTCGGTGGCTGCTTATACCCTTTCCTCAGATACAGAATCATATCGCTTCTATACAAGAGTTGACGACGTCAGCCCGCTGTACCTCCGCATGCTTATTGCCGGAGAAGATCGAAATTTTTTCTCACATCCCGGTGTGGATGTGCCGTCTCTTTTCAGGGCATTCATAACAAACATTAAAAACGGTCATGTAACCTCCGGAGGCTCCACCCTCGCCATGCAGGTTGCAAAAAAGCTGACAGGTCACGAAAGAACATATTTCAACAAACTTAAGGAAATTGTGCAGGCTGTCTATCTCACCCGGAAATACGGCCGCAGACAGATCCTTGAATGGTATATGACCCTTGCCCCCTTCGGAAGCAATATCGAAGGTGTTAACGCGGCATCGCTGAAATGGTTCAACCATCTCCCGAAAAGTCTGTCTCCGTCCGAAGCAGCCCTGCTGACGGCGCTTCCCAGAGCCCCGGAAATAATAAGACCCGATCGCAGCATTAAATCCACGCTCTTTTACAAAAACGAGGCCCTGAGACTTTCCTATGAAAAGGGTGTGATAAGCAGGGATGTGTGGCAGGCTTCCCTTAAAGATGATCTGCCTCATCAGACATTTAAAATCAGTCAGACAGCATTCAGCTGCATGAACAGTTACTTTGAACGCGTTTCATCGGCAGAGGAAAACAGACAGCCGCAGGCTCCTGACGTGGACATTTCCTCCTCGGACAGCGTATCGTCCGCCGCCGTATCAGAAACCGGCAGAACAGCTGCCGCAAGAAGCGAAATCAAAGAAGACGGATTTAAACATACAGAAGAAAATCCTTCAGAAAACGGATCTGCCCCGGAACCTGAGCCGTTAAGCGGCAGGATAATGGAAATACACTCATATCTTGATCCGTTTATCCAGAATATTCTGCAGCAGGAGGGAGAACGGTTCCATGCACTTCACAATGACGGAGCTGTTCTGTCTGCGATCGTGCTCGATGCCGATCATCACCGCGTCACCGGGATCCTCGGATCCTCCGATCTCGGCATTTCTCAGATATGTCTGCCGTTTGCGCAACGCTCTCCGGGCTCCGCACTTAAACCGTTTGCATACGGCATGGCCTTTGAACAGCATAAGCTGCATCCATATACCACGCTTCATGACAACAGGAAACTTTTCGGTACCTGGAGTCCCCTTAATTTCACACGTACCTTCATCGGTAAAATCACTGCAGAATCAGCCCTTGTCAGATCACTTAATCTGCCGGCCATCGAGGTTCTCGAAATGATAGGACCGGCAACATTTGTAAACTTTTTAAACCGGTTCGGCCGCAGGGTCTACGTGCGCAACAACCAGGCGGATTATTCCGTAATTCTCGGCAGCGTCAATATAAATCTTTTTGATCTTGCACAGCTCTACGGCATGCTCAATGAGGACGGACTCCTTTTCAGATATCCGCTGTCACAGGAGGAGCAGGGGCCTTCAGAAATGCAGTGGAGTGATTCCGACAGCGAACTATACAATTATATCAACAACTGTGATCCTGTTTATGAAGGAAAGGAATGCAGATTAAAAATGGCTGAGTCTCAGCACTCTGATAAAAAGGAAAATTCTGACAGAAAGACGGCAGAAACTCTTCAGAGCAGAGATCCTCAAAATAATCAGAACGGCAGTCCGGGTGCAGAGCTTGAAAGTCTTCACCTTGAAAGTTTAAGCAGAGGCGGAAGTATTATTTCCGGCACCTACCGCACTTATCCTATTCAAATCTCCCCGCTGCCGACGGACAAACCTGCAACAGATTTTTCTTCAGACAGTGCCGACAGTTTCAGACAGTCCCCGGATTCTGATGATCTATCCTCCGCCGGCAGATTTTTTTATGCAGATACAGCAAGAGCCGTATTTAAAATACTGCAGAAAGCCTCACAGCCCCTCAACTCTGACGACCGGGAGAAAATTTCCTACAAGACCGGAACTTCAAGCCGGTACACTGACGCCATCTCTGCAGGATCCCTCGGCAACTATACTGTTGCCGTCGCCGTAAGACTTCCTGACAACCGCACCGGCTTTTACAAATATTCAGGCAGCAGGGATGCTTCTCCTCATTTGTTCAGCATATTCAGCAAACTGAAAGTTAAAAATATGATTAAACCTGAGATCAAAAGTGAACTGCTGGAAAAACGTATTCCCGACTTTCTCAGGGAGAACAGAGAAGCTAAAAACCTCATTGATGAGAATGAAATCAGCATTATATTTCCGGAAAACAATACAACAGTCCTTCCGGACTATAACGGAGTTGTTCATATAAAATATACCGGAGGAAAGGGAACCATATACATAGTTGCAGGAGGAAACCAGACTGAAGGAGCTTCCTTTATTCCGGATCACAGCGGGCATTATATTGTTACTCTGATGGATGATGAAGGGCATTCAGATACAGTAGACTTCCATGTTACTCTTATGAATGATGAGAATCAGTCTGAAACGGAAAAATGAAAATAAATTTTCCGCTATAAAAAAGAAGGAAGGCAGCATGAAAAGGGAAACGGAAAAATTTCATCTCACTGCCCTGCCTGCCTTATGACAGGACTGCTGATCCGAAGCTAAAAATATGTGCATGCAGTCAGCTTCCGCGGCAGATAAAAATTTCAAAAACCTTTCAGAAGAATCAAAAAAGCACAGCCTCCATGACCTGAAAAAGTCTGCAGTTTCATATCTACTGTCCGGACTCGTTTTCCTGCTCCGGTTTTATTTCCCTGGACTTATCAATAAAACTGTTAAGAAATTTTCTTACTTCGGTAAGTTTATGATGCTTGCTGTACGGAACATTAGATGTTGAAATGCGTACTATCCTGCCTTCATGAAAAAACTTGCAGACATACTCAGCACCGGTCATTTGCTCAGCCTTTTTATTCTCGTATTTTAACAATCCCAGCCGATGAACCAGATTCATTACCTCTTCATAGGTTTTCTTATCAGTTTTAAAACCTTTGTGGTATTCCCGGGTATATCCAAAATCCAAAAAATATGTATGAATTTGATATTCGCCGGTTTTTTCATCTAAATAAAGAACAGTTTCATTATGACTGTCACCTGCACCTGTGGCAATAACCTTGCGGCAGCAGTCAATCAGAAGTTTAAGCCCCGCATCACTTGGTCCGGGAGGAATTTTTTTCTGATCATCCTTATCCGGATTCAGCGGCATTACATGAACAACAGTATCCGGATCCGGACTTTTGACGGAGGATTCCGGTAATGATACATTCTGACTGATATTATCGCTCAGGAGCTGTCCGCATTCAGGACAGAATTTTGATTTCAGCGGAACAGATGCACCGCATGCAGGACAGATTAACGCATTGTTTTCATTACCCATATTCCCGGCTCCGTTTAAAATTTTTTCTTCAGATCCTGAAATCAGATCATGAGCATATACATCCGCAAAAGTCAGAGAAAAAATCATACCGGACAGTATCGTCAACAGCACTCTTTTCATTTACAAGCTCCCAAGCAACTTTCATATCTATCTGCAGCTTCCGCCCGGAAGCCGGATCCTGTCTTGACTCCGGATCAGTCAGATCTGAAATACCGCCGTCTGACACAGTCTGATCACTGCAGGCGCAAAATATGCCGCGGAATATCAGAATCACAGGTCCTGCCATTCACGGCTTCTGTGATCTTCCCTTCTCATGTCTCTGCAGTCAATGGCAAATATATCATCTGACATCATAAATAAAAGTTATCGGGATCATCAAACAGGCATTAAAAAGCATGATATCATTTAACAGTTCATTGAATTTTATTATAATTTCTCAGTTTTGAAACCAGCATTTATACAAAGGATAAAACAATGTTATTAAGAAATATTATATCAGCAGCTTTGATCTTTGCCGCCGGCTCTGCAGCATATGCAGATCCTTTTTCAGGCACCTGGGAAAGCGGTCAGAACTCTCAAATACATCTTTCAGCTTTACCTGATGATGAGAACAAATATCTTGTAGTTGAATATTCAGATCTGAATTCGGATTCAGGATACACGGAATGCTCATATAACGCCACCAAGATTGATGACGAGACCCTCAAGCCTGTTTACGAAACTGTTAAATGTTCAAAGTACGAAAAGACAGGAGATGATTACAAGTCTACAGCAGTTGAAAGACCTGGCGAATTTACAGATTACATTGAGCTGAAAATCAAACGTCACAAATTAAACTGCGAGGGAAAGAACAACGGTTCATCATGCGTAGAAGAATACCATTTTGCTGATGAAGCAGTAGGTTAAGATCTGCTCTGAAATTTTTCATTTTTTCAAAAAATAATGCCGCTGAAACAGTTCTTTATCAGCGGCTGTTTTTTTTAATCAAAATACATATCACAATGCACAGTCAGAGCCGGGTAAGAAGCAGGATACCGATACAGCGAATCAATATCAGACAGTATTCAAACTAATCAAAAAAAAATGTCAAACACCGCAATCCTGCTCCGGTCACAGCCTCTGAAAGATAAGTACACAGAAACAATGAATGGTGTCATAAAAAAAAAGTAAGAGTCTTTGTTTTTGCTGTATGTTTAACTAGAATTAAACTGATATCGATATCCCGCGGAGTTTAAACATGAGCAGTTCCGTTCCACCTGAGAGAAAAAAAATCTTAAAAACCGTTCTTATCATAAATCTGTGCGGCTCTGCTGCAGTCATTGCTGCCGCCGTGCTGCTGTTCATGCTTAATATTAAGGATCCCGCACAGCGGCTCATCCAGAAAAATAATATCAGTGCTTCAAAGACCGAAAGCGCATCAGAACAGGAGAATTTGGAAATGTTCGACGGCTGGATCAACAAACTGCCGGGAAAATACACGGTAGGAGAAAAAATCAGGATGAACGATATTAAGGAATTTTATTTCACCTATGATTCATCAACCAATCCGCCGTATTTTCAGCGATATAAGCTTTCTGTAAAGGACGGAAGTTATTTTTTCTACCACGAGAAAAGAGAAGGTGACCACTGGCCGCTTACTGAAAAGGATGTGACCGTAAGCGGAACAAAAGAACTTTCAAAAGAGGAATTTTTAAAATTCTATTCACTGCTCGAAGGCGGAAAGGTTGAAAGAAGATCTGAACATCTTGAAGCCGGAGGATCGGGTCCCTGGATGTTTCTTTACTGGAACGGTGATATGAATGATTATCAGGAATATGAATTTGAATCCTACGGAAAAAGAACTGATTTTGAAAAGCTGTGCCGTGAAATGTCCGGCTCTGCAGACTGACTCTGCCCGATGTTTTTTTAAGCATCAGCCGTGCCTGAGATAAAAATCGCATGACCGCATACGGGAACTTTGAAGAAATTTCAAAAAAGCGAGGAAAAACAAATGAACCCCAATCAGCCCTTCATATCTCTCTCACCGCTGTCCCGGGACATGTCATCAAAGGCAGGCTCTCTTAAATTCGAAAATATACCGACAGAAGACGAATGGCGCATCCAGACTGAAGATCTGAAAAAATACTGGGTTCACCCGGATGCCCTTGGAAAGCAGCCTGGTTTTTTCCCTACATGGCGGCTTAATGACGGCACTCTGCGAACCCCTGACAACACCTCCTTTGACGGTGGTGATAGAATCCCGGGATGGGTGCGTGACGGCATTAAATATGATTATACGAGAATGCTCTCCCGCCAGACATTTGCATATGGTGCGCTCTTTAATCTTACAGGAGACAGAAAGCTCCTTGAATATCATAAACAGGGAGTGAAGTTTCTGCTGGAGCACGCCGCTGATCCAGAAGGCGGATTCTATACAAAATTTAAAAACCGGAGCCCCGTAACAACGGACCGGCTCCACCGCACTTCCCAGGATCAGGCCTACGCACTGCTTGGTCTTGCCATGAATGCATATCTTACCGGCAATCCTGAAATTATTGACATACTCATAAAATCACAGAAATTCATATACGGCAGCTACTATGATCCGCACGAGAATATAATCAGATGGACATTTGAGGACGGTGACGGCGAAAAGGCGGATCAGCAGGATCTTGTAGCTCATCTGGACCAGCTGAATTCCTATATGATGCTGGCATGGAGACAGATCCCGGAAAATATGCGCGGTTACTGGACTGATACAATCAGACAAACCATAGACTGCATCAACAGCAGATTCTACAATTCAGAACAAAATACATTTATCGGCTGTATAAACCCTTCTGCAGGTACAGATGATAAAAACGACTACGGTCACAGGATAAAAAGCTTCTGGCTTGAGTATATGGCAGCTCATGCCCTCAATGACAGAAAACTTGCAGACTTTGCAAGAGTTGGAATGCAGGAAACTCTGTGTCAGGCATTAAAACCGGACGGAAGAGGATGGTATCAGTCAGAAAAAGACGGAGACAGGGACGCTCACTGGTGGGTATATGCGGAGCTTGATCAGTCTGCTCTCACCCTCGCACTTACAGGTCATTTTTTTGTGCCCGAAACCATTAGAGTACTTATGAACGAGCACACGGATCATGAATATGGAGAATGGAAATTCGGATTAAAGACTCATATGTGGAGAAACGGTTTCCATTCAACCGAGCATGCTCTGATTGGAACAATCCTGTCTGATACCTTAAGGGAGAAAAGCAAATCAGACACAGTGCTATATTTTGCACCGGAAAACCCTTCAGACATGATCTACACACCGTATATATACGGCGGAGACGTTACTGCAGTAAAAATGAAGGATGAAACGGCTGAGGTTCATTTTACTGATATAGGTCTGCCGAAAATTCTCTCGAATTAATCGTGCACAATACTCTGCAGGAAAGCCCTGCCCTTTAAGAAATAAAAGCCATGCTGAAACAGCTCATTCACTGATTCAGCAGAAAAGTAAAAGAGAATAAAGACAAAAATACAGATTAAGCACTAAATATGCCTCTCATGTGATGTGTATCCGAAACATAGGAATCAACATGGTGATAATAAAACTGGAATGCTCATGCTGCAGTTAAGAGGAGTTCAGCTTCTATGCAAATGGAAAATCAAATTCAGATCGATGCAAAAATTGGATCATGTATAGGAATTCTTTTAGAGACGAATCAGATATTCGGCAAAATCATATATCTGTCTGCCGTTGAAATAGGAATTGAATCACAGGTTGAAGGCACGGTTTTTATTAAATATGAGGACATTCTCAGCTACAGAATTCTTATAGATGAAAATACCGTCAAACAAATAGACTCAACAGAAAATTTATCTCAGAATACTGATTATAAAGAAGAAAATTTATTTAATATCACAGATCATAAAGCTGTTTCAGAAAGAACAAACGATACAGCTCTGCAGAAACTAAGCTACAAAATTCCGGACAGCAATACATCAGAACAAATTGAAAAAATAACAGAAACTTTCAGTTATTTTAATTCAATTAAAATTCCTGCCATAACTGATTACAAAAAATATGCAAGAAAGGATAAAAGCAGAAAAAGTAAGTTGATTATTCGCATTATAAAAGAGATCGAAAAAAGGCTCACTTCTGGTTACAAAGCTATAA
>JAEEGI010016316.1_pt1 | contig 15349 bp, 7 predicted proteins | sample 8958751 | NCBI WGS metagenome assembly JAEEGI01 (sample SAMN16246545, study PRJNA631951) | gut metagenome | biome: gut microbiome; feature: rumen; material: KS-attached | host: Bos | place: Iran: Karaj | collected 2018-10
ATGAATTTCATCTCAGTTCGCCTCCTCAGTTATCTGCGTAAAGCAGCGTGCGGTAGCTCACTCTCGATTGCGTCAGGATATACAGGGTATAGAAGCCGGCGCTGGGGATGGTGAAGCTTCCGTCCTCCGCCACGGGCACGCCGACGACCACATACTTGAGCTGGCCCTCGGACCAGATGCCCTTGACGAGCTTCACGGTGTAGGGCTCGTTGCCGGAAAGGTTCGTCACGGTGAGCGTATGGACGCCGGGCCGCAGGGACAGGGTGCCGTTCAGCTCGGTGAGTCTGCCGTCCACCCGGACCTCCGGCAGCTTCGCGCTGATGATGCGGACCATGCGGACGGAAGAGCCGATGTTTCCGGCGGAGTCTCTGACGGTATACTCGACCGCAAAAGCGCCGGGAACGTTCAGGTCAATGCCGCTCATATCATAGCTGAGGCTTGCCGCCAGCGCTGCTGCGTCGTCCACGTTGTCCCACAGGGACACGCCGGCGTCCAGCAGCGCGGCGAGCTCCGCCGGGGTGCTGCCCTGCCGGATCATGACCGTGGGCGTCTCGAAGCGGATGGTGGGAAGCGTCCGGTCCAGATTGCTGACGGAGAAGATCATGGTCGCGGTGTTGCCCGCCTTGTCCACGACCGTCAGACGGTAGGTACCGTTCTTGCTGACGGCGAGGGGCAGGATCAGGTAGTATTGGTCCTCAGCAGCGTCGTACTGCCAGTTGTCGTCGTCATCGGCGTAAGTCGCGTCGAAGGTGACCGCCGTCGGGTTGCTGACGGTGATGGAGTCGATGCCGCTGTCCTCGTCGATGCGGACCTTGACCGTGACCGCCGAGCTGCCGACAGGCGTCAGCTCATCCTCGTTGAAGATGCTGAGCACGGGGGCCTCGCTGTCCATGGGCTCGGGGGAAGGCGGAGCGATATAATCCGTGACGACGTTGCCCGCCTTGTCCGTCATCGTCAGGGCATGCTCGTCGTTATCGTAGACGGTGTAGGTATAGGGACTGCCCATTGTGTGCAGATCTCCCGGCTTTCCCGCGTATTCGCCGCCCGTGAGGTATACATCCTCGGTGAAGGTCAGCGAAACATTGCAAGCGTAGGCCGTGTCATACAGACTGCCGTCCGCTCTCTGCCTATAGAGATAGTTGAATTCTCTGCCATATGCATAGGGCTCATAACAATCCACGATGCCGGCGCCCAGATTCAGTACCACCTCGGCCTTCTGTCCGTTGAGCGCCTCAAGGGTAAGCGTGACCTCATAGGCCACCGGAGCAAACATATCCGGATATCCGTCGCCGTCCGAGTCTACTTCGCCCATGCTGTCCGCGAAGGTCACCGTGACCAGTTTTTCGGAGCCCTCGTAGTAGACGGGGTTTGTTCCGTACCCCCAATAATTGTACTGTCCGTAGGGCAGCGTAACGGTTTCTTCAAAGGCGGGGTAGTCCGGCGCGGTGATGCGCACGGTCCCATCACCGCCCACAAGAGGCTTGTCGCTGCTGATGTTGGCAACGACCGCCACATTGGTGGGCGTCGTGGTGGGCGCAGTCGGATTCAGTCTGCCCGTCGCGGGATCCTGGAAGCAGGGAGACCAGGTGACCGTCAGGGTGGGCTTAGTGGTATCGATGCCGTCGACCGTCAGATAGATGATGGAGCTGTTGCCCACCTCGTCCGTGGCGGTCACGGGCACGTTTGCGGTGTTCTCCGTGAAGGCGATCATATAGGGCCACTCCGCGGCGGGATAGGCGGCGTTGGAGCCGTCGTTCTCCTCAACGCCCATGCCGGTGACGGTGATGCCGCCAGTGGGAGAGTGGTCGTCGCTGACTTTGAGGAAGATGGCGCGCTCATAGAAATCCGTGACGACGGTCTCAGAGGCGGTGAGAACAGGGGCCTGGAGGTCGAAGTGGAACCAGTTCGCATCCAGACGGAAGAAGCTGAAGTTATCGTTCTCGTCCACCGCGGCGATCCAGAACTCGCCGGCGACATCCTGCGAGATCAGGACGTTATTGCCCTGAAGCGTAACGCCGGTGATCGCTGCGCACTCTGTGTCATAGGTCAGCGCAGCGGGCTCGCTGTCGCACAGCAGAAGCTTCCACGCGGAGATATCGGAGACGCTCAGCACCAGGTCGTAGCCGGAGGCCCAGCCGCAGCGGCCGGGATGCGCGTCGTCCACATACACGGAGAACACGTCCTCGATCTCGCTCTCGTCCGAGTCGCCCCGGAAGGCCTCGGCCCGCTCGAAACGGCTGCCAATCTGCTTCCAGACCGTCACGCTGCCGATCTCCGGCGCTCTGGTGTCCTCGGGGGGCTCCTCGGGGGCGGTCAGCGTCACGCCGTAATCGCTCAGGCGGCCGCTGATGGTGTACTCGGCGTCCGTGGCGGGATCGTAATAGGTGAACTCGAAGTAATCGTCGTCTCCGGCACGGAAGGTCTTACTGGTCTCGCCGTTCCCTACGGGCTCGGTATCCCGGCTCGTGGTGTAGCTGACGATGACCTCGCTGTCGGTCATGCCCTGGCGGCTCTCCGGCAGCGGCGCCGTATACTGGCGGCCGTTGTCGCCGAAGAAGATGTTGATCGTCTCGCCGGGGGCGCCGTTCACATAGTTGCCGATGTGGACGATCGTGTAATCGGTGAATTCCCGGCGGAAGCCGAGGTCCGAGAAGTGCCAGCGGGAATTCAGCGTATGCCACACATAGTCGTACAGTGCCTGGTCCACGATCGCGTGGTTGACTACAGCCAAGCTGTCCAGGTAGCTGAACGCCATGTAGCCGCCGTTGTAGGGGGCGCGGAGCACAACGTAATCGCCGTTCTCCTCCACGGTCTTCTGGGACGTGAGGGAGGTGTTCGGGTTCATGCCGTACTCCCGGTCCTCAAAGCTCTGCAGGTCGGCCGGGAGGGGCAGAATGGCAATGGAGTCGCCGTGGGGCGTATCCTGATTGCCCTCCGGAGTCGCGGAGATCGTGATGGCCTCCTCGGTGAAGTCCAGCGTAGAGAAGTCCAGATCTATGCCGTAGTCCCCGAAGACGTCCGTCAGGGTAATGGTCTCGGTGTGGAGATTATCCAGCATGTCATAGTAGCTGATGGTCCACTCCCCGTCCTTGGTGATGGGGAAGCCGTCCGCCCAGGTGGCCTCGTAGCCCTTGGGCTGCGGGCAGATCCAGCTGGCCGCGGGCTGCACCGGGCCGGAGAAGTACATGTACAGAGCCCGGTCCTGCTGCCAGCCGTCGGTGGTGTTGCCGGTGAGCTTGTATTCCGCAGAGACGAAGTGCGGCTCTGCGCCCACGGCGTTCTCCAGGGTGATGAAGACCTCGCAGGGAGAGGTGTTCTCTTCGGCCTCTTCTGTCTCGCCGGACTTCGTCGTGGTCGCTCCCCCGGAGAACGTCTTGTGGCCGTACATGTCCTCGCCCTGCACGCACATCTCCACGTCCATGGCCTCGGTGAGCTTCTGGCTGATGGCGCCCTTCACGGTAAGGGTCAGCTCCGGGAGGCCCACGCCGTAGTCCGCGCCGCGGGCGAAGCTCTGCTCCAGTCTCGCCGTGATGGAGGTGATGCCCATGGTGTTCCCCTCCACCGGGATCTCGGATTCCACGATGGCCGTCCAGTAGCTATTGTCCTTATAGGTCACGTTCTCCGCCGTGTAGGCCTCGGCGGGATCGTAGACCACGGTGAAGCTGCCGGCTCCGGTGAGTTCGGAGTATACCTCGTCAAAGGAGAAGGTCAGCGTCACGGGCGCGGAGTCGGGATAGGGGGAATAGCCGCCGTAGCCGAGGCTCGGATTCTGGTAGAGCATCCGCCGCACGGTGTTGGCAAAGAGGCTCTCGTCGCTGAGGATGATCTCAAAGCTGTAGGTGCCGTCGGAGGCGTCGACCCGGGTATCTGCGCCCATGAGCGGTCCATTGGAGTCGGTCAGGATCGAATTCATGGGGCTGGGCAGCACCCAGAGGGCGCCCATGGGATCCTGCGCCACCACCACGTAGTGCCTCAGGCCGATACCGTATGCCCGGGTCTTATCGCCGTCGGCCCACTTGCGCGCATACACGCCGTAATAGATATCGTCATAGTCCGGTACGACGCCCAGGTAACTGCCGTCGCCCTGCAGGGTCATTTCGATGGGATTGCCGACGTCCAGGTTGTACCAATACTCGCAGCCGTCTCCCGTGCGGGAGATCCCCTGGGTCCGCTCGTCGATATTCCGGTAGAAGCCGTTGCAGAGCCAGAAGCGCATGCCCGTGGTGTTCTCGCCCTCAGCCGGAGTGTAGCGCACCGTCGTCTCGCCGCTCTCGCCCACGACCGTGCCGTAGGTATAGGTCGGGTGCTCATCCTCCTTGGCGGGCTCGACCGTCACGGTGCCCTGTGGCTTCTCGGAGCTCACCGGGTGGATCGTCAGAAAAACGATATCCGAGGTCTTGCCGTTCACATAGCGCATCTGCACCGCGATCACGTTGTCCTGATCCGGGATCAGCGGCAGCGCGAAGTTCGTCCCGTTGACGGGCTTCACCAGGTTCTTGCCGGTGGCGTTCAGCGTCAGGTTGAGCAGGCCGTAATCCTGACCGCCGTACTGCACCGTCTCAATGTCGCCGTAGTCGTCAAGGCGGAAGACGGCCGTTTCGGTGTCATACGCGTCGTAGCACGGATTCAGTTTTTCATTGTCCAGGAAATTCTGTTCGGTGGTGCCCTGCAGATATGTCAGCGTGGATTCCGGGTCATCCGCAGAGGTGTTCCAGGCCACCGCGTCGTACTGGCCGTAACCGGCCTGGCGGCCTCTGCGGTAGGCCGGGTCGAGCTCCCCGTCCCCGTCCTCGTCTGTGGCGGACAGCGCCTGGAAGGTCAGGTCCACGCGCACATTGTCTGCCGGGATGTAGATCACGCTCTCGGGGTTATATTCGATGATCTGGCGGGGGAAGTCCTCGCTCTTCTCCGTTTCGATGCCGTCATAGCCGTCCCCGATGTGGAGGTGCCAGCCGTAATGGACAGTGCCGTAGCTGTCGGTCCACGTCCCGTCGATCTGCTCGTCCCACCAGTTGAAGAACTTGGTATAGGGCTGATAGCTCAGCAGACCGGGAACGAGGCTGCCCGGCTCCGTGGAGTCCACCTCGATCTCCTGTGCGGAGTTGGACATGTCGCTCGTCTTCACGTAGAACTGATAGGGGCAGTCCGGCTGTTCGGTCCGGGCGAGGAAGAGCGTCATGTTGTCATACCGTCCCGCGGGGATATCCACTGCCGGGAAGATGATCGTCTGCTCCGACTGACCGGGGGTGATGCCGCTGATGCGCAGGTCGTTCTCGTAGTCAGGGATCTGCTGGCCCAGGTAGTTATTCAGGCGGAAGTAGGAGTTCGCCCAGTCGATGCCGTCGAAGTCCCAGTCGTAGGTATCGGTCAGCTTGAAGGAGACCTTCATCCCGGCCAGGGTGCTGTTCGCGTCGTAGACGTTAAAGGCGTCCGGCGCGCTCCACCAATTCCCCAAATCGGTCAAAGCGTGCAGCTGGGGATCCACATAGGTGAACTCGCATTGGATGCGGGCGGTGTCCGCGTACTGGACGTAGCTGTCGTTTCCTTGCACGACGCGCAGGGTGAACTCCTCCACGCCGACGCTGTTGTCCAGGATGATGGGCTTGGTCTGGCTGTTGTACCACCATCTCGTGCCCCACTGGTTCTTATCGTATTTCTTCAGGGTGTAGTTCGGATCGCCCGTGTCGGGATCGGTCGGCTCGTCGGGATCGATGGTCGCCTGCATCGTGCCGGAATAGATGGCGACCTCGATCTCGCCGCTGTATTCGCTCAGGCCGTAGCTGCCGTTCGACGTGCTCCAAACGCCGCCGCCCTCGCCGGCGCCGTAGCCGTAGCTTACGTCCATGTCGATGATGGTGAAGGTCCGGATGTTGGTGATCGGATCCTTCTCCACGATCGCCTTGTGCCAGCCGAAGTTGATGTCCATGAAGCCGCCCAAATCCGTCTGGCCGCCGGCGAAGCCGCCGTCCATGCCCACGTTGAGCCAATAGATCGGGTTGCCGTTTTCGTCCACGGCCGTGTCGTCCGCCTTGCGGACGGTGACGATGAAGAAGCCGTCTTCCGGCACCATGGAATTCATTTCGTACTTGATCCACGGCCTGTTCTGCACGTTGGTGGTGTAATCCAGGCCGAACTGCAGGGCTTTCAGGTTGTAGCTGTAGCTCCTCTTCATTTCCGTGATGACGTTGCCGCCCATGTCCTCGGCCTTGAGCCACAGCGTCTGGCTGAAGCTGTCGCCGTTGTCCACGTAAACGACGACGTCGTCCGTCACCGCGGTCTCGCCCTGGGTGAAGGTCAGGGGCGTCCAGCCTTCGGAGTCCGCGGTGATCTCCGCGTCGGCGTCCGCCCAGAGGTACCAGGCGTTCTTCACGCCGCAGGTGTCCTTCACCGTGACGGGCACGGTCAGCACGCCGCAGATGCCTATGTTGTCAAAGACGCGGCTGGCGGGCTCGCTGTTGGTAGTGGGCTTGACGTTGTCCCAGACCACGCCTTCCAGCACCGACGTTCTCGTCACGCCGTTGCCGGCGTAGTCGGTGAGGTAGAAGGAGGCGGTGAGCTCGCTGAAGTCGTAGCGCGCGTCGGCCACCGGGCGAACGTGCAGATACTGCTGTCCGCCGGACTCGACGATGCTGATCTTCTCTCCCAGGTGACCGGTCTTCCAGACCGTCTCGCTGTCGGTGGTCGCGGCGCCGTTCACGGCGTAGCTGAAAGCGCTCTTGTCGCCGGTGGCGGCGCTCAGGGTGACGCTGCCCACCATGCCCGCCGCGCCGGAGGCCGTCTTATCCTCCGGGCCCGCGCCGTCCACCACCTGGAAGGGCACGTAGAACGATGCGTTGATGCCGTTCTGCACCACGTCGCTCACGGTGACGTTCGGGCCGACGGTGTCCAGACGGTAGCCCATCGTGGGCGCCAGGTTGTCCGTGGGCGGATCGGCGTCCGGGTCGTGGGTCTCGTCCCGGGCCAGGTTGCCGGAGGCGTCGCAGACGTTGCAGGCGGGATCGTAGGTGATGGACTGGATGACGATGTCCGTCTCGCCCTCCGGCAGGTGCATGCCCGCCTGGATGGTGTAGCTGCGGGCGCTGTACAGCTTGCTGACCTTGCCGTTGGAGGCGCCCAGGCCGAACTGGGTGCCCAAGAAGCCGCTGTCCACGTCCCAGTACCACTTGAGCGGGACCTGCACCGGGCTGTCATCCGCGTCCAGGATGTTCAGGGTGGCCGTGGCAAAGTAAGGGCTGTTGTAGCCATCCTTGCCGTCGAAGCTGACCACTTCGTTCAGATAGACGTTCAGGCTGAAGGAGTCCCCGACGCCGAGGTAGGTGTCGCTGTTGTCGGTCTCGGGCTCGCCCTCGTCCTTGCGCTCCTTGATGCCGGAGTTATTCAGCGTGGCGTTCATGACCACCTGCGCAACGTAGGGCTTCTCGGCGTCCACGCTGAAGTTCACCGCAGGAACGGTGCTCAGCAGCGGGTTGCCGGCGATATCGGTGATGTAGCTCTTGGAAAGAGTGAAGCCCTCCTCGCCCTTGTCGCTGGGCTTGGTGACGCTGAAAGCAGAGTTTCCGACGAGCTGCATCATGGGGATGTCCGCGCTGGAGTGGACCAGGGCGTTGGATTCGCCGGTGGTCAGGCTGATGCCCTTGATGTCGTACAGGCCCGTGACATTGGCGGGGACCTTGTACTCAAAGACGGCCTCCCAGGTGGGCCGGACGCGGCTGCTGCCATTCCAGCCGTAATAGCCGCTGGTGGTCACGCTCGTCAGCTTGGCGATCAGGGGCTCGGAGGCGGACTTGTTCACCAGCAGGCCGATGCAGACGTCGCTCTTGTCGCTGCCGCTGTGGTCCACCAGACGCACCGGCTCGGAAAACTTCAGCACCACCTGGATGGTGTCGCCGGGCTTGAAGTTACTGGTGACGGCGCCGGTGGCCTTGTTGCGGGTCTCCACGGAACTGACCTTGGGCGACTCGCCGTCATAGAAGGTGACCACGTTGTTCCTCGCCCAGCCGCCGCAGGTGCAGGTCTTGTCGCCGCCGTCGTACTTGTAGTTCTGGTTCGTGACGGTGATGCTCATGTCGCTGCGCTTCCAGTCCCTCACATACTCGCCGTTGATCGTGTAGATGATGGAGTGCGCGCCGTTCAGCACGTCCGGCAGGGACGAATAGCTCAGGTCGCCCTTGCGGTTGATCTCATTCTTGCTGGAATTGCCGTGCTGGACCGCATAGAAGGTCCAGTTCTCGCTGCTCTGCGTACCCGCCTTCAGCCAGAGCTGGGCGGTCATCCGGCCGTAGCAGGCCTGCTTCGCCTTGGTGAAAGGACTGGTCCACCAGCTGTGATCGTGGATCTTGTTGCGGAGCGTGGTGGAATAGTTCACCTTGAGCTGCAGGGTCTGGTCGCTCAGCAGGGCAAGATTCGTATCGGCAAAGCCCGCCCAGGTATAGGTGCGGTTTTTGCCGTCCTCGTCGTCATAAGTCAGCTTGGTGCTGCCGTCCTTGAATTTGCCCGCCTGCACCGCGTTGTACTTTGAGTCCTTGAAGATGGACTCGTAGAACTTGGTGCTGGCGCCGGAGAACATGTTCAGGATCGCTACCTCCGGACGGTACTCACTGCCCAGATTGTAGGCGATGCCGCCCATGAGTTCGGCTTCTTCTTCGCCGTCCTCATCGGCGCCGGCCTCCGGCGTCTCCGCTTCGGACGCCGCGCTCACGCTGCCGGATTCCGGCGGAACGGAGGCGTCATCCTCGCCTTCAGCCCGTGCGTTTGTCTGGAGCCCCGGCATGAAGGATGCCAGCAGGCACAGGATCAGCAGCACGGAAAGGATGCGCTTGACTTTCATTTCGATTCCCCCTCAACATCATGTTTATTTTCATGCTCTTGCTCGTTTGGAATCACTGCGCTCCGGCGTATTCCGCCGTGAGCCTCGGCTGCCGCCGGACGGACAGCATCTGTTCCGTCCTGTTCCCTCTCCGTTCTTCCCCGCTGCGGCTCTGCGCCGCGGAGATGGATGCAGAGGAGCGTGACCAGAACGCCGATCACGAACGCTGCCACGGCGGCAAGGATATAGCCTCCCGCTTCGCTGGGCAGCAGGAATGCGCCGTAATCCGAATCCCCTATGACCGGGCTCTGCGGCGTCATGTATCCGGCGCCGATCGCAAGGACCGAGCCGAGAAGCACGACGATCGCAGCGGACAGCGCTCTTGTCTGCGCTTTGAAACGGCGCTTTTTCAGCGCGCCTGCCCGCCGCAGCGTTTCCTGCAAAGCTTCGTCAAAGGTATACTGCATGGATCCTCCCCCCTTCTCTTTTTCAGATTGTGTACGCCGAAAGGGCGCACAGAGACCCTTATAACTTTTAGTCGCCTCGCCGTCCGGTTTTACTCACCGAAATGTGAAAAAAATCCCTCCGTCCTGCAGCGGGACGGAGGGATACGGTCATGGCGGGGAGCGTGTCCGTCAGGTTCGGGCTTCATCGTTCTCCTTCAGCTTCATCCAGGGCCAGTAGAACAGCGCCACGGCGACCAGAGGCAGGATATAGCCGATATACGTGGAGGCGCCCGGCTTGGAGACCAGGAGATTATACAGCGCATGGAAGGTGACGGAGAGGGACAGGGACCCGGCGACGCCCGCCAGGCTGAAGGCCCGGTACCGGCGCACCAGGATGAGCGCAAGGCTCAGCGCCAGCATGCACACGATATGCATGATCCCCACGGCAAGGCCCCGGACCAGGGTGAAGGCCAGGCTTTCGGCGCCCACGCCCAGCAGATAACAGCAGTTTTCAAAGGTCGCAAACCCAGCCCCCAGGGCAACGGCGAAGGCGGCGAGCCCCAGCTCGTCCGGCCGGAAGAGCACCAGATAGAAGAGCAGCGGCAGAAGCTTCATGGTTTCCTCCACCATGGGGGAAATATAGATGGCGGAGTCGTTCAGGTCCATATGGGAGACCAGGGTGAGGTACCCGCTGATATAGCTGCTCAGGAGGCTTATGGCCATGCCGATGAGAATGGCCGTCACAAAACGCCGGGTGCTGCCCCGGCTGTACAGGATGGTCAGCAGCACCGGTATGCCGATGCAGAGCAGAATGTTTTCGGAATAGATCATGCGCGCCTCGCCTTCCTTCTCACAGCCAGGAACGTGAACAGGGTGAACACGATGCTCAGGGTATAGGTCAGTGTGTACCAGACTTCGGCAGACATGTACATGGAAACGAATATCCAGCAGTAACCGGAAACGCACAGGCTCAGGGTGGGATCCGGGTCTCCCCTGCCCGCCAGGGCCAGGATGCAGCGTATAAGGAACCAGACCGTGACGACGGAGAGGAGGATATAGCCGGTCCGCTCCATGGTGATCTGCAGCTCTGACGCCCCCAGGATACTGGTGAGCTCGGCAAACAGGATGAGGAAGGACGCGCCGCCCAGGCCGATCCATTCCACCCGCCGCAGCGCGCCGGTATGATACAGGGATCTTGCGCAGATGACGAGGAAATACGCGAAGGGCAGACCGCCCAGGATATCCCGGAGCCATTCGCCGGACCAGCCCAGCCAAAGCAGGATGTTCGCCGCGGCAAAGGCGGCGGAGGCAATGGTGACGCCGGGCATGCGGACGCCCTTCCCCCCTGCCGCAGCCCGCAGGGCTGCGGCCAGCAGCAGAAAGAGGCCGCATTCCGCAATGTCGTTTGCGGCAAAGGGGATCCGCACGTCGCCCCGGATGAGCTTATGGGCCACCCAGTATACCTCGCTGAGCAGCAGCGCGGACATGGCCAGCAAGTAGAAAATCAGCCACAGGCTGCCCTCCGACTTTCTGGCATATCGGAAGCCCGTGACTGTGACAATCAGCAGGAGAGCGATCTGCAGAAGCTCCGCATATCGATCAAGCAATCCAAGGACCGTCATCGTTTTCCTTTCTTCCCGCTGTCCCGGCGGTGCCGAACACGCCCCGGCCGTCAGTACTGCGCGTACTCAAAACCCATCTTCACCAGTTCTTCCCGCAGGGATTTGCGGCCCCGCTCCGTCAGGTTATATACCTGACGCCGGGTCTTTCCCATAACGCGGCAGACCTCTTCTCTGCTCATATCTTCAAAATAGATCAGAAACAGCACCTGCCGGTATTCCGGATTCAGCCGGTCCAGCGCCTGGTACAGCTGGACGTCCCGCTCGGCACGAAGGATATCCGGCTCGGGGGAAGCGGCGTCCTCCTCCCGGCTCTCCTCCAGATTTGAGAGCCGGACGCGCTGCTTCCGCAGATGGCGCATGGCCAGGTGCCGTCCAATGGCAAACAGCCAGGTCTTGAAGCTGCTGGCGCCGGAAAACACCGTCTCCCCCGCAGCCGTCCGGGCAAAGGCGTCCAGCATCAGGTCCTCCGCATCCTCCCAGTTATGTACGTACCCATAGAGGAACATCGTCAGAGATTCCCGATACCGCTTCAGCAGGATGCCGAAATCCTCATCCCGGCCCTCTGCAAGGAATCGCTTATAGACTTGTTCGTCGGTTCCCTGCATACTTCGGCCTCCCGGCAAATTGCCACAGGTGTGCAGACAGGCATGATGTGAGTCATTTTGTCGAATACTAAGGTGTATGGAATTGTATCATAGAAACCGCGGGAACGCAAGCACGAAGCGAGGCCCGTTGACGTTCCCCGCCGCCGGTTTTTCCCCGTGAGCCGCCTTTTTGCGCGGCCTTCCGCCGCCTGGGCGCAAACGCGGCCGGTATGCCGCCGCTGAGCCGGCGAAGGAGAGGAAGCGCCCGCTCTCCCTCAGTGAGAACGGGCGCTTCCCTGTTTACAGCGTTTTCTGCGGGCAGCCGGTCAGACGCAGGTGTACCCGCCGTCCACGGCGACGATCTGGCCGGTCACGTAGCTGGATTCCTCAGCGCCGAGGAACACGGCGGCGGAATTCAGCTCGCCGCCCTTGCCGTAACGGCCCATGGGAACGGACTGCTTGGCAAAGTTCTGGAAGAACTCGGAATCCAGGGTCTGGGTGGTCAGCTCGGTATAGAAATAGCCCGGGCAGATGGCGTTGACGGTGATGCCGCACTTGGCCAGCTCCGCGGCGGCGCCCCGGGTGAAGTTGACGACGGCGCCCTTGGTGGCATGGTAGGCAATGGTGGGAATGGCGGTGTTGCCCACAAGGCCGTAGATGGAGGCGATATTGATCACGCGGCCATAGGTCTGCTTGCCGGCCTCGATGTTCTTCTTCATATATCCGGCGAAGATCTTGGTGACCTCAAACACGGAGGTGAGATCCAGATTCAGGGTGAATTCCCAGTCCTCCTTCTTGTAATCCACCAGGGCGGTGCCGGTGCCGCGCTCACCGCCGGCGTCGTTCACGATCACTTCCAGATGACCGAACTTGGCGTCGATGGCATTGATGGTGTTGGTGATGGACTCGGTGCTGGTCACATCACAGGGAACGGGCAGGACCTCCACGCCGTACTTGGCGCCCCACTCCTTGGCGCTGGCTTCCAGACGGTCAGCTCTTCTGGCCAGGAGAACGAGGTTGGCGCCGCACTGGGCATAGCCCTCGGCCATCTGCTTGCCAAGACCGGAGGACGCGCCGGTAATGGCCACTACTTTTCCTTTGTAATCGAACATGGTTGACCTCCTACAATATTATGTCAGGATTTGGGCTGACAGTATTATACATACTTATCCAACAACTTCAAGTCAAAAATACATTCTTTTCCTCGTGATCGGCGAAATCAGGCGCAGCGGACCCGGGCGGCATCGGCACGCAGCTTGCCGCCGGTCAGGCACTGGCGCAGATACCGTGTCAGGGCCCGCCCCTTTGGAACGCCGCGGGAAGCGCGGCTGCCGCGGCGAACCGTCACAGAAGGACAAAGAGCTGGGCTCCGGTACGGGAAAAAAACTCTTGCGCAGAGCAGGAGAAAGGGATAAACTGCTTCCGGATTACATTTTATGGCGGAAACAGGGGCCATACAGGAGGCATAGATCATGAAAAACTGCGCGATCGTGGGGATCAACTGGGGCGATGAGGGAAAGGGCCGGATGGTCGATCTGCTCACGGAGGACTATGATATCGTCGTCCGCTACCAGGGCGGAGGCAACGCCGGACATACGGTGGTGAACGAAAAGGGCAAGTTTGCCCTGCATCTGCTCCCCTCCGGCATCCTGCGGCAGGGTGTGGTGAATATCCTGGGCAACGGCGTGGCCCTGGATCCGGAAAACCTCCTGACGGAGATCCGGGACGTGGAAGCAAAGGGCGTGGCCGTCACACCGGAGAATCTGAAGATCAGCGACCGGGCCTCCCTGCTGCTGCCCTGGCACCGGGACCTGGACGCCCTGGAGGAGCAGCGCCTGGGGGACAGAAAATACGGCTCCACCAAGCAGGGCATCGCCCCCTTTTATTCAGATAAATACCAGAAGAAGACCGTCCTTGCCGGGGAGCTGTTCCATCCCGTCGAGCTGCGGGAGCACCTCCGGGACCTGCTGGAGTGGAAGGACCTGACCCTGACCCGGGTCTACGGCTCCCGGCCCTATACCCTGGAGGAGCTGCTCCGCTGGCTGGAGCAATACGGCGAAGCCGTCAAGCCCTATATCTGCGATACGGGAGACTATCTGCGCAGGGCCCAGGCCTCCGGCAGGAGCATCCTCTTTGAAGCCCAGCTGGGAGCCCTGCGGGACCTGGACTTCGGCATTTACCCCTATACCACCTCCTCCAACACGCTGGCAGCCTACGCGCCCATCGGCTCCGGTCTCCCCTCCCTGAAGCTCACGGAGGTCATCGGGGTGGTGAAGGCCTACTCCACCTGCGTGGGCGAGGGGCCCTTCGTGGGCGAGATGTTCGGGCCGGAGGCGGACCGGCTGCGGGAGGCCGGCGCGGAATACGGGGCCAAGACAGGCCGCCCCCGCCGGGTGGGACCATTGGACCTGGTGGCCACCCGGTACGGCGTGGAGCTGCAGGGGGCGGACAAGATCGCCCTCACGAAGCTGGACGTGCTGGGATACATGGAAAAGATCCCCGTCTGCGTGAAATACCGCATCGGAGATACCCTCACGGACCGGTTCCCCTTCCCCGCGGAGCTGGCGCAGGCGGAGCCCGTGCTGGAGTATATGGAGGGCTGGGGCTGCGATATCTCCGGCGTCCGCCGCTGGGAGGACCTGCCCGAGGCGGCGAGGGCGTACGTGCGCCGTATCGAGGACACGCTCCGCTGCCCGATCCCCTACGTCTCCGTGGGTCCCCAGCGGGACAGCATCATTCTGCGGTGAAGGAGGGTTCCTGCCATGACGGACAAATATGAATCTCCCCTGGCCTCCCGCTATGCCTCCGACTTCATGCTGGGCCTGTTTTCTGCGGATACCCGGTATCAGACCTGGCGCCGGCTCTGGGCTGCCCTGGCCAAAGAGGAGCGGGCTCTGGGCCTGCCCATCACGGAAGGGCAGGTGCGGGAGCTGGAGGAGCATATCACGGATATCGACTATGCCTGCGTCGGGGCACGGGAAAAGGAGGTGCGGCATGATGTGATGGCCCACGTCTATGCCTACGGGAAGGCCGCCCCCTCCGCCGCCGGGATCATCCACCTGGGGGCCACCAGCTGCTACGTCACGGACAACGCGGACCTGATCCTCTACCGGGACGGCCTCCGGTATCTCCGGGGGGAGCTGCTGGGGGTGCTGGCGAACCTGGCGGACTTTGCGGAAACATACAAGGCCGCGGCGACCCTGGGCTACACCCACTACCAGCCCGCGCAGCCCGTCACCGTGGGCAAGCGGGCGGCGCTCTGGATGCAGGACCTGGTCTCCGATCTGCACGAGCTGGACTTTGCCCTGGAGAACGTCCGGTTTCTGGGCTGCCGGGGCACGACGGGCACGGAGGCCAGCTTCCTGGAGCTCTTCGACGGGGACTCGGGAAAGATCGACGAGCTGAACCGCCGTCTGGCGGCGGATTTCGGCTTTGACGGCTGCTATTCCGTCTGCTCCCAGACCTATCCCCGGAAGGTGGACAGCCGCATCCTGAACGCCCTCTCCTCCATCGCCCAGAGCCTGTACCGCATGGCGAACGACATCCGCCTGATGCAGCACGACCGGCAGCTGGAGGAGCCCTTTGAGGAGAGCCAGATCGGCTCCTCCGCCATGGCTTATAAGCGCAACCCCATGCGCTGCGAGCGCATCTGTTCCCTGGCCCGCTATCTCATGGCGGACGCGATGAACGCCCCCATGACCGCCGCCGTGCAGTGGCTGGAGCGCACCCTGGACGACAGCGCCAACCGGCGCATCTCCCTGCCGGAGGGCTTCCTCTGCGCGGACGCCATCCTGCGTCTGGCCAAGAACGTCACGAAGGGCCTGCGGGTGAATGAAAAGGTGATCGAAAAGGCTCTGCGGGAGTATCTGCCCTTCATCGCAACGGAAAATC
>JAEEGI010016318.1_pt1 | contig 15347 bp, 15 predicted proteins | sample 8958751 | NCBI WGS metagenome assembly JAEEGI01 (sample SAMN16246545, study PRJNA631951) | gut metagenome | biome: gut microbiome; feature: rumen; material: KS-attached | host: Bos | place: Iran: Karaj | collected 2018-10
CGTCACTTCGGCAAGGGCAAGGTCACCATGGACTTTGCCTTCTTCGCCATTGCCTTTGACATCAAGAAAATGGCTGCCGTGATGAGAAAACAGGCACAGAACGGTCTCTCAAAGGCTGTTTTTATACTGATATACCGACTATATAACGCAAAATGCGGCTTCGTGGGTGCTTGTGACAGATTTTACATCAAAAAAGTAGCGTAGAAGGAATCTTTCCACGCCGTGCCTGTAAAAAAACAAATAAGAGGATGTGCCTATTTTGACACACCCTCTTTATTTTTTCACGGATGTCCGTTTGTTTAATTGTCTGATTTTTGTTCGTCATCATCGGGCTAAGTCGCGATGTTTTATTTCGTCAAAAACGAACAATTATTTGTAGGTTATCAGTTGTTTGGCGTTTTTTGTGTAATTTTGCATCTTATTGCAGATTTCACACTTGATAACAAACATAAAAATGACACAACAACAAAGAAAAGAACTATTGCGCAGCCAACAAGGCGAGTTGGATGCTGTGCTTATGTATCAGCGATTGGCAAAAATCGTGAAGACAGAAGAGGAGAGGGCGGCCTTTGTGCAGTTAGCAAAAGAAGAGGGCAGACATGCAAGCGTTTTTCACCGCTATACAAAGGAAACTCTCAAGCCCGGAAGGGCAAAATCGTATCTCATAGCCGTTCTTTACTACGTTTTGGGGCGCAACCGCCTGTATAAAGTAATTGCGAAGGGCGAATATGATGCTGCCGTGGCATACGAGCATCTGATAAGCGAATTTCCTGAAGTGCAGAGTGTTAAGGATGATGAAAAACGACATGGCGATATCGTTTCGGCACTAATCCAGAAGTAGGCGAGATGAAACGATTTACAAATATCTTTAAGGAAGAATCATGTTACCGTTCTTTCTTTTTCTCGCTTCTGCTTTCGGCAATCGGTTTCGGACTTTACAAGGGCGTAATCGATAACTATATGGCAGAAGTTGTTAAAATTCAAGAATTTGACAGGGGCGTAACTGAATTCTTCCGCGAACTTCCGGGACTGATGCTTATCTTTATTCTGGCTCTGTTCTATAAGTCTACCGCCGAGCGAGTGTACAAAATCGGAATGTTCATAATGGTTGTGGGAATGACCATGCAGACTTTCATCTCGCCGGTGAAATGGATGGTTATACTTGCTATTTTCATTTATTCAACGGGCGAGCATATGCAACTTGGCATGAAGAATACTCTCTCGCTCGAATATTCGCGCGAAGGCAAAGGCGGACAGGCGCTCGGCTATCAGAATTCGATTTATCAGATAGGCAATCTGCTGGGATATGTGGCTGTAATTGTGGCTTTTGCTCTTGTTCAGAGCAGCAATCTGTTTGTCCCAACATTCGTTGTGGCGGCGGTATTCATGCTGGTAGCCATGCTTGTGAGCCTTCGGCTTACGGGCGAAAGCAAGACCGACAAGACAAAGAGCCGCTTTTATTTCAGAAAGAAGTTTACGAAATACTATATGCTCGAGGTTTTTTACGGTGCTCGCAAGCAAGTATTTTTCACGTTTGGCCCATACGTTTTGATTCTGTTTTACGGCGCCGATGCCGGAACTGTCAGTCTGCTATTTGCAGTCTCGGCAATTGCGTGCTTTGTCTTGGCTCCGATGGTAGGAAAAATTATTGATAGTGTTGGATATAAGTCGGTTATGATTGCCGACACTCTCATTCTTGTCGTCGTTTGTTTCTTTTACGGATATGCGCATCATCTGTTTTCGATGCAGACCGCATTCATTGTCTGTTGCGTTAACTATGTGCTCGATTCTGTAATTTCGTTGGCATCGATGGCATCTAATGTTTATGTTCAGGACATCTCTGACAGCCGTGACGAAATGCGCGCTACGATATCTACCGGAATATCAGTAAACCATCTGATAACCATATTTATAGCCCTTCTTGGCGGATGGATTTGGAAGGTTCTTGGAGTCGAGACTCTGTTCCTGATTTCGGCATTGCTCGGACTCTGCAACAGTGCGTACGCGGCAACAATCAAAGTTCCGTCTAAAAAGTAGAAAATGATAAGGCAAAAGGAAGTAAAACTGCGGATGAATCCGGGCACATTCTACGTGTGGGTGGGCGGCTCGTGCGACTATAACAGCAGCAATCGCGAGAGCGCCGGGGCGTATATCATCGAGAATTCTGAAGGCTTTATAGAGACGTTTGTTACGGCTGATTCGGGCACAACGGAGTTCCGCATGATTCTGACGGTTATGGTTCGTGCTATGGAGTTTCTGCCCGAACGTTCTGACATTGTTTTCGTTACAAACGTGTCGTACATTCAGCAGAATTTTGACAAGATGCCAACTGAGAAATCGGCAAATGCTGATTTGATAGGCCGATGCATTGAGATTAAGCAGAAACACAATAATGTGATTGTCAAAATCGTTCCTTTTCATAAATATCAACAACTGCCCCAGACGCACGAAATGGCGCACGAGGCAATGAAAAAGCAAAGACTTAAAAATGACAAGTAAAGAATTGGCACTCAGCGCGATGATGGAAGAGCGCGGATATAGCAATGGCTTGATAACCATAGCATTGTTCGTTCTGTCGCAGTCGCGCGAGGCTCTCGACGAGATGATTTTCTTCATCGACGACACAAATCCTTCGGAAGAAGATTTTGTAGAGCATCTGGCAGAAATCTGTCATAATGCCGATATTGAATTTTAGAGACAAAAAGATTTGTTATGAATAAGAAAATACTATTTCTGCACGGATTCTTTGCCAGTGGTGAATGTGTTCCGGCAGTCGCATTGCGAGAAAAACTGTCCGATAGGTTTCAAGTTCTGACGCCTGATTTGCCATTGCATCCCGAAGATGCTTTGGAGCAGATAAGGCAAATCTGCGACCGCGAGAAACCCGATTTGCTCGTAGGCAACAGTTGCGGCTCGTTCTATGCGCAGATGATTGCCCCGATTGTGGGTATTCCGGCGTTACTTGGAAATCCGCATTTCGAAATGACGAAGTTTCTGAAAGAGCGGATAGGGGAGCACGAGTACAAATCTCTGCGCTCTGACGGAAAACAGCATTTTGTGATTGACGAAACGCTGATTGCCGAGTTTGCGCAACTCGAAGAAAATCAGTTCAGATTCTGCAATCCGTACTACAAGGAAAGGGTTTGGGGATTGTTTGGCGAGCAGGACACTCTGGCGCATTACGAGCCTCTGTTTCTTGAGCATTACAACTGCGCATACCACTTCCTGGGCGGTCATACCCCGACTGCCGACGAGGTTGGCACTTGGTATGTTCCGCTGATTGAGAAAATGCTTCTGATGTTTCAGAGGGTAGATGACGGCTCGCGATATTTTCAGCATTTCAAGGGCGGAATGTATCGCTATGTACGTACGGCTTTCGACTCCGAAACAAAGGAGCGAATGGTTGTATATCAGGCACTTTACGGCGATGAACAGTATTGGGTTCGCCCCGAAAAGATGTTCTTCGAGAACATAGAGCGCGACGGACGACGGTTTGCCCGATTCACCGAGATTGACAGATGAAAAAATCAGCCCAAATGTTGTGAAAATGGCATTTGGGCTGATCGTTTTTTTGCGAAGGTTATTCGGTAATTTCTTCCAAAGGCTTGCGCTTTTTCTCCTTTGGCTGGTCGTTGGCATATCCTATCGGGATTAGGACGGCAGGTTCTTCGTTTTCCGACATTCCGAATAGATTTTTGCACTTCTCGGCATCGAAATTGCATACCCAGCATGTTGCCAAGCCTTGCTCGGTGGCTGCCAGACAGAGATGCTCAACGGCAATGGAAACGTCGATGTTTCCGTGATGTTTGCCGTCGGCACGTACCCATTCTTCGTTGTGCAGAACCGAGGCAATGACGTATGTCGGCGCGGTGGCAAACCATTCGCGGTCGTAGCATTGCTGAATCTTAGCCTTGTCGTCGTTGCTGTTTACGATGCGGAATTTCCAAGGCTGTTTGTTTACTGCCGACGGAGCGAATCTTACACATTCTAAAATGTATTTAAGTTTCTCCTCCTCAATGCCTTGAGGCTTGTAGTTTCGGCAACTGTATCTGTTTTTTACAAGTTCCAAAAAGTTCATAAGGCTTATTTGTTAAGTTTTTCAATGAATCTGTTTCGGTCAACGATGAATCTCAGATGAGTGCCTTCGCCAAGCAGAACACCATTGCTGTGAGCACTCACTTTGAACTCTATTTTCTTGCCCTCTACCTTTGTAACCTCGGCTGTTGCAGTAATTTTATCGCCAATTTTCGATGGTTTCAGATGCGACGACTCGATGTGCCCTCCAACAGTTGTCTCGCCATCTGCCAGACTGTCGGCAACGGCAAGCATGGCGGCATTTTCCATCAACGCGAGTATAGCCGGAGTGGCAAGCACAGGCATATCGCCCGAGCCAATCTTTGCGGCTGTAACATCTTCGGTAACTGTGAGTTCGCTTGTATGTTTTTGTCCTGTTTCAATCATTTTTTTTAATGTTTATGGTTAATAGTGTTGCAAAAATAACGAAAGTGTTTCAGAATCTTGCTTAAAATGATTATTTTTGTCTGCTATAAAATTTAAAATTATGATTGACCAGATTGTTGCCTTCAATAAGAATTTCGTAGAATCGAAGAGTTATGAAAAGTATCTTACCGACAAGTATCCCGACAAGAAACTTGCCGTTCTGTCGTGCATGGACACGCGTCTTACAGAACTTCTTCCGGCTGCGCTCGGATTGAAGAATGGCGATGCTAAAATCATCAAAAATGCTGGCGGATTGGTTATCTCAGCATTCGACTCGGCAATGCGAAGCATTATAGTGGCGGTCTACGAACTTGGCGTTGAGGAGATTATGGTTGTTGCCCATTCGCATTGCGGGGCTTGCCACATGAGTTACGAGCATTTTCACGACGAGATGCTGTCGCGCGGCGTTTCCGACCAGACACTCGATACAATTCGCAAGTGCGGAATAGACCTTAATGCGTGGCTCGAGGGCTTCAGGGATACTCCCGACTCGGTAAGAAGGACTGTGGAGACCATAAGGACGCATCCTCTCATGCCTCGCGATGTCATCGTCCGTGGCTTTATTATCGACTCGGAAACGGGAGAGTTGGAAGAAGTTTCGTCTTCCAGATGAAGATTGATTTTAAAGCCATAACATTTCTGGACTGAAAATATATCCAAGCGTCATCAGACATGATTCTGGTGACGCTTTCTTTTATCCGCGTTGTGGGGATGAAAAGAGTAAGCGAACATTCTGTAAATAGGGGCTATAAACAAAAATCCTCTCCAATAAAATTGGAAAGGACTTTCTTAGTGACTTCGGAGGGATTCAAACCCGCAACCTCTTGATCCGTAGTCAAGTGCTCTATTCAGTTGAGCTACGAAGCCTTATTTCTCAAAAGCGATGCAAAGATACGCACTTTTTTCGAAACCTCCAAATGTTTTTCATTTTTTTTGCCTATTTTTTTGAAAAAATATTTCTGAAAAACCTTTCTGTACTTGGTTGTGGCTGTATTTTGGCTATTGTATCAAAATGCCAGAAAAGTGAAAATCTCAGATAATCAATTATTAAGCGTTGTTGAACGAACAAAGGCGGCTTTTCCTGTCGCCTTTGTTCGTTTTTTTGCAGAAACTTTCCTAAAGAGTCTGTAATTTTATGCCAAGCGACAAACCGATAATGTCGGACAGTTTTACATTGTGGTCTATCACCTTGTTGCGAATATACAAATCGCAAGTGCTTAGTTCGTAAAAGAAAGACACGCTTTTGTTGTAGCGTCGGTATTTCTGCGGAATTTGTACCGTTATGCGTTGCCCCACGGCTACATTAAACCTGAATGTGGTTGACATAAAGTAGTAGCCTTCGGGATAGCGGCTTGGCTGTTTCTTCCAGAACTCGTGTCCGTAGATTGCATTAAGGTACAGACTTGTTGTCAGCGGCTCAATGCTCACTCCTGGTTTTATGTCGTAACTCCACGGAATGTAGTTTTCTTTCAGGGTGGTGGTTATTTTGGGGCGCGTGCTTTGGTGTTTGGGAACAAAACCTATCAAAAACTGCGTTTCCCATTGATTGCGCTTGCCGTAGTTCCATCCGCTGCCAACCGACACAAGTCCCATGTTGCCGGCATTCTGTATAACAAACTGGGTAGGGATGAGGGCTGCCCAGTGCTTGCGATAGCGGTGTATGCGCTTGTCGTATGCGCTGAATTCGGGCTCGGATGTGTATATGCTGTCTGCCATGCCGATGACTGACGATAGCAGGAAAATGCTAAAAATCAACAACTTCTTCATCGTATCCGTCTTTTGTAAATGTGAAAATTCTGTATTGACGTTTCTCTGCACTTCCTACTCCGTAAAAAGGAAGGTCGTCGTTGTAGAAGTAGCTGAGTGCGGTTTTGTGGTTGTGCCCATATACGCAGAACATCAGATTAGGAAAGAAATCGAGGTATTTTCTGAATGCCTTGCACACGTTGTTGTTAAACTGGTCGCTGTATGGCGGCGCGTGCATTACAAGTACGGTGCGGTCGAACAGTGCCGAATCTTTGGTTATTTCGGTTTCCATGAAGTCGAAGTTTGGCACGGCGGCAATGTAGTCGTATTCGGTTGCGTTGGTGTTTAGGCATACGAACTTTATGCGCGAAACGATGAACGAGAAGTCCATCTGCCCGTATATTACTTGGTATGACTGGTCGCCAGTTCCGAGAAAATCGTGGTTTCCGATGAGCGTGACGTACGGCACGCGGATGTCGTCGAGAATGTTGCGTGCAATCTCGAACTCTTTTGAAGTGCCCGTGTCGGTGATGTCGCCGCAATGAACCACAAAGTCTATGTCCGTGCGCTTGTTAAGGGCAGCAACCTCGGCTTTCGTTTCGGTGTACCAAGTGTGTGTGTCGCTGATAAAAGCCACGCGCAGAGTGTCTTTGTCTCCGATTTGGTTTTCAATTTTCTCAATCTGATGTTCGTTGATGCTCTTCTCGCCTTTGAAATTCACGTCGTAAGGGTGAATGTCGAAGGCATCGCTGCACGAGGCGAGAAGCATCGTCAGCAAAAGAAAATGATGTTTCATCTGTTAAAAAGTCGTTATATGGTTTTGGTAAAAAATGATAGTGTTGCAAAGATAGTTAATTTATTGAATGTCTGTTATATATGCTCCGTTATGGAACAGATTATGTGAGTTTTTGAAGAAAAAAATCCTGCAAGTTTTACGCGACTTGCAGGATTCTGTCTTATGTCAATTATGCTGATTCTGATGTTATTTTATCAGTTCTACGCTTCGCTTTACGAAGTTGTTCAGAGCCTCACCCTTCAGCATGCCGTTTTGCAGCAATGCAAGGTCGATGAGCTGGTGTACAATCTGATTGCCCTTTGCGTAGTTTGCATAAACCTCTTCCTTCTTCTTGCGCTCGTCGTCGAGTTTCTTTGTTACATCGGTAAGAGCATCCTTGTCGGCCTGAGGGATTTCCTCGTCTTTCTTGCCCTCCTTTGCCTTTTCAAGGCTCTTGCGCTTGTCGTTGAGCGAAGTTATTTCTGCCTCGATAGGAGAGATGGCTGCGCTTGTGTTTGCCTCGCTGTCGCTAAGGATACCCTTGATGAGGGCGTGGTCGCTGTTTAGCACGATGTTGTACATTGTAGGCATCTCGCCATAGAATGCCATGCCCTGCTGAATGTTTGCCATCTCCTTCATACGGCGCATGTACTCGCTCTGCGTAATCATTACAGGAGTAGCGTTTTCGCCCATGCCCTGAGCCTCGATGTTGAATTCGGTCTTCTCAATCTTTGGCATCTGGCTCTTGAAGATTGAAGAGAGAACTGATGACTTGGCAAAGTCGAGATTGTTGTTTGCGTTGTCATCCTTAACGATGAGTTTGTCAACAACATCGCCGTCTACGCGAGTAAAGTGAGTTTTCTCCAGTTTGCGCTCCAGCATAGAGATGAGGGCAACGTCGAGTTGACCGTCCATCAGCAATACGCTGTAGCCCTTGTTCTTTGCAGCCTCGATGTAACTGTACTGGTCGTCCTTGTTGTTTGAGTAAAGATATACAACATCGCCGTTCTTGTCGGTCTGGTTGCCCTTTACAAGAGTTGCGTAATCCTCGTAAGTGAAGAACTTGCCTTCGGTATCCTTGAAGAGGGCGAACTTGCTTGCCTTGTCGTAGAAGGCATCCTCGCTCAACATTCCGTAGTGGATGAAAATCTTTATGTCGTCCCACTTCTCCTCGAACTCTGCGCGGTTGTTCTTGAAGATGCTGCTCAGACGGTCGCTTACCTTCTTGCTGATGTAAGAAGAAATCTTCTTTACGTTTGCATCGCTCTGAAGATAGCTTCGGCTCACGTTAAGCGGAATGTCTGGAGAGTCGATTACGCCGTGTAGCAGGGTGAGGAACTCAGGAACGATGCCCTCTACGCTGTCGGTAACATAAACCTGATTGCAATAGAGTTGAATCTTGTTCTTCTGAAGGTCGAAGTTGCTCTTGATCTTAGGGAAGTAGAGCACTCCGGTGAGGTTGAACGGATAGTCAACGTTAAGGTGAATCCAGAACAAAGGATCGTCGGCCATAGGGTAGAGCTCGTGGTAGAAGTTGATGTAGTCCTTGTCCTCGAGTTCGCTTGGCTTCTTTGTCCAGATTGGAGTTGTATTGTTTATCACGTTGTCCTCGGCAGTTTCAACCTGCTTGCCGTCCTTCCATTCGGTCTTCTTGCCGAATGCAACAGGGATGGCGAGGAACTTGCAGTATTTGTTCAGAAGTTCCTGAATCTTGTTCTTCTCGAGGAACTCCTTGCAGTCGTCGTCAACGTAGAGAACGATATCCGTACCGCGCTCGCTCTTGTCTGCCTCTTCGAGGGTGAATTCAGGCGAGCCGTCGCAGCTCCATTTTACAGCCTTGCTGCCTTCTTTCCAGCTCTTTGTTATGATTTCTACCTTCTTGCTGACCATGAATGAAGAGTAGAAGCCGAGTCCGAAGTGACCGATGATGGCATTTGCATCGTCCTTGTACTTGTCGAGGAAGTCGGTTGCGCCAGAGAATGCAATCTGGTTGATATATTTGTCAATCTCTTCCTCGGTCATACCGATACCGCGGTCGCTGATGGTTATTGTGCCCTCGCCAAGCGAAACGTGAACGGTAAGGTCGCCCAGTTCGCCGTTAAACTCGCCTTTTGCAGCCAGAGTCTTCAGTTTCTGTGTTGCATCTACTGCGTTTGATACAATTTCGCGAAGGAAGATTTCGTGATCGCTATATAAGAATTTCTTGATGACCGGGAAGATGTTCTCGGTTGTAACTCCAATATTACCTTTCTGCATAATATATTTTTTTAGTTTGAAAAATCGTTTGTCATGTTGTACCAAACAAAGACCGTGCCAAGTTTGATTCTTGACACGGTCTTTTTTCATATTTTTTATGCAAATGTCAGTCCGAACATCTCCTGAAGGTCCTTCAGCGCTGGGTTTTCCTTAACCATCATGTCGAATTTTTCTTTGTTCGAGAAGGCACGTTTTACCTCTTGCCGTTCGCTCACCCTCGTCTTCATTGTCACGGCCGAGTTTTGCAGAACTTCGCGCAGGTAATTCTCTATTCGCGGACGCAGATTGTCGATGTATCCCTGAACGATGCTGTTGTCTACAATCGCCTCGAAGGTGTTGGCATCGAGAATCTTCAGCGTTGAGTTGAACATTCTCTGCTTTGTTGCCGCCTCTTCTATGCCGAGCATGTTGCTTGCGAAGTTACGCCAGTAGTGCGACAGGCTGCCGTCTTCGAGCGGTTTCTGCTCGTTGGCAGATATTGTCTTGTTGTTCTGTTCGCTCTGTTTCCGGGCGTTCTCTACGGCAATGTCGGCCTGAGTCTTTATCTGCTGCGGATTGGTAATCGATATTGTCATCGGTCTGCCGCGGTGCAGCGTCTTGGGCAGAGTGGTGTTCAGACCTTCGGGCATCTTGCGGGCCTGCGTCTGCGGCGTGCTTGCCGGCGTGGCGGCTTGTGGCGCGCTGTGAGTTCCGGCAGCAACGGTCGACACTACATCGACCTTTACTCTGAACTCTTTTATGGGTTTGATAATCTTCTTAGGGCTACGCCCCGAGCCTACGGCGTCGTCGGGCTGGGTTATCTGCGCCACCTCTATTAGTGTGAGTTCTACGAGCAGTCGCTGGTTTTTGCTTACGCGATAGTTCAGTCCGCACTCGTTGCAGAGTTTTATGGCTTTGTACAGGAATCCGGCGCTGCATTTCTTTGCCTGTTCCTTGTACTGTTCCTTAATCTTGTCGCCAACCTCGAGAAGTCTGATGGTTGCCTCGTCCTTGCTCACCAGCAGGTCGCGCATGTGCGAAGCGTATCCGTTTATGAAGTGGTCGCCCTGAAAGCCTTTCGCCAGAATCTCGTTGAAGAGAAGCATCGTCTCGCCAATCTTGTTTTCGAGTGCGAGGTCGGTTAGTTTGAAGAAATAGTCGTAATCCAGAACGTTTAGATTCTTAATTACATTATCGTAGGTCAGATGCCCCTGCGTAAAACTTACCGTCTGGTCGAAGATTGACAGCGCGTCGCGCATACCGCCGTCGGCTTTCTGTGCTATGATGCCGAGAGCCTCGGGGTCAGCCTCTACGCCTTCTTTTTCTGCCACCTTTGTCAGATGGTTCACTATGCCCTGAACAGACATTCGGTTGAAGTCGTAAATCTGGCATCGGCTCAGGATTGTTGGCAGAATCTTGTGCTTCTCGGTTGTGGCAAGGATGAAGATGGCGTGTGCCGGCGGCTCTTCGAGCGTCTTCAGAAAGGCGTTGAAGGCTGATGGCGACAGCATGTGAACCTCGTCGATGATGAAAACCTTGTATTGTCCAATCTGCGGCGGGATGCGCACTTGGTCGCACAGGCTGCGTATGTCCTCGACGCTGTTGTTCGATGCCGCATCAAGTTCTATGATGTTGTACGAACGCTGCTCGTTGAACGCCACGCAACTCTCGCACTCGTTGCACGCCTCGCCGTTCTGGTTTGGCGACAGGCAGTTGATGGTCTTTGCAAAGATTCGGGCGCAGGTTGTCTTTCCCACGCCTCGCGGTCCGCAGAAGAGGTAGGCGTGTGCCAGCTTCTTCTCCTTAATGGCATTCTTCAGCGTTATGGTCAACGCCTCCTGTCCAACAACCGTATCGAACGATTGCGGACGGTATTTTCTTGCCGAGACAATGAAATTCTCCATTCTCCTAAAAAGTTTTTTTCTTGATTTCAGCGCAAAGGTAGCGAAAATAAACGATTAAAAAGAAAACGCGGCGCATCTTTTCAATGGGAAAATTAAGTTGAAAGTTGAAAGTTGAAAGTTGAAAATTCTGAACCGGATGATAATTAGGGATTTATAACGAACAATTTCGTCAGAAATTGTTCGTTTAGTGTGAAATAGGAAGAAGGTAGGAAGAAGGTAGATAGAGGGAAGGTAGAAGGAAGATAGATTCAAGATAAGTTGAGAAAATTCACTCAGAATTTGAAAAGGTAAGCGAGAATCAGTGCGGTAAGGCTGTTAAGATAAGCATACAATCCGTTGTTTGTATGAATTTTATCCCGAGCCGGCGTAATAATAATAGATGTTTGCCGCCGGTGCTATTGTGAAACTCGAATAAAGTTATTATTTTTGCAACTTGTAAAAAAGTAACGATAAGAGTATGAATATCAAATGGTCTGGACTGAAGAAGGCTCTGCCGTCTCCGGCTTTTCTGAAGAATAAATATGTAATAACGATATTTATCTTCCTTCTGTGGATTGGCATCGTCGATTCGAACAGCCTGTGGCAGAGAGCCAAGATGCAGTCGGAAAAATCGGAACTCGAAGAGCGTATTGCCGAGTGCAAGAAGGCGATAAAGCACGACAACGACTGCCTCGACCGTCTGCAAAACGACTCGTCGGAGATTAGGCGTATTGCCCGCGAACGCTATTTCATGAAGGCGGACAATGAGGATATTTATATTCTTGAATAAAAAGTAATTATGAATAAATTGAAAGATTGGCAGGTAATGATGATGTCTGCCGGAATGATTTTTGTGTTGATAGGTGTAGGATGCTATTTCTTTCATCAATGGGCTGCCTATGTTGTTTATGGAGTGGGAGTTCTGATGTTCGTGCCTATGCAGTTGATGCAGCGTTACGAAGGCAGCAACTTCATTCTCCGCCGCCTTCGCCGTATGCAGATTATCAGCGATGTACTCTTTCTCCTTACCGGAATGCTGATGTACCTTAACGGCAAGTTCATTCTTAACATGTATATCCGCAACGAGTGGATGCTTGCCCTTACCGTTGCCACAATACTTCAACTCTACACGGCCTTCCGTATTCCTGCCGAACTTGACAAGGATAAGTAAGCCTTAGAGATGCTTGTCGATGTGCTTCTTGAACCGCTTGAAGTAGAGGTAGCCTGCAATCGACAGTCCGAAAGGAAATCCCCACCATATACCGCACGCTCCGCCATCCATTGCGATGCCGAACGTGTAACTTAGCGGAATGCTTATCACACCGTAGGCAATGAACGAGTATTTCAGAAGTTTCTTTACGTCGCCGATGCCGCGAAGGGCATTGACGAAGCACGTCTGAATGCCGTCGCCAACCTGATAGAACACCAGCGGAAGAACCATCGACACAACCGTTGCCGAGATGCGCGCAAGTGCCTCGGGGTCGCTGTCGGATATGAACAGGGACGTGATGTGATGGCGCATCATGAACACGGCAGATGTGCTTATTATTCCCACCGCCAGAATCATGTGGTATCCGGCGTATGCCGAATCCTTTATGCTCTGCCAGTTGTTCTGCCCGTAATGGTTGCTCACGCGGATTGATACCGCCGTTCCGATGCCGAGGTAGAACATGTAGATGAACGATGCAAGCTGCACGGTTACCTGATGCGAAGAGAGAGCCGTCGTCGCGTCCCACGAAACGCCGCCCTTGCCAAGCAGCAGCGTAACGCCCGAGAACGCCGCCAGTTCGACCACAATCTGTAGGGCTATAGGCCAGCCTATGTTGTTCTGCCGCTTCATCTCGGCAAGGCTGATTTTTGCATTTTTCCACTCGGCGCGATACTTGGCAAAACGCTTGTTGTATGCAAAGTTAACGATGTAGATTGCAAGCATCAGCACTCGGCTTGTTGATGTAGCCCATGCCGCGCCGTCTATTCCCATCTCGCTGAATCCGAACTTACCGAAAATAAGCAGATAATTGAAGATTATGTTCCACAGGTTGCCCACGAGGACAATCCACATCGTCGTGCGTGTGTCGTTTATGCTGTCCATAAACGATTTCATGCCCGTGCAGCCGCTCATTACGAGCAGCGACGGCAGCAGAATGATGTAGTAGTTCTGCATAAGCGGCAGCAGAGAGCCGTCGAGCCCCATGTACGGCAGAAGCAGATAGATGCCTGCCATGAGCGAGCACACAAAGAGACCTTGAAGCATGTCGGCAAGGAGCGACGACTTTAGGGCAACGGTAATTTCGTGCGTTTTCTGTTGTCCGTACAGGCTTCCGATAATAGGGACGGCAGCCATGCAGAAGCCCATGCTCAGGAGTTGGGCGAGCATCAGCAACGAGTTCACGAATCCGGCGGCGGCAAGTTCCGAGGCGGAGTGCTGACCGAGCATAAGCGTGTCTGCCATGCTTTGCAGAACCATGCCGAGTTGCGCTATCGTTATCGGAATTCCAAGTTTCAGCAGACTTTTGTATTCGCGTTTGTAGTATGATAATTTCATTGTGTCTTTGTCTTATTCTGAAAAAGTGTGCAAATATAGTGAATTTTTATGAGAAAAGTCTGACATTCTTGGAAATTGAAAGAGGGGATTGTAATTAGGAATTCATAATTCAAAATTCATAATAGACAATTGATAATGTTTTTTTGAGAGTTGAAAAATTGTGGCAACATAGATTCAAGGTAGAGGCAAGTAAGGGGATAGCAAGAGGGTAGCAAGAGGATAGTAAGGGGGGCGACAAAGCGTATAATGATGAGTAAGTTGAAAGTTGAAAATTTTGAATTGAATTAACAATTCTGTTGGGAGCTTAAAATTATAGAAAAAGTGTTTTTTTTGTCTTTTGGTACATACAAAATGGTGGGAAGGAACGTTCAAGGTAGGTCAAGTAACTGGGAATATACGGTCAGGCAAGCCGGAATGTTCGGGATGCCTTCGGGATTCGTTCGGGACGTGAAGAAGCAAAACTCTTTTGTTTTTTCTGCTCTTGTTTTTCAAAAGGGATTGTAAGCAGAACTGTGTCAAGGTCATTTGTAATGTCCCCAGGGCATCACTTTGCAAAATAAGCAACAGAGTTGTAATTGACGCATCAACCCTAAATTTTGTAAACTTTCCCTCTTGTTTCTACAATTTTTTTCGTAAGAGAATTGGGGACGAATGTGATTTTTTGAGAGAATGGGAAGAAAATCGAAGAATTTTATTACTTTTGCAGTTGCATTCTGCCCGACGTGGCCGTGAAGTCCTTTAGAGAAGGACGGAGCTAATGGGTAGAGCACTACATATTAGAAGGCGTTGCTGACGCTTTGTTTTTGGTCGTTCAAAACTTCCACAATAGAACAGAGAACAAAAACAAAAGCAGGGGTGACTCCACGGGGTGTGTTATATTACTCCGTAGTGTGCTGCGAGGGTGCTTAGTGTCCTCAAAAGCACACTTTACGGGTGTACTATATGCTCTAGCGTGGGTGTTTCTCTGTCTGTTTTTCTCTGAGGCTGTGGAAGGCCGTGAACGACAACAGGCAGATGCAAGCACCCACGCTTTTTGTATGTGGATGATATTTGACATTAACAGGCCTGACTGAGGGTGCATAAGGCAGAGTTGCATTATGCCAAGACAACAAACAATAAAAAGTCGTCCTCAGCAACTGGATTTATTCCAGATACAAGTTGAATATCCAAAGGAAATTGTAAAAAATCAAAGTCAAAATATAGACTTGAAATCTTTGGATTTGTCTAAGAATGTCCTTATCTGCAATGTCAAGAAAGACAATGTGGAGCACTTTTTGGACGGGACGGCAAGGATTTACTATACGGGCAAGCGCTTTCCGTCTACTGTTGCCCTCAACAAACTATATTACTTCATTCCCTATATTGGAAAACAATGTGATTTGGATTACTATGGGATAAGAGACCTGTATTTGATAAAAATTGCTCGGGTTGGCTCTCGTAGAGAAGGTGAAATAGATAATGACCCAAATGATTTGCGTCTTGTTTTTGAATTGCAGTTTGTTAAGCACTTGTTTGCTGATTATAAGAAACTGCGACTTCAGATTTGGGATACATATACCGATGCTACGTTAGAGCAACTTGTTGATAGCAAGGTATTAATAAAAACTCAAGAACCAAATAGACTTACCTATATTAGCCTGTTCAGTTGTGCTGGTGTAGGATG
>JAEEGI010016320.1_pt1 | contig 15345 bp, 13 predicted proteins | sample 8958751 | NCBI WGS metagenome assembly JAEEGI01 (sample SAMN16246545, study PRJNA631951) | gut metagenome | biome: gut microbiome; feature: rumen; material: KS-attached | host: Bos | place: Iran: Karaj | collected 2018-10
ATAATAGGAAATTTATGGCTTTTTTTTCGCCTTGACATGATGCACTCAATCTATGTGGCTATGGTCGCTCGAATCAAAGAGGTCCAGAAGGAACTGGAAAAGGAAGAAAACAAGAACCGTGAACGTACTTACAAGCTGATGGATGAATATCTTGCTGATGAAGCCTCCGGGGATATTGAGAGACTTTCCAAATGGATTGAAACCTCCTGGGAAAGAGAGCGCAGGTTAAAGGAAGCAGCAGAAAACAATCCGGATCAGAACTAATTTCACTTCTGATCATTGTGATCAGAAGTCGTAAAGTGGTGCTAAACCGTGAATTAGCGGTGCTATTAGGCGGGAATTGCCAGCTTCCACTTGTTATTTGTTCTCGGATCATAATAAAGGCGGACTATTCTTTTCATATTTACAGCGATAATCATACATTCAAAAACAAAGGTGGATTCTCCGACAACGAAGATTCCATCTTTTGTTGTATGTGAACTCTTGATGTCTGCTTGTCTATAGCCCTTGATGTTGTAGGTTTCGTATTCTCCATCGTCATTCTTGAATCGCAAACGCATAGGAATTATGCTGCCATCATACTTGTGCTCACAAATAACGTCAACTTCTTCAATAATCTTACTCATAATACTCCAAAAATCATTTAATCGAATATATGTTCTATTAGATAATACACCTACTTCAGAGTTGTTTCAACCCGATGTGATTCACGATTTTTCTGATTCTGTTTGATGGTATAATGGTTCTAAATGTTGTTCCAGATTTTTTAGAATGAGGCTTGAGTAATGGTTATTGATGTAACAAGAGAGAGCGTGTGTAATGGGGATGATGATCAGAAATATAATTCCTTGGAATACCAGGATGGTGAAATGCTTTCGTCGTTTCTAAGATATAAAGTTGCTGATTATCTGCCTTATTCAAGAGATGGAGTGACAATATGGGCTATTTTTGCTGGCTCAAACGAGAATCAACCTACAGCTGAGCGAGAAAACCCTGAAAAGAAGGTGGCATTTATACACAAGACCGAGAATCTGTGCTCGAAAGTTGAAATACGAGGCGGAGATCGGTTGGTGAAAAGCCTTGGAACTGACGAAATGTTTTGTGCAGTATATAGATAATGGAATTCTTATATTCCAGTATAATAGGCTTACAAATATATTAACAATCTGCATAATTTCTGCATAATGATGCATATTAAGGAATATTTTATACTTCTAAAAAACAAAGATTTTTGAGGAATATGCATATTGGTTTTATGAATGAGACGATATATGATGCTGGTAAGAAAAGGCAGAAGATATTCGCTATAATGTGCAAGAAGTATACTGATGAGAAGTACTCTGTTGCATAAAAATGTGATAAAAGTTTTGTACTTGGCAAGGAGAATAGATTTGTTTAAATAATGCAGAAAGCTGTCACATAAGAGATTTATTGGATAACTTCAAATGAAAAAGATGTACATGGAAATTATGACTTTCGTGTACATCTTTTTTTGTAGCAATGCATTATTTATGTATTTTTTAGATTATCAAAAATCGGAATATAGTACAATTAGGGAGGATATTTAAAATCTGAATCGGAAACAAAAGTAAGTTATACCATAGGTTGTCTGCTTATGGAAGGAGAAATGAAAATATGAAAAGAAGGTTGTTTGCACTTTGCTTACTCATGAGCATCATGATTAACGGCTGCGGGAATGCTGCGCAAGGTGGTAAAGGTCAGGTAAGTGATATACAGAGTAATGAAAACGAACCAATAGAAATAATCTGGTGGGCTTATACTCCTGATGGCACGGCTCCTGATGATGCTGAAGAAGTACTTGAAAGGGCGAATGAAATATCTGCGGAAAAAATCGGTGTTACAGCCAAAATGATATACAAGACAGAAGAACAGTTTGACTTAGATCTCCAGACTGGGGACTATTACGACATGACCTTTAGCTGTGACTGGTGCAACGATTTTGACGGAAATGCAGGTAAGGGGTACTACGCAGACATTACAGAAAAGGTACAGTCAGTTACGCCTGAGCTGTACAAAGCAGTTGTTCCATGGTGGGAGGTTGGAACCCTTCATGGGAAAATATATGGGGTTCCCATGCTTAAAGACCTTGGAGCAGAGGTGTTCTTCCGCATGAACAGCGACTATTTTGAGGACGAGAAGGGTATGACTCTTCCTGAGGAAATGTCTTTTGCAGATTTAGAGCCTTATCTTAAGCAGTGGAAGGAGGATTACCCGGAGGATTATCCGTTTTATATCCCAGGCACTGGATTAAGCGGAGCCTTTCAGGTTCATGAGAGAATTGTTTCTAAGTATCTTGTAATACCATACAGTAAGGCAGGGACACCAGAAGGAACAAAGATAATTCCTGTTTTTGATGATGAAGAATATATGGGAATGCTGAAAAATCTTCATAAATGGTATGAACTTTCATACATTAACCCAGATGCGGCAACTACAACAGAGGTTCCAAAGTCAATACAGACTCCGGTACGTACCGGAACAGCATGGACCGGATTTATGGGATGGTCAGATCCTGAAGCATATGGATTTAATGTTAAGCTTGTACGATTCATTGGCCCCAACATGTCCCGTTCAACCCAGCAGGGATCCCTTATAGCAATAAACGCTGCCGCTCCGGAAAAGAATGTAGAGGCGTGCCTGAAATATATGGAGCTGCTATATACCGACAGACAATTCAGAGATACCCTTGCCTATGGAATCGAAGGAAAGCACTTCGAATATTATGAAGACACTGTGATACGCCTGCAGGAGGGAAGTGAGCATTATATGCAGGATGCCTTTATTACGGGACCTGCTGTAAGTGCCTCAGTTGTTTCTGCAGATAAAGATAATCTGGCTGACCCTAAGCAGTGGGAAAAGGTTTATGAGGGCTATAAAGATGCAAGAGTCAGTGATACAAAGGGATTTTCATTTGATCCAACAAATGTAGAAGCTGAGATAGCAGCTCTTGATGCTATCTGGAGCAGTTACAGCGCAGAACTTGTAACAGGAACATCAGATACAGACAAGGCAGTATCTGAAATGCGAGACCTTATGGAAGCTGCAGGCCTTGATAAGGTCAGAGAAGAAGCCCAAAGGCAACTTGATGAATACTTAGTGCAGTTTAACTAAAGAGTGAGCTTTTATGAAAACAAAGATACTATTGGATAATAAATCAATAGACAGACTTATCACAGACCTATCGGCAGAGCTTGAAAAGGCAGGCGTTTTAAAGGACGATCTTCTGCGTTTTCGCCTTTCTTTGGAGGAAATGCTGCTTGATTATCAGTACATGCTGGGAAAAGATGGCGAAGTTCTGGTCCGGACATCCATAAAATCCAATAAGCTGGAAATCAGGCTGGCTCTTCTTGGGAAGGAGTATAACCCGTTAAAAGAGTCTGAGTCACTTGTACTTATAAAAACAGTGCATGGATGGGAATCAGCACCTTCCTATCAGTATGAGGATGGAACTGTAGGGAAAAATATACTGTCCTTCAGTTTCAGGGTACGCGGCTCCCTAAAAGAAAATCTGACCTTTACTTGGAAATACACTCAGCCGAGTAAAAGGTATCTGTTTATCGCTGTATTACTCCAGCTCATCAGTGTTGTTTTTTTGATCATTGGGCCAATTTTAAGTGCCAGAATCATAGTTGAACTTACATATGTGGCAGTTTATCAGGTGATACTGACTGCATTAGTTTTATTTGCTGTTAATTTATTGTCTGCAGTTTTAATGGCAGGTTGTAACTGGGCATACAATGTGGTGTACAACAAGACATTGACGCTGCTTGAAGCAGATATTTCAGAAAGCGTCTTAAGAATTGAGAATAAAGAAATAGAGGACAATGGAACAGGTCTCTTTATCCAGAGGCTTACCGTTGATACTTCCAATCTGGCGACTGCTTTTAATACCTTAGCAGATAATATTTCCCAGATCTGCCAATATGTTGGTATTCTGGCAGCGATGCTTATAGTAAGTCCACTGGTATTTGTTGTTGTCGTAATACTGTTATCAACACAGATTGCTTTAGAGCTTAGAAGACAGAAGGTTTCCAGGGATAATGGGCGTGTGTATCGGAACCATGCAGAGAGATACACAGGAATAGTAGGAGAAATGGTCCGTGGAGGCAAAGACATAAAGCTACTGAATGCAGAAGGGCAGTTTGAGAGTGAGCTAAAAGATCGGATTGTATCAGCCAATGACTCAAGGATGAAATGGGATGCCGGAAACAGAAGGTACAGGTTGGTTATTTCAGGAATACGTGAAGGCGGAGCACTTGCATTTATTGCTATTTTGGCAGGCCTTCTTTCAGCAGGGCAACTGAGTGTTGCTACAGCACTGGTTCTGTTCAATTATTATTCAAAGCTTGGAACGCCGGCAACCGCGCTTCTTGGAACAATACTTGATTTTGTTACCCAGTTTAACCTTTCATGTGAGAGACTTCGTGATATTACGGATGACAGTGTATTTCCAAAGGAAAGATTTGGAAGTATCCATAAAACAAATCTGAACGGCGAGATAGAATTTAAAAAAGTAAGCTTCTCATACAATATAGGAAAGCTAAAAACCTCGACGAGATGGGTGCTTCAGAATCTTAGTTTCAGGATAAACCCAGGCGAAACCGTGGCATTGGTCGGAAGGAGCGGCTCAGGGAAAACTACAATAATGAATCTCATAAGCAGGCTCTATGATCCGTTTTCGGGGATGATTACCATCGACGGAATAAACATAAGAGATTTTGACAGAGAGTCCCTCCGAGGGTGCATGAGTGTTGTGACACAGTCTCCATATATTTTCCAGATGAGCATCCGTGACAACCTCCGGATTGTCAATCAGGATATGACAGAAGAGGAGATGAAAAATGCCGCAGCCCTTGCATGTATTGATGGAGAAATAGAATCCAAGCCTGAAAAGTATGACACAGTAGTTGGAGAGGGCGGGATCAGTTTGTCGGGAGGGCAGCGTCAGAGACTTGCAATCGCAAGAGCACTCCTTAGGGATTGCAAGATTCTTCTTCTTGATGAAGCAACTAGTGCCCTTGATAATGTGACACAGGATAATATCCGGAAATCCCTGGACAGGATTAAAGGTAAATGCACGGTAATAATCATAGCTCACAGACTTTCAACAATCGTCGGCGCGGACAGGATACTGTATCTGCAGGATGGACAGATCCTGGCAGAAGGAACTCATGATGAGCTTTTAAAGAGCTGCGCTCAGTATAGGGAATTGTATGAAAAAGAGGATAAGCAATAATAAAATAAATATTGAGCTTACACTTCTTTGCCTTCCTACGATTATCTGGTATATTGCCTTCTGCTATCTCCCGGTATTTGGAATTGTACTTGCGTTCAAGAGATATCAGCTTGTTCCGGGGAGAAACTTTTTCTACAGCCTGTTCTTTGGAAGCAAATGGGTGGGGCTGTCCAATTTCCGCTTTCTGATGCTGAATCCACAGATGATGAGGGTGGTGCGAAATACATTTCTTTACAACCTGGCATTTCTGATTTTGGGGATTGTCGTTCCTGTTACCATAGCAGTGATCCTATCCTATCTTCATTCGGGTATGGTGAGATCCATTGTCCAGATCTGCATGCTTCTTCCGCATTTTATGTCCTGGGTCATAGTCAGCTATTTTGTCTATGCTTTTCTCTCGGCAGACAAAGGGATGTTAAATGCGGTATTTGAAAATCTGGGAATGTCGTCGGTAAACTTCTATCTCAAACCAGCGGTATGGCCATTTATCCTTGTTCTCGTGCAGCTATGGAAAACATCAGGTTATTCCATGCTTATCTATTATGCGACTATCTGTGCTATAGATTCCGTTCTATTTGACTGTGCTGCGATAGATGGAGCGACAGTAAGGCAGGTTATCAGGTATGTTATCCTTCCGCAGCTTAAGCCGATGGTTGTTGTTCTGATGCTCCTCAATCTGGGGCATATACTTTCCACAGACTTCGGCCTTTTCTACCAGGTTACCCGAAATGCCGGTTCAATCTTAAGTACTACAGAGACAATCGACGTATTTGTCTATAAAGCACTTATGGAACAGTCAAATTACGGGTTTTCAGCAGCAGCCAGTCTTATACAGAATGGAATCGGCTGTCTGCTGCTTATTGTCGCTAACCGCATGGTTAAGGCTATCAGTCCGGAGGGAGGCGCTATATGAACAAAAGTACATCCGGAGGATATATAAAGGGGCTTGGAAAAAGAGCTAATGCAGTCCTCAGCATTCTTGTGCTGCTGCTTTCAGCCTGCATGATTTTACCTGTTGTACTAATACTTGTTATATCAGTTTCGTCGGAGAAATCCATAGTAGAAAAAGGGTATAGCTTTTTGCCCTCAGAGTGGTCAGCCGGCGCTTATCTGTATATTTTTAAAAATGCAGGTAATATCTTAAGAGCTTTTGGGGTAACTTTCGCAGTTACCATAGTGGGTACGATACTGTCCCTGTTTCTGATAAGCACCATGGCATATGTAATCAGTAACAGATACTACAGGCACAGAAATATTTTGACAGTTGGTGTCATGATTCCTATGTTTTTCAGTGGTGGTCTGGCGGCATCTTATGCGGTCAATACTCAGCTATTTGGCCTGAAGAATTCTTATCTTGCTCTGATACTTCCCATAGCCTGTTCAAGCTGGTATATCATCGTCATGCGCACGTATTTCTTAAGGAATATTCCCGAGGAGATTTTGGAGGCTGCAAGACTTGAAGGGGCTTCAGCATTCAGGCTGTATTATCAGTTTGTTCTTCCAATGTCGAGACCTATATTACTTACCGTTGGCATATTTGAAGCTTTTTCATACTGGAATAGCTGGTACGAGAATCTCATCTATACGGATTCAGCGCACAGCGAGCTGTATATGCTGCAGTACATTTTGTACAACATGGAAAAGAGTGCGTCTTACATTACATCTAATGAGAACATAAGTGGTGCTGTTATGGGCGATGTACCTACGCAGTCACTCAGAATGGCATTGGCCAGTCTGATAATTCTGCCTATAATAATTGTTTACCCATTTTTTAGAAGATTTTTTGTCAGAGGGTTGACTGCTGGCGGTGGGAAATGAAGAAAGGATTCATATGAGTTGGAAAGATAGATTGTACAGTGAAAGAGAGTGGATAAATATGAAAAAAAGAACATTTTCAGTATTTTTAGCCATAATGCTGTTGGTTTCGACAATATCTGTCGGAATAAAAAACGAATCTCAGACTGACAAACTTATAAAAAGTATGTCCATCAGAGAGAAGGTAGAGCAGATGATGCTTGTTTCTTATCGTGTCTGGAAAGAAAACCCTGAGACAGGCGCAAATCCGGATGAGGAGATACCTTCTGTAAATGTTACAGAGCTAAATGATGCAATTAGAGCTGATCTGATGGGACATGATTATGGCGGAGTCCTCCTTTTTGGTGAGAACTTTGTGGATGCTGAGCAGACACTCCACCTTGTGTCTGATATACAAAATGCGAATTTGGAAGGCGGAGGTATTCCTTTATTAGTGACTGTTGATCAGGAGGGCGGCAATGTTGCAAGGATAAGTTTTGGTACATCAGGCATTGGGAACATGGCTCTGGCTGCAACGGGTGACCCTTCTAATGCAAAAGAAATGGCAGGAATTTATGGCAAAGAGATGAGCCTGCTTGGAATAAATACTGATTTTGCTCCGGTGGTGGATGTTAATAATAATCCCAATAATCCAATTATTGGAATCCGTTCTTTTTCTGATTCACCGGATGTGGTCTCTGAGTATGGAGTTTCATATATTGACGGGTTACATGAAACGGGGACTATTTCAACTTTAAAGCATTTCCCGGGACATGGTAATACTGATACTGATTCTCATACGGGCTTTCCACTGATCGACAGTACTTACGAGGAACTTAAAGAATTTGAACTGATTCCGTTCCAAAAGGCAATAGATTCAGGTGCAGATATGGTTATGACTGCACATATCCAGTACCCACAGATAGAAAAAGAAACATATACATCGATTTCAACAGGTGAGCAGGTTTATCTGCCTGCAACAATGAGTCATAAGATCCTTACCGACATTCTCAGAAATGACATGGGATTTGAAGGCGTAATTGTATCTGATGCTCTTGATATGGCAGCAATTACCGAGAATTTTTCAGATGAGGATGTCCTTAGCATGACAATTAACGCCGGAGTAGATCTTCTTATTCTTCCTCCTGTTTTTGATACAGATGGTTTCAAGCACCTTGATGATATGGTGGAAACGGCTGTAAAGCTTGCAGAGGATGGAACTATTGATGAGCAGATGATAGATAATTCGGTCAGGCGGATCCTGACTCTTAAAGAAAAGTACGGACTCCTTGATATAACAGACTTCTCTGTGACTGAAGATAAACTTCTGGAAGCAGAAGAAGGCGTTGGGAGCAGTACAAACAGGGAAGCTGCATGGAATTTAGCAAATAAGTCTGTTACGATTGTGAAAAATGAGAATAATGCCTTTCCTGTCAGCCTTGGATCCAAAGAAAAAGCTTTGATACTTTTTTCTGACAGCTGTGCAAGCAGGATCGGCACGGGAGAACTTGCAAGGAAAGAACTTGTAAATAAAGGAATAATAACAGATGAATCACAGATCATTGTGATGAAAAATGATAAAGAAAACAAAGAGGAGTGTTTAAGCGCTGTTAAAAAGGCAGACTACTGCGTCCTTGTGTACAGGACCTACAGTAATGCATGCCTTGACCCTGGTACTGATGATGGTTTTTCTTCTGCTGTGTTTGATGAGATCATAGCTTTACGGCATGAAGAAGGAACGCCAGTAGTAGTGATAAGCTGCGGCCTGCCATATGATGCAGCAAGGTTCACAGATGCTGACGCTATTGTCCTGGCTTATAACTCATCACCAATGAAAGAAATACCAAATGAATCCGGCGCCGGAAGTGCTTATGCACCAAACCTTGCGGCTGCACTTGTCTCCTGCTTCGGCGGCGTGAAGGCAACCGGAACCCTGCCTGTAAGCGTTCCTGAGATAGACGGGAATTATCAGATCACAGATAAAATTTTATATGAAGGTGGGAAATGAAGAAAAGATGTAGATGAAGTATATGAAAGCAACAGGAGGGGATAAAAGGTATGAAATACAGTGTTGACACCTACAGACTTTATCAGAGCGAAAAGCGCTTTGCACATACTGTTCGCATCCATGTAAGAATGAAGGAGCCTGTGGATATTGATGTCCTTGAGCAGGCGGTAAATACTGCTATCAGGCGCTATCCTTACTTTGCTGTAAGAGTTTCTGTTGATGAGGACGGTGGATACGTTCTTGTACCGAATGATAAGAGAATAGTTGTTATGCCTACAGCAGAGAAAATGCCAAAGGTTGGTAGTGATGCAGTAAACAACCACCTTATTTTTGTGGATTGTTCGGGGAATGATATTTTTTTTAACATAAGTCATACAATGTGCGGTGGAAAGGGATTTCTTCCGTGGGTTATGACAAATGTGTATGAGTATGTCAAAGAAAAATATAACGTGGAACCATATGCACCGGAAGTCAGAAAACCGGATGACGATCTGCTCCCAGGGGAAACATCAGAACCCACGATGGATATGTTGACAACAGAAGCGCCAGTCTATAAGAGAAAGTTCCAGAAGGCGCCTGTTCTTGGTCTGGACTATCTTAACGGGCTTTTTAATCCATTTAAAAGAAACCCTAATTATACGGTTCTTACAGTTGATCAAAATGATCTTCTGAAAGTCATAAAGGCTAATGATTCCAGCGTGTTGTCCTTTTTCTTTATTATTTTTGCAAGGGCTTTGGACAGAGTGTTCCCTGAAAAGGACAGAGTGATAGTAGCAGAAGCTGCGCATAATATGCGCGACAGCGTGGGACTTCCCAATACACACTGCGACTTCTTGAGTCACGTGTATGTGGATTATGACAGGGATGACCTGAAGGGAGATCTGGAGAAATTAGGGACAAGAACCAGAGGGCAGATGATCCTCCAGACTGATCCGTCTGTCAGCCATGAGCAGGTAAGAAAGCTGTTTGAGCTGTATGAAGCGGTGGACAGGGAGCATGGGCTTAAAGCAAAAAGAAAGTATATGGCAGACAATAGCCTTGCTACAGGTAAAGATGCCCAGCATGGTAGTTTTATAGCAAACTACACAGGACAGATGGACTGGGGAGAACTTGCCGATTACGTTGAGTTTTATGTATTTATCATCGAGGGGCATTTTACAGTAGAAATAACAGCTATGGCAGACAAGATTTTTGTTGGCTTTATGCAGCTGATAAACACTGATAAATATATCAATCTACTGCGGGAAGAGTTGGACAGGGTTGGGGTTCCATGTACAGTAGAAGGACCATTTCCCAAACGGTTGCCAAAACATGAACTGCCTGCAAAATAATATTTTTTAATAGCAATTAGAAAGATTAATCTATGAAACAGAATGACAAGAGAGTAATAGACAGATTTATAGAACTTGCGTTGGTAGACGGAGAATCATTTAATGAACGGATGGTTGCTGACTATCTTGTGGCGGAGTTTCAAAAGCTGGGAATAAAGCTTTGCGAGGATGATACAGCCGGTAAGATTGGAGGTAACTGCGGAAATCTATATGGATTTGCGGAGGGGCGGGGAAAGTATGCAGATTCTGAGCCTATTCTGTTCTGTGCACATATGGACACCGTAGCTCCGGGTAATAATAAAAAGATCATACTAAATGATGATGGAACCATCACAAGTGACCATACTACTGTCCTGGGGGCAGATGACAGGGTTGGTATAGCAGGTATTATCGAGGCATACACTGAAGTCTTGGAGGAAGAGCTGGATCATCCGCCAATAGAGTTTCTGTTTACAGTGGCAGAAGAGGTTTACGGTCTTGGAAGTGCAGCTCTTGATTATTCAAAGATTCGTTCCAGGATAGCTTTTGCTCCTGACTGCAGCGGAGAATACGGAGTCTATTCATCCTGCGAACCGACCCTCATTTCATTCGAAGTACATATAAAGGGCAAGGCCTCTCACGCAGGTTATGAGCCCGAAAAGGGAATAAATGCGATCGCAGTAGCTGCAGCTGCAATCAGCAGAATAAAGCAGGGATGGGCGGATGATCACACAACGCTGAATATCGGTACTATTGAAGGCGGAAGTGTGACCAACGCTGTTCCGGAAAACTGCCTCATAAAAGGTGAGATAAGAAGCGGTGTCCATGAAGATGCATATCAGACAATGGAATATGTGGAAAGCGTTTTTTCTGAAGAGGCGAAGAGTGCAGGTGCAGAGCTTTGTATAGATAAAAAAGAAAGAATCACCGTATACAGGAAAGATCCCGAAGCCCGGGCGGGAAGTGCTTTGGATAGGTATAAAAGAGCTTTAGGGAAGCAGGGCAGGGAAACATTGGCGAAGAAGTCCTATGGCGGAAGTGATATAAATTCTCATATAAAACACGGGATGGACGGTCTTAATATATACGGTCCTATGTATAACATACATACAACTGAGGAATATACAACTGTTCAGGAAATAGTCAGCTTCGCAGAACTGCTTAAGATTCTTATGGTTCTGGATTGGACAGAATGGTAAGGAGAATTGGTTATGGAAAACAAAAAAGTAAGGAAACATTCATTATGTGAAAAAAATGCTGTAATCGCAATGATACTGACAGTTCCTCTGGGTTTATTAACTCAATTGAGCGGCCAGCCACAGGGAGTAGTAAGCGCACTTATTGTCTCCGCTCTGTCCCTGGTTCTTCTGATCATTTATAATAAGTGGTTTTCGCCTGAATTTGATGGCGTGTTTAAGGCTCATGTTCCGGTAAAAGAGATACTTATGGTATCCTCTGCGATGGCAATCCTTATTATCGGATGCATAATCATAAATGCTATATATAGTGGACTTGTTTTCAAACCATCAGTTTCTTTCGTGTGCCTGGCACTAATGGCTGGCATTAGTGAGGAGACCATTTTCAGGGCGATGCTTATTCCTATAGGAATGAGATATCTGAAGGTGAAGAATAGGGCAGTGGCAGCAGTAATTATCTCATCTGTCATCTTCGGACCGCTCCATTTGACAAATATATTCGTAGGAGCAGATCCTGTCATGACTCTGATACAGGCATTCATGGCAACCTGTGGCGGTTTTGTTCTCGCCGGAATATATCTGAGGACCGGCTCGGTAATCCCGGGAATGATTGCTCACGCTGTGTATGATTTTATCAATTTTGTTACAGATCCAACCATCAATGAAAAGGGCGTTGTAGTTTCTGATAGCGGGAATGTTGGTATTTCGTATTATGTGATTATACTGGCGGTTTCGGTGACGCTTCTTGTAGCAGGATGCTATCTTATCAGAAAGACTAAACAGGATACAATAGAGAATATATGGAAGATCAAGTGGAGCAACTGAATTCAATCGGAGAAGGAAAAATGAGGGAAGGTATATAAAGCATCGGAGGAGATAAGACGAATGGATAACAAGAAAGTTATGGCTGTTCCAAGGATTTGTGCGTATCTTGTGATAGTAGTTTGTATTTTAGGGATTATAGTGGGCTCTATTTTTGATTACAGTATTAACGTAGCACTGGCGAACAAGACTGACATTGGAACCTTTTTTGCTACCTATGGTTCTTATTTTTCCTATTGCTTATATCCTGCAGCTGGGATGTGTATCTTTAAGGGGCTCATGAAAAAGGGCGACAGATTTAAAATGCTGGCTTGGACAATAATGCTGATCTCATACTTTATGGCTGTTTACTACAGCAATAATTACAACGGATCAAAGGTAAGAGAGCTGTTTGGATACACAGCGGGAGATGCATCACCGCTTTTATCAGTAGTAAGCTGGGGATTCTGGGTAGTACTGTATGCCTGGGTGCCATTTGTCTGCTATCGTGTATTTGATGATGTGAGTCCGGACAAGTTGATAATGACAGGTGCAGCTATTCTGGTAGCCGGGATTGTAGCCGATAATACAAACCTCTGGCTCAAGCAGGTAGCATCAAGACCAAGATATAAGTACCTGATAACCCTTGATGACCCTATGTCGGAGTTCAGGAACTGGTGGCAGATGATTCCTAATCTCGCCGGATCAAATGACAGTTATAAGAGCTGGCCCAGCGGAAATATGACAATAGCAAGCATGATGTTTTCGCTGCCAATGCTCTCGGATGTTCTTAAAAAACGTTCAGAGAAAAAGAATATTGTCTGTTTTGTGATTGCAGCATGCTTTGTTGTGCTTTACGGCTATAACAGAATTCATATGACAAACCATTTTCTTTCTGATGTATGCTTTGGAACACTGATCACTTACATTATTTACCTGGTTGTGAGCACAGCGTTTTTACAGGCTGTGAATAGGGAAAAGTAAGGATTATGATTAAGCCTGGTATTGAAAAAGACGGAAACAAATCTGTTCTTATCGGTGTTTTTAACAGCGGATATGTCATTGCCCTGTTGCTCTTTCTGGCGGGTTCTATAGGGTCTCTTTGTGATGGGGTTATCGCATCAAGAGGACTGGGAGTAGCTGAGCTTGCGGCGATAGGTATTGTATATCCATATACAAAAACCATGGAATGTATTTCTCTTTTGTTTTCAAGCGGTTCACAGGTTATCGTGGGAAGAAAGATAGGTCAGAATAAATTTGAAGAAGTCTCAAAGATCTTTTATACATCACTAACTTTTATCGCGGTCTTAGCGGTGCTTCTGGCGGCGTTTGTCTGTGCATGTTCTGATCCCATATCCAGGCTGTTTGGCGCAAATGCCGGTGGCGGAACTCTTCAGCCTACCATGGAGTATCTCTTTTCTCTTGCCATTGGTGCACCTGCGCATCTTCTTACGCTGTATATGATCCCGCTTTTCCAGCTGGATGAGAAAAAGAAACTGATAGATATAACAACTGTGATCATGACAGTTGTAAATGTAAGCCTGAACATTCTGTTCGTGGTGGAAAACATGGGGATCAAGGGCATTGGCTACTCTACATCTATCAGTTATTATGTGGCGCTTATGATACTGTGCACCCATTTTCTTGAGAAGAAAAATGGAATTCTTCTGCGCGGAAAATTCAGTATAGATCTGAGATATCTGATAGAAACGGTAAAAGAAGGAGCACCGTCTGCTTTTAAAAATATATCCTCAATTATCTTTAATACATTTGTTAATAATCTTATTGCCAGGGTCGGTACGACGGATGCGATGGCGGCTTTTTCAGTCTTTAAGATGACAAAGTTTATTTTCTTGTCGGTTTCTGAGGCAATCATAAGCCCTGTCAGAATGATCCAGTCAATGCTGATTGAAGAAAAAGACAGAAAGATGCTCAGGGAGATTTTCAGATACTCCATATTAAAGGGACTGACCTATTCCGTGCTGCTATCGGCGCTTCTCTGGGTATTTTCAAGAGAAATGTTCGGTATTCTGGTTTCAGGAAGTGTCCTTGACGAGACCGTTTACCTTATGCGCTGCACTGTTATTGTATATGTCCTGAATACATTTGTTTGTTACTACCTTGCCTATTTCCAGGCAATAGGTAAAAACAGGATTGTCTATTCCATTTCTATAGTCCTTAACATTGTGACCCTGCCACATTTTTATCTGCTCGGTAAAATATTTGGCGCAAGGGGCATATGGATAAGCTTTTCGCTTCAGTTTGTTATTGTGGCTTCTTATGTGATCCTTGCCGCGCTGATTATGGGACGGAAGAATAAAAGTATTGTTGATAAACTTCTGGTTATGCCTGCTGAAGAAGATAGGGATTACGAAACATATGATTTTCATATTGGGTCAACTTTAGATGCAAAGGCTGCATCAACTGAGTTTGGCGATATCTGCAAAAATGGCATTGCCGAAAAGAGGAAGTCATGTTCTTGCAGTCTTGCTCTGGAAGAGATTGTCTTCAATATTCTGGATTACCAGCAGGCAAATGGTGAAAACAACCCAAACATTGATGTACATATTGTCTTATTTGGGAATAATAAGATGATCATGAGAGTAAAGGACTGCAGTAAAGAGCGAGATCCTTTTGCAAAATACGAATACAGCAAGGAGTCGGATAGTCTTGATAATATTGGTATAAAGATAGTGAAGTCATTTGCTGAAGATATTAAATACTCGTTTATTTATGGTGTTAATTTTATAACCATTACGATTTGATAGAACAGTGAAAGAGGTATGAAAGGAAAAAACGGATATGACTAAAAAACATGGTGTTTTAGACCGTCCAATCATTGGCTATTATTTTGATAGATGACTGTGAAGAAGCAGGAGCAATTTTCTATGAGAGAAAATGACAAGAGAGTAGTAGACAGATTTACAGAGCTTGCGCTGGTAGACGGTGAATCCTTTAATGAGAGGCTTGTCGCTGATT
>JAEEGI010016321.1_pt1 | contig 15344 bp, 13 predicted proteins | sample 8958751 | NCBI WGS metagenome assembly JAEEGI01 (sample SAMN16246545, study PRJNA631951) | gut metagenome | biome: gut microbiome; feature: rumen; material: KS-attached | host: Bos | place: Iran: Karaj | collected 2018-10
TAGCATTGGTTTAATATACTTATTTTCCCTAATGCCGCTCAAAAAAGCGGCATTTTTTATTCTTTGCGTCCTGCTTCACTATTACTCCGTTTTCTCAACAAAAGCCTTAAGTCTGATTAAAAAAGAACCGATAAATAATTAAAGAGGGGTTTGTATGTCTTTGAGAATAACCAATATCGCAGCATTGGGTGCCCAGCGGCAGCTGTCGAAGGCAACCAGAGCGCTGGAGGGAAATTACCAGAGATTGTCCAGCGGCCTGAGAATCAACAGTGCCAAGGACGATCCGGCCGGTCTGTGCATCTGCGATCGTATGACATCTCAAATCAACGGACTTACCCAGGGTAACAGAAATGCAAATGACGGAATATCTCTGTGTCAGATTGCAGACGGAGCGATGGAGGAAATGACCGAAATTGTTCAGAGGATGAGAACTCTCGCCGTGCAGTCAGCCAACGGCACAAATTCATCTTCAGAAAGACAGGCGATCCAGGATGAAGTAAATGAACTGTGCGCCCAGCTTGAATACATAAGCAGTTCGACCTCTTTCGGCGGCTCGCTGAAACTGCTTGACGGCAGTTCCAACAACGGCACCTTCTCCTTTCAGGTCGGAGCCAACGCCAATGAGACGGTCTCGGTCAATATTGGAAATGTCAGCTACTCCCAGTTGCTGGCAAATGCAGCCAGTGCCGGCAATACGGTTTCAACCTCAAGCTATCAGATCGGTTCCTCCAATGCGGTAAGCGTACTGTCCGCAGACGATGCTCAGAATGCAATCGGAACATTTGACAGTATGATTTCGTACATTGACCATGCAAGATCACAGTGCGGAGCAGTAGCAAACAGACTGGAGCATACCATAAGCTACCAGGAGATCATGATCGAAAATGTAAGTGACGCCAGATCAAGGATCAGAGATACCGACTACGCCGCGGAAATTGCCGACATGGCCAGGAACAACATTCTGCAGCAGGTGGCAACAACCATGCTTACCCATGCACTCAGAAGTCATAATTCCATGATAATGTCTCTGCTTGGCGCAATATAAAAAACGCGCAATCAGCTGTCCCTCGACTTAAAAAAGGAATGCAGGGCGGCCTCGTCCATCATTTTCTGCTCTGCCCTGGCAAGCTTTTGGGCTTTTTTCTCCGCCTGCTTTTCAAGTAATTTCTCAAGCCCTTTCCTTTTGGCCTGGATCTGCATATAGACGTATTTCTTCTCTTCAATTATTGTATCCGCCTTTTTCAGGGCTAGAACCTGATCCTCTGAAGCGGTATCAAGTCTGCTGATAAAATTATTATACTGAGTCAAAGTTCCGGTATTCATGATCTGCCTGCCGGCATTGTTAAGTTCACCGGTATAAATTTCACGGTAATTATTGATTGCCTCAAGATTCCTCAATCCGCTCTCTTTTTCATGAATAGCCAGCAGATAGGCATTTCTTGCCTCCTCCTCCTTCTTAAGGATCATTTCTAGCAACAGTTCAATAGCTCTGCTCATAAATTTCTAAACCCTAAATCATGCCGCCGCTCTGCTGGATTTTTGCCAGATCAAGATATTTCTGGGCAACACCCCGCAGAAGTTCCATGGATTTTTCATAAGGGAATACCTCCTTCATCTTCTGCTGAAGAAAATTATCCAGAAAAGGTTTGATGGTAATGGCGAGATCAAGACGCGGATCCGCACCTTTCTGATATGCACCTATGGTAATCAGATCACGGTTCTGAAGGTAAAGATCATAGCACTGCTTCATGGTTCTTGCCATCATCATGTGTTCCTCGTCTGTTACCATCGGCATAACACGACTTATGGATTTCTGAATATCTATGGCAGGGTAATGACCGGCATCCGCAAGTTCTCGATTCAGCACAATATGCCCATCAAGAATTGCACGCGCAGAATCCGCAATCGGATCCTGAAGATCGTCACCTTCAGTCAGTACAGTAAAAAATGCAGTTATTGATCCCTGATGTCCGCCGCCGTTTCCGGCTCTTTCAACCAGTGCAGGAAGTTTGGCAAAAACAGAAGGAGGATATCCCTTGGTGGCCGGCGGTTCCCCTATTGCCAACGCAATCTCACGCTGAGCCTGGGCATAACGGGTCAGCGAATCCATCAGAAGCAGTACGTCCTTGCCCTGATCTCTGAAATATTCCGCAATGGTAAGTGCGGTTTCACAGCCCTTAAGTCTCATTAAAGGCGAGGCATCCGCCGGGGCGGCCACTACCACGGAACGGGCTCTGCCCTCGGGACCCAGAATATCCTCAATAAATTCCTTAACCTCTCGGCCACGTTCGCCGATCAGACCGACTACAACCACATCAGCAACACTGCCGCGGGTCATCATTCCGAGAAGAACCGACTTACCGACACCGGAACCGGCAAACAAGCCCATGCGCTGCCCTTTACCAATGGTGATAATTCCATTGATGGCCTTTACTCCCACATCAAGATGTTCCTTGATCTGTCTTCTTGCCAGAGGATTCAATCTTTTAGGAATAAACTGAACCCCTGATGGAGTTATAACCGGACCGAGTCCGTCAAGGGGTACACCTATACCGTCAATGACTCGGCCTAGAAGCTGCGGGCCGAGCGGGATCTGACTTGTAGAACCGAGAGGGAAAACCCTGGCACCGGGAATAACGCCCCGCATTTCCTCTGAAGGCATAAGAAAAAGCTTGTCACCGGAAAATCCCACCACCTCGGCATCAAGATAGCCGCTGCTTGTATCAATACGGCATATAGAGCCGACGGCTGCACGGCATCCGACAGCTTCAAGAGTAAGACCAACCACCCGAACCAGTCTCCCGGCCACATTCGGTCTGGGAAGCTGAACCCCGGTTTTAAGACTTTTGATATATTGAGTAAAATCTCTCATGTTTTCCTATTGAAGATTGGCACTGATGAAAGCTGTCACCAGTTCCTGGATTTTCTGCTCCAGAGTCTGGGAAATTGACGAATCCTTTGCCTCAACCAGAAGATCACCGTTGTTCATGGTATTTTCAACCATAACTGTCCATTTTCGTTTTGCCAGTTCCTCATCACTGTACGCTTCAGCAAGAATATCACGATCATGCTGATTTACTGTGATTGTCACGCCCTCTTCTACAACAGGCAGCATCGCCACAGCTTCATTTACGGCAGTCAGAATAAAGGTTTTACTGCGATCCACACCGAGATGAACCAGGCGTTCTGTAAGATCAAGGGCAAAATTCACCAGGGAATCAGCTATCTGGTTATCAAGATTGGACAGAGGTTCTGCAAACTGTTTCACGACATTGTCAAAATAATCGATTTTCTCGCGCATATCTGCCATGGCCTGCTCCATTCCCTGGGCATACCCTTCCTCATATCCGGTTTTCCGACCCTCTTCTATTCCGATCGGGAGCCCTTCATCACGACCGTCCTTTAGTCCCTGACGGTGGCCGGCATCATAACCTTTCTGGTGGGCATTTACCCTTATTTGCTCTATTTCTTCCTCGGTAAGCTGCGGAACTGTCCTTTCCTCACGCTGTTTTTTTTCTTCAAGTTCCTTCTGTTTGCGTTCATACCAGTTCTTCGGAACGCCGAAAACGTTGGTTTCATCACCGTCACGGGCCTCCATATAGGCAGGTTTGGACTGATCAGGATACCAAGGTTCCTCTTCAGAACCTTTTTCATCATCAGATGCAGGTGCGGCAAAAGGTTCACTTACGGTGAATTTCTGAGGAAGATCGAAAGCATTGGTAATCACATTACCGTTTTCATCTTTAAGGGTCTGATTGATTTCTTTAGGCGGCCATTCCTGTTTAAGAACCGCTGACGGATTTTTCTTGGGAAGCCCGAAAGCATTGGTGGATTTAAATTCCTCACGCTCAGGCCACTCCTCCTCGACATAGTGCTTTACCAGCCGTAATTCAGAAAGCTGCTTGGGTTTTTCCTCCCCGTAGTCGGAAGAAACAAAGTCTGCAAGTTCATTCAACTCAAGCTTACTCTTGGTTTTGACCTTCTGCATCGACTCCGGCAGTTCAGGTAAATCGTTTTTTTTGCGATGAGAGGGAACATCAACGGTCATTGAATCCTTTACAACAGCCTCGCCCTCTATCACGTTGTTCTGATCTTTATCAGCCATATCTGCGCCTTAATTATACGAAGCTGTCGCCGCCACCGCCGCCGAGTACAAATTCACCGGCATCGGCAAGACGTCTGGCAGTTGCAAGAATTTCCTTCTGTGCCGCCTCAACATCGCTGATACGGATAGGACCCATAACTTTAAGATCCTCTTTGAGCATTTCAGCTGCACGCTTGGACATATTCTTGAAGAACTTCTCCTTGAGAGCATCATCACAGCCTTTAAGAGCTTTCTGGAGCAGTTCACCGGGAACTTCACGCAACAGTGACTGCATACCGCGGTCATCCAGATCAATAAGATTCTCGAATACAAACATCAAATCCTGGATCTGCTGGGAAATATCCTCGTCCGTTTCTCGGATTGCGTCCATCAGCGGACCTTCGATGTTGGTATCCAGATAGTTCATAATGGAGGCAGCAGCCTTCAGACCGCCCATCTTGGCAGCCTGTGCACCGGCTGAACCGGCAAACTGTTTTTCCATGATTTCATTAAGCTCCTGCAATGCTGCCGGCTGAACCTCTTCAAGATCTGCTATACGAAGGATTAAATCCAGACGGACCGGTTCCGGGAACTGACTGAGAATTTCCGCTGACTGTTCCGGATCAAGATAGGAAAGAACAATAGTCTGGATCTGCGGATGCTCATGCTGGATGATGGTGGCCACCTGACGTGCATCCATCCATTTGAGAGAATCAAGACCGTGGGAACCTGAGCCCATGATAATCTGTTCAACCAGATTGCTGGCCTTGTCTTCACCGAGAGCCTGAACCAGAACATCCTTGATAAATCCGGAGGCATCCAGACCGATACTTGAATGTTTCTGAATATCATTGATAAAACAGCGGTGAACAGCGGTTACCTTGTCATGAGAAAAATCACTCATGGAAGCCATGGTCATACCGAGACGCTGCACCTGTTTAGGTTCCAGATGACGGAATATTCCGGCAGCATCCTCTTCATTCAGACTTAACATCAATACTGCAGCTTTCTCATAACCGTTCATTGTACTGAGCAGCTGCGTCTGCTCTTCGGTTAATTCAGTTCCAGACATTACTTGGTATTCTCCCCTTCCAGCCACTCTTTAACAACCTTGGCAGCAAGATCCGGTTCGTTCGCAACCAGGGCTCTTACAGCTCTGAGCACATCCTCATCCTTGTGAATATCCGGCAGAATAACCTGACCGTTCTTCACGTTGTATACAGATTCCCCGTTACTGCCCTCCACTGACTGAGCTATCAGATGAAGATCATCATCTCCATCAAGAGCAACCTGGTCATCGAGATCTTCAGCACCGGTATCATTATCCTCCTTCTTCTTGTCGGCAAGCAGTTTTTCCACCATAGGTTTGATCACTACGAGTACTATCACAATCACCAGAATCACAGATGCAAGGATCTTGAATCCGCGCCAGAACCACTCCTGCTCGTAAATCGGCTCCTCAGGCAGTTCATCCAGTGACTGAACCCGGTTGAACGGAACAGATACAACCTCAAGAGCATCCCCCCTGGTGGCGTCTATGCCCAGACCGCCTTCAAGAAGTTTTCTAATCTTATCTAAATCCACATCGTTGCGAGGAGTCTGCTGCAGTTTACCGTCAACAGTCTGTTCTAGATAATTTACCGCAACTGACACAGACAGCTTGGATATACCGCCATACCCCTTCTGCTTGTGGGTTATCACAGTATCAAGCTCATAATTTCTTGTTGCCTCCTTGCTCATGTTTCCAACAGAACTTCCGGAAACAACAGTACCGGTATTGTTATCATTCTTTATGGTTTCCGGGATCTGGGAACTGGCAGGCGGCTGATTGCTCAGCGAACCGGGGATCCCGCCTGAAACGGTTGAACCGTTGATATTTTCACGGGTTACCTCAGATCTGACAGAAGAACCGTCAGGATTGAAAGTTTTTGATGTTTTCTCCTCGGTGGAAAAATCCATCGTCACATCAACTTCGGCAGTAAAATTACCAAGTCCGAGAACGGGGATCAGAATAGAGTCAATTTTCTGTTTGTATTCAGCCTCTTTTTTCTGCTGAAGTTCGAATTCCTTGCGTGATGCCATGGTGGCGAGATCCTGGGAACCGGAGTTGAGCAGTCGACCGTTCTGATCTGTAACAGTTACCCGGGATGGTTCCAGATCATGAACAGCTGATGCCACAGTATTGACGATCGAATCAACATTCTCCTGCGTCAAAATTGTGCCGCCCTTTACATTGACCATTACCGTTGCCGACGGTTTTCTTTTATCCCTGGCAAAAACATTATCCTTTGGAATTGCAAGCAGTACAGTTGCCTTTGATATTTTCTGGTTTTCTTCAATCAGTTTGGCCAGCTGCTGTTCGCGGCTGAGTTTCAGACGTTCAGCTTCAAGTCTCTGGCTTACTCCGAAACCGGAATCTTTGAGGATCAGCTCATCACCGGTAGTTTTTCCGCTTATCGCAGCACCGGCTTTGTTTAATAACAGCAGAATTTTCTGGTAATCATCGGTAGAAACGTAGACAGTACCGCCGGTTCTGGTATTGTCCAATTCATATTCAATTTTATTGGCATCCAGCAAATCAAGAACCTTTACCAGTTCCTCGGAATCGTACTGTCCCAAAGGACGGATCTCCGGAGCCTTGGCCAGGAAGATCAGATATACAACAACAGCAAGACATACGGCGAGCGCAACAACAATGATAATCTGCCTCATTATATCCGCGCTTGGCATAAAACTCTTCGCTGGAAGTTCCTTTTCAGCATCTTCCGCTTCGCCTGCTACAACTAATTCCTGATTCTCTGCCATAACCGTAACCTATAGTTTAAACCTGCATCTGCATAATTGTCTTGTAAGCATCAATGCATTTATTTCTGATCTGAACAGTAGCTTCAAAAGCAAGTGAGGCCTTCTGTGAAGCAATCATAACATCCGACAGACTTATGGATTCGTCTCCAAGTTCAAAACGTTCCTTCAGATTATCAGACTCCACAATGCGGCTGTTGACACCGTCAAGTGCATTCTGAAGAAACTGGCCGAAATCAGCCTGTGTTACTTTGTTAGTGTCATTACGAATCTCCAGACCAGAAGATTCCAGTTTCAAAGCTCTCATCTGTTCCAGAATAGAACCTGCACCCTGAATATTTGTCATCATAATTCCACCTCTTTTTTCAAACTATGAAATATGAAGCAAATTTAGTGCCAATACATAGAGAGAAATGAAGCGCAATCATAGTTTTCAACATTCAACAGGGAGCAACGCACTCAAGCCATTGTAAAGCAAAGAATTTTCATTATCAATTAATTAAAATTGAGCTTGTGATCTGCCGTACGCAACCTGATATTCAGGCAGACAACAGATCAGCAAGCCCAACCGAAAATACGCTGAAAAACGCTATTTATCCAGTTCTTTCAGTATTCTATACTTCAGTTCAGCCATATCCCAGTCACTCTGATTATCGATATCCTGAACAAATTTTTCCTCCATTTCATACATCGCGGTTTTCACCAGTACCGCATGCTCCTTAACTTTGGAAAAATAACCCCAGCGATACCAGTAGAACATTCCCGCATCGTGATATGTTGGCTCAAGATCCTGGGATCTGAAATTTTTATACTCCGGTTCGCGGTAGATCAGTAATCCATCAGCATCGGCAACAAAAGCGCGCTGAATCGGGAATGAGAAACGTACAGCAGGAACAAGCGAATCAATATCATTGGAGGAACTGAATTTATTATATGCACTCTCTATATGCTCAGGTTTCAATAATGGAACGCACGGGTAAATACAGCACAAATTGTCAAAAACCTGCCCGTTTTCCTCATAATGCGAAACAACCTCATCCAGCACATCAAAAGTTGTTGCAATATCGTTTGCTGTATTAAGAGATCTCATAAACGGCACACTTGCACCAAACTTTCTTGCTATGTCTGCAATTTCCTGATCTTCGGTAGATACCATTATTTCACTGAACAGCCCGCTCTTCTTTGCAGTCTCGATCGCATAGGCAATCATAGGTTTGCCCATAAAATCCTTGATATTTTTTCTTGGAATTCTTTTACTTCCGCCTCTTGCGGGTATAACTGCAACATTATTATATTTTTTTTTCATTTCCTTAAATTTCACCATTTTATCACACATTAGATTTTTTAATTCAGTAAGAGTGTAAATCAAATTACTGAATACATATTTTTGATATTTGCTTATTTTAACGCTAATAAAAATATTTGGTTTAAGTTTTTAACAGTAAAAATCAGGGAAGCTTTAGGTTTCTAGTTATTGATTACTCCTTTTCTATATCGAAATCAATAGGAGATAATTCAACCTAAAATCAGAGCAAAATTAGGACTGAAAGTTCTTTCGTTTTTTGAATCTCATTTCAAACCCGATACAAATTGTTCAAAAAGTAGCAGAAGATTTGAGAACTAAATCAGATGTTCAAGCGTAGGACCTAGCGTTTTTACGAGCTAAATCACAGTTCATAAAAAATAGTATTTACCCTCCCAATACGTACTATTCATAATGAAAAAGTCAGCATCAACGATGCTGAAGCTGTTGTCAATTTTATTATTTGTACAAAACTTTCTAGGTAAATGGAATGGATTTTAAGTAGCACTTAAGAGAAGTAGTACTCATTATGATAAAACATATAGTCAGATTGAACTTAAAAAGAATGATAAAGGCAAGATTTCAAGGTACTAAGGAACATAGTACCCCAAATGTTATTATGAACTTGCATTTTTGAGTTTAACAAAATAATTTGACAACGAAGACGAGTTGCAGGAAATCATTTCATGCTATTTAAAAATTTATAAACACCCCTAGGTTAAACGATAAATATTATCCGAGAATTTGAATATGTATACTAAATTTGAATTTATCAATGCTTTAGTTAAAGCAGGAATAGCAAAGGATGATCTTATTATGATCCATGTGGGAATGAGCTCATTTGGCACAATTCCGAAAGGTATTTATTCGCAATCACAACTGTCACAGTTTGTATTGGATTGCGTATCGGAAGTCATAGGGCCCAACGGCACACTAATTGTTCCTGCTTTTTCTTATTCACTTGGTAAAGACGAAATATTTGATGCTAAAACCACACCATGCCCATTAGTAGGGGATTTTTGCGAGTTTTTCAGAAAGCAACCAAATGTATGCAGAAGTCTTGATCCTTTCCTATCGGTGTCTGCTCTTGGACCAAAAGCCAAATTATTAACGGAAAATATTAGTAATAGTAGCTATGGAGAGAATTCCTTCTTTGACAAATTTACAAAAGCAGGAGGAAAAATTGTATGTTTGGGGGTAGGGCTACGATATGCAACCATCAGACACTACTATGAGGAAATGGCCAATGTTCCTTTCAGATACCTGAAATTTTTCAGTGGTTATATAATAAAGGATGGCGTTAAAACAAAATGCTGTTGGTATTACAGTGTAAGTCCTCGTTGCAATAATACATATCCTTTAGGAATAAAACTAGAAAAAATAGTCGAGCAAAGCGGATTTATGAACAAAATTCCGCTTGACAAAGGATTCGTATCATGCATCAAATCATCTGACTACCTTGAGATTGCACTTCGCGAATACAAGAAAGATCCGTGGCTTTGTGCAAGAGGACCTAAATGCAATATTGCGGAAGAAGAGAAAAAACGCACTGGAGCAGAACAGTTTAATATAAAATTAAACAGTACAGATATTATAGAATTGGCACAAAAGATATCACCCATTCCGCGACACCTTATCTCCGATGGATATGATGAATCCCTTTATGCTTTAAAATCAGTTTTCGATATCAAAATTCATGAATACAAATCTGGTGAAAAAGCATTTACGTGGACCGTTCCTGAACGATGGATCTGCAAAGAAGCTTATGTAAAAGATTTGAAGGGACAAACAATAATCTCCAACAGCGAAAGTCCTCTTTCGGTTATATCTTCATCAAAATGTATAGATAGTATAGTAGGGAAAGAAGAACTGTTGACACACATTTATACACCAGATCCCAAAAGAAACGGCAAAGATCATAATGCCATACCTTTTATATTCAAATACTATGAAAAAGATTGGGGTTTTTGTTGTACAGAAGATACTAAAAAGCTAATCGAAAACAGCCCAGAAGATAATTTTTTTGTTAAAATCAACAGTGATTTTTCATATGGAACTCTAAAAGTTGGTGAATATGTAGTTGAGGGTGCAAACAAAGAATGTATAGTATTGTGTGCGCATCTATGTCATCCTTGCCAGTTTAATGATGGGCTGAGCGGAGTCATAGCAGGATTAAAAGTTATTGAATCAATATCAAAGCTAAAATTACGCTATACGTATAAATTACTCATCGTCCCAGAAACTATTGGTTCTGCGTGTTATCTATCTCATAATGAGAATCAAATAGCTTTAATGAGAGGCGGAATTTTCTTGGAAACTCTTGCCACTAATTATAGGCATACCATAATGAGTTCCAATCAACCTAATTCTTACTTTGACAAATTATGCCATGCAGTAACAGTAGGCATGGATATAACTACTGTTCCATTCTTGAATGCCCTACTAAATGACGAAAGAATGTTTAATAGTCCTGGTATAAATATTCCTATGCTATCTTTGCAGAGAATTGCTGAAACAACAGATCTAGAATACCCTTTTAGATATTATCATACGAATATGGATACTATAGAACACGCTAATTTTTCTAATTTAGAAAATTCTATCGAATTGCTAAAAAAAATAATTCAAGCACATGAAAATGACTTTTACGTTATACCTTTGTTCAAAGGAGAGATATTCATTTCAAGATTCAGTGAAATTGAATACGCCAAATACGGTGCAACAATCAGAAAAATCATGTATGAACTAACTACACCAAAACAAATCAGTCAAATTTCCATAAATATCAATGAAAATTTCTTTAAAATTAAGGAAATACTAGATTTGCTTCTAAAATATAACCTTGTGGAATATAAATGATGCTATACATTACCGAAAAAGAAGTCAAACATATATTGTCTGAAAATGTAATAAATGTTTGTCAAATTATAGAAGAAACCTTTCTTACAATACATAGAAAAGAGTATTCTTTAGGAGGTCAAAACAATGCAAGTCATGGTATACAACTGCGCTATACTAAAGATAATAGACATAATATGTTTATCGCTATGCCTGGATATTTAGGAGAACCATTCAATATTTCAGGAATTAAATGGCACGGTCCGCTCACAAAAGTCACAGACTCTGCAAGAGACTCGCAGTATTTACTAGTATTAAATGATCCTAATACAGGTATACCGATCTCAATGATGAGCGCAAATACAATTACTGATTATAGGACAGCGGCGGTTTCATTGCTTGCAGCGTGCAAAATCGCTCATCCGGATTCTAAACATCTTGGTATTATTGGTCCTGGAAAAATTAACAAAATTCTGACAATTGGTCTATTACAAAAATTCAATAATATAAATAAAATTTTTATCAAAGGTAGAGGAAGAAAATCAATTGAATCTTTTATCGAAACGATAAAGAATATCTGTCCAGATATTCTATGTCAGATTTGCAATACTACGGATGAAGTCTGTGAAGAATCTGATATTGTCAGCATAAATACCGGTTTTTGCTTTGATAAAATATCTGATATGCCAATAGTTAGGTCCAAACATGTAAAATCTAATTCTCTATATTTATGTTCAGCTTTTGCTCACTTTCCCGATGCAATGATAGAAAACGCTCATAAAATCACCGATCTATATGCTATGTATGAAGAATACGCTAGAGAATTAGGGTATCCAACATATAAATATTTGAGCTATCTTGGAAATCGATTCAGTGATCTAGTAAAGGAGAATAAAATCAAAAAAGAAGATATTACAGATCTTTCGTCAATTGTTTACGGAACTCGAATTATTCCTCATGACGGCAAAGTTAAACTATTTTCTAGTGGAGGAATATCGTTATGCGATATCGCTGTAGGCCGATACATAATGCAAATTGCCCAAAAAAGCAATCTAGGAATAGAATTAGATTATGAATAATATTCTTGAGATGTTAGAAATTAGCGCGAGTAAATTTCCAGAAAAAGTTGCATTTAAAGATCCTGTGACTGAAATTACTTATCGCAGTTTGCTTAATGAAAGCAGAATTGTTGGCTCTTGTTTAGACATAGGTCCAACAATTGTCTTTATGAATAAATCTTGCAAATGTATTGTAATAATACTAGGCATAATCCAAGCCGGAGGCTATTACTCAGTTTTTGACAGCAAATTGCCCAAAAGTCGATTAGAGAAAATGGCAAATGAACTTCAATCTAAAACCATCATATGTGATAGAACTCTTCTACAAGAGGCGATAGACATATTTGGTTATAATGCAAAAATATTAATTGCTGACGAACTAACTAATTCATCCGAAAATAAAGATAAATTATTAAAAGTAAGAAATTCTCATTTAAGCAGTAACGCACTTTACTGCAATTTTACTAGTGGCAGCACAGGAATTCCTAAAGGAGTACTTATCAGTCACGAAAGTGTAATTGATTTCATTCCCACATTTGTAAAAACAATGAGTTTAAAAAATGACGACATTTTTGCAAATCAAGCTCCGTTAGATTTTGATGTTTCAATCAAAGATATTTTCAGTACAATATATCTCGGTGCGACATGTATACTAATACCAAGAGAGTATTTCACTAATCCAACTACCCTCATGGATCATATAGAAGATGCCAATGTGTATATTTGGGCTGTTTCCGCACTTGTTTTTCTAAGTACAATGAAGGCATTGGATTACAAAATTCCTGCCATAAGAAAAATCATATACAGTGGTGAACCAATGCCCAAAAAGCACTTACAGAGGCTCTATACCAAACTTCCTTCTACTCAATTTATAAATGTATATGGTCCAACAGAAATTACCTGCAACTGCACCTACCACTTTATCAGCAAAACAGACCTCGAAACAGAACTAGATATAATTGGTTTGCCGTTTACCAACAAAAAAGTATTTTTAATGGATGATTCGTCCATCGAAATAACAAATCCAGAAATTTGTGGAGAAATATGTGTTAGTGGAATTTGTCTAGCTATCGGTTATACAAATGGAAGCACAGAATCATTCGGTTATAGGAAAACACAACAAAACCCTATCGAGCGCTATTACAAAACAGGAGATCTTGGATTTTATTCTGCCGACGGTCTACTACATTTTAAAGGAAGAAAGGACTTTCAAATCAAGCGATTTGGTCATCGAATCGAACTTGCAGAAATAGAAAGGACAAGTGAAAATAACGAACTTATAGAAAGGTCATGCGCAATTTATCAAAATGAAAAACTATATTTATTTTATGAAGGAGATGAAGAAGAAAAAAAATTGAATGAATTTCTTAAAGAAAAGCTTCCTTTTTTTATGATTCCAAATTACATTTGCAAAAAAGTTAAACTTCCAATAAATAAAAATGGGAAAATTGATCGAATAATTCTTAAACAAGAAATATTAAATAATAAATTTTATGATAAATAATTTAATTAAATACTTTGAAGAAAATTTTTGTGATAAAACCCCTGCATATATATATGACTTGGGAATATTGAAGTCCGAAATATCAAAAATTCGCAAAGCTGTAGGAGATTTTGAAATCTGTTATGCTATGAAAGCAAACCCTATTCTTGTTAAATTTATTGAACCTTTAGTTGATCGAATTGAAGTATGCAGTGAAGGAGAATTTCATATATGCAAAGAGCTGAATATTCCTGCAGATAAGATTTTTTTTTCAGGTATTAACAAGAGTGAAGAAAACATAAAACTTGCACTACAATATGGAATAACAAAATTTAACGCCGAGAGCAATAATCAATTTATCAATTTAATAAAACAAAAATCAGATATACAGATTTATCCCAGACTAAGTTCAGGAAATCAGTTTGGCATAGATGAGGAAGAACTAACAGTAATATTAAATAATCCAAAGTACAAAAATAAAATATCTGGTATCCACTATTTCTGTGGAACTTTTAGGGACAAGAAACAATCTGAAGATCTTAAAAATCTAATAAGATTCACAACTCAAAATGAAATATATGAAATTGAATATGGTCCTGGGTTTGGAGTAAATTACTTTGATAAAGATAATTATCAAGATTCAGAAATCAGAGTAAAAAAATTGTGCCATGAACTGAGAAACAAAAGCCAAAACACAAAAGTAATTCTGGAAATAGGACGACTTTTGGTTGCAAATTGTGGATTGTACGCAACTAAAATTGTCGATATTAAACAAAACTCGAAAACAAATTACATTATTGTAGATGGCGGTATTAATCATCTTAACTATTATGGTCAAATTCTTGGAATGAAAAGCCCATGCATTGAACATAACAAATCAGGAGAAACACAAAATTACTGCATATGTGGTTCAATCTGTAGCACTGGAGATGTATTAGTAAGAAATATAAAATTAAATAATCCTGAAATAGGTGATATCTTATTTTTTAAGAATACGGGAGCATATAGTGGAACGGAGTCTTTATTTTTATTTTTAAGCAGAAGCCTCCCTTTCGTTTTCTCATATAACAACGGAGAATTTATTCAATTACGCGGTAAAATGGAAACATACACGATCAATAGAGGAGATCAGATATGAAAAATCTAATATCTTTATTAAAGCAAATTAATAACCAAATTGATTATGAAAAAGAACAAAACCTTATAGAGGATGGTCTGTTCACTTCCTTCGATATTTTGCAATGTATAAGTGCTATTGAAGATTATTATGAGATTGAAATTCCTGCTAGTGAAATTCAAAATGCTAACTTCAGTTCTGCACAAAATATATTTAATATGATCAGCAGAGTTAAGAAGAAGTAAACTATTCACTTTTTTCATGTTATTTTTTTGTGATAGTTTGGAAAGTATTCTCAAGCCTTTGGAATTTAAATCTGACAGTAGAGAAGATTTGGGGAGGAAAAAGTGCTTGTATGCGTTGCCTTTAACGCAGTCATAAAAAGATCGCTAAAATTTAGTATACATCTAAAACGTTAAGCAGTTGGAACTTTAGGATACGGTTGTCGAAGCCCTCAATGAAATTTATGGCAGACATGATGATTTTCTATAGCATTATAGGCTTACAAAAGGAGTTAAAACTTGAAAGTAAGTTAATTAGGAATTGTCACAAAATTAATCATACGTTTGGCCGGATGATATAATTCCATTTTTTATTCGGCCCTAAAAATTCAATATTGAGATTTTCCTTCTGTTCCTCAGTGATTTTTTTACCTGGTT
>JAEEGI010016322.1_pt1 | contig 15343 bp, 10 predicted proteins | sample 8958751 | NCBI WGS metagenome assembly JAEEGI01 (sample SAMN16246545, study PRJNA631951) | gut metagenome | biome: gut microbiome; feature: rumen; material: KS-attached | host: Bos | place: Iran: Karaj | collected 2018-10
ATGGGCGGCTTCGGCGGCGGCATCACCACCTCCTGGATGGGCGGTGTCAATGCGGCGGCGGACCTCCTGGACGACAAGATGGAATTCTCCGGCAACTACATGTACAGCGGTTCCAACACCGAGTCCATGCAGGACAGCTACCAGGAAAACTACTATGCCGACTGGACCCAGATCCAGGAGACCCAGAACACGAGCTATCAGCGCAACAACGGCCACCGGGTGGGTGTCCGTATCGACCACAAGTTCTCCGACAACACCTCCATCCTGTTCCAGCCGCAGTTCAACTACAGCCAGGGCGGTTACAACCAGACCCAGGTCTTCGACACCTGGCGGGACCTGAAGAACGACGCCAACAAGGCGACCGAGGGTTTCTCCACCAACTACGGCCTGAACAGCAACTGGTCGGCCAACGGCTTCCTCCTCTTCCGCCAGCGCCTGGGCATGCCCGGACGTACCCTGTCCGTGAACTTGAACTGGACCCTCTCGAACAACCATTCCGACGGCTATAACCAGTCGGTCACCAACACGGTCAGCGGGTTCAATCCCGGCACGGCCCTGGTGAACCAGCGCGTGGACCAGGCCTCCCGCACACAGAACGCGGGCGCCCGCCTCGTGTATACGGAGCCGCTCGGCGGCGGTTTCTACGTGGAAGGCAGCTACCAGTACAACTACAGCCAGTCCAACTCCAACAAGGACGTCTACAACAGCCTCTTCAACTCGATGGGCTCCTACGACTACGACATCGCCGCCCGCACGATGAAGTACCTGGGCGACGGCGATTATGACGACGCCTTCTCCAACAAGATCCTGAACCGCAACATCAACCAGAGCGCCGGTCTCGCGTTCATGTACCAGGAAGGCGACGTCCGCGCCCAGCTGGGTATCACCGCGAACCCGCAGTATCAGCACAATGAGACGACCGGCCATGATCCGACCGACATCAAGGTCCTGAACTGGGCCCCGCGCGCGATGCTGTTCTACGACTTCAACGACAACGCGAACATCCGCATCAACTACAACGGCCGGAGCGGCCAGCCGTCCACCAACCAGTTGATGCCGGTCCTGGACAACTCCGACCCGACGTCCATGACGCTCGGTAACCCGTATCTGCAGCCATACTTCAATCACAACGGCCGGATCGAGCTGGAGTATTCCAACCGGGCCACCTTCTTCACCGCCCGCCTGAACCTGCAGGGCGGCATGAACCAGAACCCGATCGTGAATGCGACCTGGAACGAGAACAACCGCCGGTATTCCTTCCCGGTGAACGGCAAGAATACCTATAACGGCGGCGTCCGGATCATGGTCAACGCCCCGATCGCAAAGTCCAATTTCTCCATCTCCAACAACGCCAACGTCAACTACTCGATGTCCACCAGCTATGTGGGCAACACGACGCTGAATACGAAGGAATTCTGGAATGATAAGATGGACGATTTCAATTACGAGCTGTTCCACCAGGCCCATCCCGACCTGAACAACGACAAGGACTTCATCGTGAACGCCACCCAGACTCTGAGCGTGATGGAGCGTCTGAACCTGAACTACCGCAGCGACAACTTCGAGGTCCGCGTCAACGGCGGCACCCGCTTCAACAAGCCCTGGTACAGCGTGAAGACCACCAGCAACACCGAGAACGTTACCTGGAACAACTCCGTGGGCGGTTCCATCAACTGGACCATCGGCTACACCGGCCTGACGTTCACCACCGACGCGAACTACAACTGGTATGACGGTTATAAGACCGACCAGCCTTCCCGCCTGATCTGGAACGCCGGTCTGCAGATGCCCATCATCTACAACCAGGCTACCATCGCCCTGAATGCCTATGACATGCTGGGCCAGCGGAAGAACCTGAGCACGACCCAGAACGAGAACCTCTATTCCGAGTCCCGTTCCCTCTCCATCGGACGTTATGTCATCCTGTCCTTCACCTGGCGCTTCGGCACCTTCGGCGGCCGCAACGGCCGTATGGGCGGCTTCGGCGGCGGTCGTGGCATGGGCGGTGGTCGTGGCGGCTTCGGCGGCGGCCGCGGCATGGGCGGCGGCATGATGGGTGGCGGCATGATGGGCGGCGGCGGTTTCCGCGGCGGCTTCTAGCCACTCGTCATTCCCGGCTTGACCGGGAATCTCCCTTGTCATTTCGAGCGAAGCCCGAAGGGCGCAGTCGAGAAATCTTACTTCATGGCGGTCACATACGACCGCCATTTTTCAATTAACGCCGTCATGTCCTCCGGCAGGGGCGCCTCGAGGAAAATGCGTTCGCCGGTGCGGGGGTGCGTGAAACCCAGGGTGCGGGCATGGAGGGCCTGCCGGGGGCAGATGGCGAAGCAGTTCTGGATGAACTGGCGGTATTTGGTGTAGATGGTGCCCTGGCGGATCTCGGAGCCGCCGTAGCGTTCGTCGTTGAAGAGGGGATGGCCGATGGAGGCCATATGGACGCGGATCTGATGCGTGCGTCCGGTTTCCAGCCGGCATTCCACGACGGTGATGAACCCGTATCGCTCCAGCACTTTCCAGTGGGTGACGGCCCATTTCCCCTTCTCGGGATCGTCATAGACGCGGAAGCGGAGGCGGTCGTTCGGGTCGCGGCCGATGGTTCCTTCGATGGTCCCTTCGTCCTCGGCGATGTTCCCCCAGACGACGGCGGTATAGACGCGGTCGATGGAGTGGACGAAAAACTGGTCGGCGAGGTGGGCCTGGGCCTGGGGATTCTTGGCGACCACCAGGAGGCCGCTGGTGTCCTTGTCGATGCGGTGCACGAGCACGCCCAGGCGCTCGTCCTCCCCGTCCGGCCCCTGGGAGATGCCCAGGTAGTAGGCGAGGGCGTTCACAAGCGTACCGGTATAGTTGCCGTGTCCGGGATGGACCACCATGCCGGCCGGTTTGTTGATGACGAGCACATCGTCATCCTCGTAGGCGATGTTCAGGGGAATGTTTTCCGGCAGGATTTCCACGCCCCGCCGCTGGTACGGCATCACGAACTTGATGACGTCGCAGGGGCGGATGATGGTGTTGGCCTTCGCGGGCTTGTCGTTCACCAGGACGTAGCCCAGCTTGATGGCCTGCTGGACGCGGTTGCGGGAGGTGTCTTCCTGATGGGTGGTGATGAACTTGTCCACGCGCAGGGGCGCCTGGCCCTTGTCGGCCACCAGGCGGAAATGCTCGAACATTTCCTGTTCGTCCTCCTGCGGGAGAAGGGTCTCTTCGTCGAGGGGGGACATTATTCGGCGGGAACCTTTTCGGGATCGAGCGTCAGATACAGGTTGATGGCCGAACCGTATGTGCGGGTCTGGCCCAGGCCGTCCTGCTGGTACACGACGGCGTTGACGGAATCGGCATAGGTGCGGATGCCGCTGTCAAAGCGCACGCGTCCCACGTTCAGGCAGCGGTCGTGGAGAGCGTCCACGGCGCTGATGTATTTCTGGCCGATGACACGCGGAACCGCCGTCGGCGGCACGTCGCTGGCAAGACCCAGGGTAAGGTCCACGTCCGAACCGCTCACGACCAGGTCGCCGGCCCGTACGTTCCGTCCCCGGACCGTCTGCCGGAGGACCTGGTTGGTGGCGATGTCCTGCGTATAGTTCAGTTTTCCGAGCGAGAGCCCGCGGTTGTTCAGTTCGGCCCGCGCTTCATTCAGGGAGTACCCGATCAGGTTGGGCATCACCACTTTCCGGGGGACGATGGAATTGATGGTCAGGAAGATGCTGCGACCCTTCTTGACCGTGGACCCCGCTTTCGGCGACTGTCGGTAGATCACGCCGGCGCCGAGCCTCCGGACGAAGACCGAGTCGGTCACTTTGACGCCCACGTGGCTGTCACGCGCCAGATCGCGGGCTTCGGAGACAGTCATGTTGGTGAAATCAGGGACGGTGACGGTCCGGTTGTGCCGGGTGATGAGGCCCAGCCCCACTTGGGCGAGGAGCAGCAGGCCGACGATCAGCAGCAGCGCCAGCAGCAGGTTCCGGACGATCCAGTTGGACAGGATGCCTTTCTTTTCCCCGGTATTCTCTTTCGTATCTTTCTTTGCCATGGCAGTATTCCTTTCAACTCACAAAGTTAGGAATTTTTTCGGCAATTTGCGACGCAAGCTTTCCGAGCGGCGTCCGGACGGGCCGAATCCGCTTCCGCCCGAGCGGAACCGTTTTCCGCAATGTCTTTCAATTCGTTGACTGTTAATATTTTATGCTGCAAGAAAAAAATACGGGTTTGCCGGATGGCTGACGGTCGGATGCGAGAAAAAGTTTATATATTTGTGTATGAAGTATCGTTCTCTCCCCATTCTCTGCCTGCTTTTGTGCGCCCTGGCCTGCGGACGTCATGACTCGCTGCGCCAGAGAGCGTACCAGTCCCTGGAAACGGTGGTCCGGCTCTATGAGTCGGGAAATGACTCCGTCGACGTGAGTCTCCTGGAGCCCGCCCTGGCCTATTTCCCGGAAAAAGGGGACGCCTCCGCCAAAGGCAGGCTCTGGTTCCAGCTGGGTTTCATCTCCTTCAACCACCAGGAATATGACAAAGCGATCGTCTCCTACGAGAAGGCGCTGGAGCAGACCCGCCTGTCCGGAGACAGGCACTTGGAAGGCCTGGTCTGCAGGTCGATGGCGGACACCTATAACCGGGCTTACAACACCCGGGAGGATACCGTCTATCTGCGGCGGGCCTGGCTGGCGTTCGCCTCTGAAGAAGATTCCCTGTACCGGGCGGAAACGGCTCTTCGTCTTGCCGCCGCCTACATGAACGGAAAGGAATGGGAGAAAGCCCGGCCTCTGCTGGAGCAGGTCATCCCGGTGTCTGCCCGGTATCCCATGCTGTACGGGCGCTGCATGGGGATTTACGCGTCCTTTTTGCTGAATGCTCCGCAGGGGGATCCGGCCCTTTCCCTGCAATGCTTCGAAGCAGCTGCGAAAACGGGATACGCTTTCAGTGACGAAAAACTGTGCGACTGGGGTTATGCCATGTATCTGACCGGGCGGAAGGAGCGGGCGCTCCGCCTGTGGGACAGTCTGGACCGGGCGCATCCGGAGGGCTTGCAGCAGCTGCAGTTCCGGCGCTATGAAATGTTCTGTCTCGAGGGGGAGACCGGAAAGGCGCTGGCGCTTCTGGAGGAAAGCGCGGCCCGGCAGGATTCCCTCCTGCGCGCCCAGACTTCCGAGGCGGTCAGCATGGCGCAGCGGGATTATCAGGAGGCGGTGGCGGAAGGGGAGCGGCTGGCCGCCGCCCGCGAACGCGACCGGAAGAGGACGGCCTGGATCGTCGGCATCCTGGCGGCCGTGCTTCTCGGCATGCTGTGCTTTGTCATCTGGCGGGAGGGCCGGGACCGGCTGGTCACGGTCCGGCGCGCCCTGGAGGAGTCGCAAAGGATCCGGGACCGCCTGGAGGAGGCCGAGCAGCTGCATCTGAAAAAGATCCAGGCCCTGGAGCGGAGCATCCGGAACCGCCAGTCGTCCCTGGAGGACATCCGTTCCGAGTATCTGTATATGTTGCGGGACGGCTACCGGCGGCTGGGGAGGCTTTTTGAGGACAAGCAGTTCGCCGAATCGCAGACGCAGACCGAAACGGTCCTTTACCGGCGCGTCTGCGAGATTGTCAAGGACATCGACGGAGACAGCAAAGGCTTCCAGCGCCTGCAGAAATATATCGAAGACCATCTGGGCCATCCGATCTCCTCCCTGCAGAAGGATATCCCTTCCCTGGGCGAAAAGGACATCCGCCTTTTCTGCTACCTGGTCATCGGCTACGACGCGCCGCTCATCTCCGCATTGATGAACGTGGGCAAGGAGAGCACGATCTATTGCTGGAAGAACCGGCTGCTCGGAAAGATCCGGCGGCTGCCCGTGACCAAGGCCGACCGTTATATGGACCTGGTGCGCTGAGCCAACCTTTGGAAATCCCGCCGAAAGGATTTAACTTTGTCCGGATATGAAGAACCGGACTGTCGTTTTTCTGGGCCTGGCGGCGGCGTTCGTGCTGCTGATGAGCGCACCTTTCCTGGTGAAAGGATGCGGGTGGCTCGCGTTGCTGGGATTTGTGCCGCTCCTTTGCATGGAACGGCTGGCTTCCGGGCAGGGAGTCAGGCATTTCTGGTGGTGGCATTACGGAACGTTCGCCGCGTGGAATTTCGTGACGACGTTCTGGGTGTGCAACGCCACGGTCGGCGGCGGCATTTTCGCCGCGCTGGCGAACGCCTTGCAGATGTCGCTGGTGTTCGGCGCCTTCCGGTGGGTGAAGCGGCGGATGAACCGGGCGGCGGCCGTGCCGTACCTGTTCCTGGCGGCCGCCTGGATCGCCTGGGAGAAGTATTATCTGACGGTGGCGCAGATTTCATGGCCCTGGCTGGTGCTGGGGAATGCGTTCGCCGGCACGGTGCGGCTGGTGCAGTGGTATGAATTCACCGGCGCGCTGGGCGGTTCTCTGTGGGTCTGGGCGTCCTCCTTGTCCGTTTTCGGCCTGATGACCGCTCTTTCGGACGGGCGGTTCTCCGGCCGATGGAACGGAAAGGCCCGAGTCGCCGCGCTTCTGGGGACGGTGCTCGTCCTGTTCGGGCCGATGGTCTGTTCCGCCGTCATCTGGAACCGGTACGAGGAGGTCTCGGAAGGCCGGATTCCGGTGGTCATCGCACAGCCGGATTTCGACCCGTACAACAAGTTCGGCGGGATGACGCAGGACCAGCAGACGGCGGTGCTGCTGGGCCAGTTCGCGCAGGGGCTGAAGGAGATGGAAAAGGATTCCGTCCGCGCGTCCGTCGCGTCCGGTGTCCTTTTGCTCGCCCCCGAAACATTCACTTCGGACATCCTTTGCAACGACATTCCTTCCAGCAGGACGTTCCAGCGTTTCCGGTCGTTCCTCCAGGAGCATCCCGATGCCGAGATTCTGTTCGGTGCCTCCTCCTGGACGCGGTACGAGCAGGTTTCGCGGCCTTCCGCCAATGCCAGGAAGATGGGCGACGGGGATTGGTACGAGACGCACAACTCAGCGCTGACCGTGGATTCCGCGGGGCGTTGCGGACTGTATCAGAAATCGAAGCTGGTGCCGGGCGTGGAGATGCTCCCGTATCCTTCCGTCCTGGGCCCCATCGATGACAAACTGCTTGGAGGAGTCGCCGGACGCTGCGTGGGGCAGGAATCCGTCTCCAATCTGGTGTTCCGCCAGTCGGTTCCCGTCGGCTGCGCCGTCTGTTACGAATCCGTGTACGGGGAGCATTGCGCTTCCTATGTCCGCGCCGGAGCGAAACTCCTGACGGTCATCACGAATGACGCCTGGTGGGGGGACACGCCGGGATACCGGCAGCATCTGAATTACGCCCGGCTGCGGGCCATCGAGACGCGGCGGGACATCGCCCGGTGCGCCAATACGGGCATATCGGCCTTCATCGACCAGAAAGGGCGGATTCTGTCCCGCACGGCCTGGTGGGAGCCGGCTGTCCTGCGGGGGACGGTGAACCTGTCTTCCCGGGAGACGTTTTTTGTCCGCGCCGGGGATCTTGTGGGACGGGTCTGCGTCTTTCTGACGGTCCTTCTTTTCGCCGCCGCGCTGATTCGTCGCAAATAGTTTGCGGCATTCCGCGGGAATCATTATCTTTGTCAGTATGAAAAAGTTAGTAGTGAGTTTTCTCTTCGTTCTGGCCGCTCTTGCTTGCTTCGGCCAGCAGATTCCCGCCGTGTCCCTGCAGGACGGAGCCGGGAAAGCCGTGACGACGACCTCCCTCATCGACCATAAGACTCCCTTCGTGGTGAGCATCTGGATGACCACCTGCAAGCCTTGCCTGAAAGAACTGGACACCATCTCGGAGGAAATGCCCGACTGGGACGGCGGTTTCCCGCTCCGGATCTATGCCGTGTCCATGGACGACAGCCGCTCGCAGAAGCGCGCGGTCGCGATGGCGCAGGGCCGCGACTGGGACGGCATCACCGCCCTCTTCGACGTGAATGCGGACCTTCGCCGTGCGCTGAACGTTAGTTCCGTGCCGCAGGTGTTCGTCTATGACAAGGACGGAAAACTCTTTTACACGCACATCGGCTACCGTCCGGGAGACGAACAGGAGCTGCTGAACCAGGTCCGGAAATGCTACGGCAAGTAACAAAGGGGCTGGTCCTTCTTCTTTTCTTCGTTCCTGCGGCCTTACGGGCGCAGGAACGTGGCAGTGTGACGGGCAGCCTGGAGTCGAACTCCATCTATTATCTGGACGACTCCGTGCTCGGCAGCCCCGAGCATCCCTGGGGGTCCGACAACTATTTCAAGCTGGATTACGCGAAGGGCGGTTTCACCGCCGGCCTGCAGGCGGAGTATTACCCGCAGGCGCTGGCAGGCTATCCCGCTGAGTTGAAAGGAGCCGGACTCACAGGCCTGTATGCGGCCTGGACCGGCGCGAACCTGGAGGTGACGGCGGGCTCTTTCTTCGAGCAGCTGGGCGGCGGCCTGCTTCTCCGCACCTGGGAGGACCGGGAGCTGGGCCTGAACAACACCCTCACGGGCGGTCGCCTGGCCTTCCATACCGCCAACCGCGGTCTGTCCGTGAAAGTCTTGGGCGGCCTGCCCAAATATGGCCTGTGGCCTTCCGCCTCCACGGCGGTGGCCGGGGCCGACCTTTCGCTGGACCTGCTCCCGCTGTTCGGCAGGGAATCCGACCATTCCTTCGTGGTGGAGGGAAGCGTCCTGAACAAGTTCACCCGGAAGGTGGAGGACAACATCGCCTTCCTGGCGTCCGCCGGCGGTTTTGAAGTTCCGAAGCAGACGCTTTCCTGGTCCGGCCGCCTGCAGTATTCCGTCGGCGGGTTCTCCCTCAAGGGCGAATATGTGGGCAAGGGCGCCGATTTTTACACGGAGCATCTCCGTCACTCCCGGGAAGCCTACCGGCTCAAGGGCGGGAACGCGCAGCTCGTAGAACTGAACTATGCCGCAGGCTCTTTCTCCGGAACAGTGACATTCCGCCGGCTGGAGAACATGACGGACCGCATCTTCCTGACGGCCTCCAGTCCGTCTCCGGCCAACACCCTGAACTATCTTCCGTCCCTGTGCATGCAGCAGACCTACATGCTGGCCGGGCTGAACCCCTACGTGACCTATGCCGACGGGGAAGCCGGCTTCCAGGGCGACCTTTATTACACTTTCCGCCGCGGCACCGCGCTCGGCGGCAAATACGGCATGAAGCTCCATGTGGGCGGCTCCTGGATCGAGGCGCTTCCGTTCGCCCTTCCGGACCGGGAGACGCATTGGCTGGCCTACCGTGACATCAACATCGACCTGGAGCGCACCTGGAGCCGGAAGCTGAAGACCATCCTGTTCGTGTCCATCCAGGAGAATTCCCCCACGCACGGCAACGGCAAGCGCACCGACGCGCAGAACGTCTTCGTTCTGGACGCCCTGTATCGCATATCCACGACCGTCTCAATCCGCACGGAGCTCCAGTACCTGTATTCGCAGGAGCTCACGCGTGACTGGATGGCCGGGCTCGTGGAACTTTCCTTCGCCCCGCACTGGAGCATCTCCGCCAGTGACATGTACAATCACGGAAGCACGAAAGTGCATTACTATAACGTCGGAGCCAGTTACTCCTGGAACGCCCTGAACATCTCCTTCAATGCGGGCCGCACCCGTGAGGGAATGGTGTGCTCGGGCGGCGTCTGCCGCTGGCAGCCGGCCTTCAAGGGAATCAGCCTCCGGGCCCAATGGTCGTTCTGATATGAGAAAGTGGTTCTATATCCTGCTTGCGTTCCTGCCGATGCTCTCCTGCGTCGGCCAGAAAGACGACCCCATGCCCGAACTCCGGCTCGTGGCGGACCTGACCGCGCTGAACGTGACGGCCGGGGAGAGCGCCACCTTCACCGTCTATTCCGGCCCTGAGGACGTGACGTCCTTCGCCACGATCCGCAACCTGACGGACGGAACGGATCTGGAGGGCAACGTGTTCGCGCCCGCCGGGGCGGGGGAATGGACCTTCGCCGCCGCGCTGGACGGCGCGGAGTCGGAACCGGTGACGGTGACGGCCATTGAGATCGCGGACGAGGGCAAGGACTTCTTCCGGCGGTCGCTGGTGCTGGATTTCACCGGTACCTGGTGCGTGAACTGCCCCAAGATGGAGGCCGCCATCGAGGAGACGATGGAGGCCCGGCCCGGCCGGGTGATCCCGGTCAGCGTCCACTGCATGGCCGTCGACCCGATGTACGTGAAGCCGCTCAGCGACGACCTGGTCAGGCAGTTCGGCGTGAAGGCGTATCCGTCCGCGGTCGTGGACATGGATCCGGAAAGCCTGATCTCGGCATCCTCCCCGGAACTGCTGCAGTCCCACATCGACCGCCTCCTGGAGGCGCGCGGCCCCGCCGCCGGCATCCGGGTGGAGAGCACGTTGAATGATGGGAACTATACCCTGACGGCCGAGATGAAGGCGGTCCGGGACGGAGAATACACCCTGGCGGTCCTCGTACTGGAGGACGGCACCGTGGCGGCCCAGACGGGCGGCACCGCGGACTATGTCCATAACAACATCCTCCGTTCCTGGACGGAAGGAGAGCCCGTGCATGTGAAGGAGGGAGATACGGCGTCCCGCACGTTCTCCGGCACCGTCACCGGGAAGTCCCGGTTTGTGGTCCTCGCCCTCCGCGGCGGCCTGGTGGACAACGCCATCGGCTGCGCCGCAGGCGGCTCCGTCGACTGGCAGTATGAAGAAGAAAACGAACCAAAACATAATTAACAGATGGAGAAACAGTATCTCGCCCCCGCGGTCCGGGTTGTGGACCTGCACATGGACTCTTCCTTCTGCCTGAGCGGCGGACTGGAGGATACGTATGACGACATCCTCGATTGGGATGATTAACCTGCGGCCGTCATGAAGAAGCATTTCCTTTTCTCCGCGGCCGTCGCCGCCCTCATGACCTGCGCCTGCAGCGTCGAACCCGTGGACGTCGTGGACGTCCAGCCTGAAGAAGAAGGAGAATTCACTGTTCTTACCGCCGGTTTCGCCGGCGCCGAGGATGAAACCCGCACGGTCCGCCAGGCCGACGGAAAGGTCTTCTGGTCGCCCGGTGACCAGATTTCCATCCTCCGTGGCAGAGGACACAGCAAGTTTACCGCGGACAATACGGAACCCGCGGCGTCAGCGTCGTTCTCCGGAACGATGCCTTCCGGCACTTCCGCTTTCTGGGCGGTGTATCCGTACAAAGCGGAGGACGGCCTCCAGAACCCTTATATGGTGACGACGCTGCCCGGACAGCAGGAAGCCGTCGCCGGTTCCTTCGCGAATGAGCTGTTCATTTCCGCCGCCTATGTCAAGAACAACACCAAGACCCTGACTTTCTATCATCAGTGCGGTGGTGTCAAGTTCTCCGTCACGCAGCCGGGCGTCACGCGGGTGACCCTGATTCCCGCGGACAAAAGCGTTTTCCTCGCCGGGCTTGTCGGCCTGGTCGCGGACAGCGTCGGAGCTGTCCCTTATATCGGCGCCACCGGCGCCGAAGAGAATATGTTCAACACTGTCGAACTGAACGCACCGGAAGGGGAGACGCTGAAAGTGGGTGAGGCCTATCATTTCGTGACGATGCCCGCGACCCTTGCCGGCGGATTCAGTCTTCTCTTCGAGAAGGAGGACGGATCGTTCGCGGTGAGAACCTACAGCAAGGACGTCACCATCAAGGCCGCCCATTTCGCCACGCTGATGGAGGCGGACAAGGGGCTCTCCTATCGGACTGACTTCCTTGACTACAGTCCCGGAGAGGTGGTTCTGGACGGCCTCGGCGGTGCGTTCGGCATCCATGTCCAAGGAACGTTGGAGTATCACATCGATTCCTATACGGACTGGATCCATGAGGTGTCCGCAGAGGGCGACCTCCGCGTTGACCGTTGCCACGCCTATTATGCCGACAGGAACGAAGAGGGTGAGGAGCGTACGGGCATGCTTTCGATCTGCTATGGTGACAACTGCTATCCGATTATGGTGACCCAGAGCCCCATGGGGGACTTGAAGGTCTATCCGAACCATTCCCTGGGAATGCGGTTCACCGCCACCTGGTGTGGCTACTGCCCGATCATGAGTGAATCGTTCCGGCTCGCCAAGGAGAATCTGGGTGACAAATTCGAATATGTGTGCATGTACGCCACGGACGGGAATTACGGATATGCGGACGGTGAGCGTCTCTTCTCCATGTACCGGCTCGGCGGTTATCCGAGCGGCATTCTGGACGGCCGGTTTGAATTGCAGAACTACGGATCCACGTATGCGGCCTCGCTGGTCGCCCAGGCGATGGAGGAGACGGAGGCCTTTTACCCGACGGTGACGGCCGTCGGCCTGGAATCTTCCGTTTCCGGCCGGAAACTGACGGTCAAGGCGGATGTCATCGCCCAGGTCCCCGAGACGTACAAGATCACGGTCATTCTGATGGAAGACGGAATCGTCGGTTTCCAGAAGGATTACACGGACGGAGACCATCAGGACTTCATTCACAACCGTGTCGCACGGATGACCTTGACATCTTCCGTCTTCGGTGACGAATTCGACATCGATGCGGCGGGTGAGACGAAGTCCCTGACCTACACGGCTACGATTCCGGACGAATATGTCCTGGACAACCTGGCCGTCCTGGCCTATGTCCAGCGCAATTTCAACGACCGTCCCGCCATACAGTCCGGCCCTTACGGAGACTGGTATGTGGACAACTGCCGCGCGGCGGCCGTGGGCGTCAAGGCCGAACTTGAGGTCAGGTAAGGATTGTCGGTTCTTTGCCGTGCCGACGCCATGAGGAAAGGTTTGCTTTTCATTGCGGCCCTCGCCGCTTTCTCCTGCACTGCGGTCCCGGTGGACGTTCCGTCGGAACCGCAGGAAGGGATCACAGTCCTGACAGCGGGTTTTGACGGAGACGAGACCCGGACCGTCCGGCAGAAGAACAGGAAGGTGTTCTGGTCGCCGGCGGATGAGATTTCCGTCATCCGGGTCACCGGCGGATCCGGGAGCCGGTTTGTGTCCGACAATCCGGAGCCGGCCGCCCTGGCGTTGTTTACGGGCCGGATGCCGGAAGGAAGCGGTGATTTCTGGGCGGTCCATCCCTACGGGGAGGATGTCCGCGTCGACGGAAACAGCCTGATGACGTCCGTGCCCGGGGTGCAGACGGCCGTGGCGGGCTCCTTCGATGACGACGCTTTTATATCGGCGGCCTGTTCGAGCTCCCAGGACCCGTCCAAGATCCTTACGTTCTATCATGTCTGCGGCGGTTTCAAGTTCACGCTCTCCGAGCCGGGAATCAAGCGTGTGCAGCTGGCCTCTCTGTTCTCCGTGGACCCGCTGTCCGGCGTCGTGGGGATTCAGCTCGTGAACAAGCGTCCTCAGATCCGGCGTTTCGGCGCGTGTTCCAACAAAGTGGAGCTGGTCGCCCCGGAAGGGGAGACGCTCATTCCGGGCGAGGCGTACCATATCGTGACGATTCCTTCCAACCTGTACGACGGATTCACCCTGACGTTCATCAAGGAGAATGGAGAGATGGCGGTAAGGACCGTCTACCGGGATGCTGAAATCCGCGCCGGCCATTTCCTGTCGATGGACAGGCCGGACCGGGGGGTGACCTGGACGAAGGTGTTCAGCTATGAACCGTCCTCGGCGGCGATTCCCCCGGAGGGCGGCGCCTTCCGCGTCAAGGTCAAATCTTCGTCGGGCCTGCACATTTCGGTCGGCAGTGATTGGATTCATGAGGAAGGCTGCGAGGGAGACCTGGCCACAGGCGCCACCTACACCTTCCGGGTCGACCGGAATCCCGGAAAGGCGAGGGAGGGCATGGTGTCTCTGTGCGATGACAGCAACTGCTATCCGTTTACGGTCTCCCAGGAAGACGGCTCGTTCCTCAAGGAAATCACCCATCATTCCCTGGGCTTGCGTTTCACGGCCACCTGGTGCGTCCACTGCCCGAAAATGAGCGAGTCGTTCCGGCTCGCCAGGCAGGATCTGGGTGACCGTTTCGAGTATGTGAGCCTGTATTCGGCGAGCGGCGGCGGAAACTACGGATTCGCGGACATCGGTGACCTCACGTCCCAATATCATGTCAGCGGATACCCGACCGGCATCATCGACGGACGATTCGAACTGAAGAACAGTTATACGTCCGAAGAAGCCGCCCGGCTGATTGCGTCGACGGTGGACGAGACGGAAATGTGGTATCCCGCCGTGACGTCCATCGCGCTGGAGTCGTCCCTCTCCGGACGGGAGCTGACGGTCAGGGCCGATGTCTACGCGCAGGCGCCCGACTCCTACAAGCTGACGGTGATTCTGATGGAAAACGGCATCATCGGCTATCAGGCGGACGCCGAGGCGGGCCCCCATGAGGATTTTGAACATAACCGCGTCGCCCGGCTGACCTTGACCCCGTCCGTCGACGGTGAGGAATTCAACGTGACCGCGACAGGGGAGACGAAGTCTTTCACCTATACGGCGGACATTCCCGAAGAATACAACCCGGACAACCTGGTCATCCTGGCCTGGATCCGGCGCCCGTTCGGCGCCCGTCCCGCCGTCCAGTCCGCCTCCTACGGCGGCTGGTACATCGACAACTGCCGCGCCGCCCCCCTCGGCATCGCCGTCCCCCTCGAGGTCCGTTAACGGGAATTCACTCCCCGGAACAACAAACGAAAACCCTGTTTTTCGGAGCGCAGCGACAAAAAGTCCCTCCCCCGAGGGGAGGGATTTAGGGTGGGGGTAACGTGGACTTTACTGAAAGTAAAAGTCCCTCCCCCGAGGGGAGGGATTTAGGGTGGGGGTAACGTAGAAATGAAAAAGGGGGAAACTAGTCCAGTTTCTCCCCTTTTTCATTGAACAATTCGTTCTGCAGGACGGTGAAATCGGTGATTTCCTCGAGGTCCAACTTGACTTTGTAGTGCTTGCGCCACTTGTTCAGGTAGGAGTTGAAGAACCCCCGTCTGAGGTATGCGCCCAGGATCGGACTGGTTTTCAGGGTCAGGGTCTTGTGGCCCTTGTCGATGACGTAGTAGGCGATCTTGCGTTCGATCTCTTCGTCAATCACCACGGTGGAGTGGATCTTGCCGGTGCCGTGGCACAGCGGACATTGCTCCATGGTGTTGATTTCGGTCACCGGGCGGATCCGCTGGCGGGTGATCTGCATCAGCCCGAACTTCGTCAGCGGCAGCACGTTGTGCTTGGCCCTGTCATTTTCCATCAGCTCCTGCATGTACTTGTGCAGGGCGTTCTTGTGGTCATTCGACTCCATGTCGATGAAATCCACGATAACGATCCCTCCCATGTCCCGGAGCCGCAGCTGGCGTGCGATCTCTTCCGCGGCGAGCTTGTTGACCTCGAAGGAATTCTCTTCCTGGTCGGCGGTCTTGGTGCGGATGCCGCTGTTCACGTCGATCA
>JAEEGI010016323.1_pt1 | contig 15343 bp, 7 predicted proteins | sample 8958751 | NCBI WGS metagenome assembly JAEEGI01 (sample SAMN16246545, study PRJNA631951) | gut metagenome | biome: gut microbiome; feature: rumen; material: KS-attached | host: Bos | place: Iran: Karaj | collected 2018-10
GACGGCTACACCGATCTGCGCGGCGCGTTCGACTACGAGGCTGTCTCCACGGATACGGACTTCCGTCCGGCGGAATTCGCAATCTTCGTCCAGGGCGCCGAAGGCGTACGCACGCTTGTCGTCCAGAGCACGCAGAGATGACGCCTGGCGGAAATAGTTTCTCTTCCGTATTCAATGCGCGTGAAGCTGATACAGCCTCTTGCCGCCACGAGGCCTATGGATACATCCCTAAAGGCGCGCATGGCGCCGCACCTCGGGCTGCTGACGATCGCGCGCATAGTCGAGGACTGCGGGCACGAGGTCGTCGTCGTCAACGAGAACGTTGCGCTCGACGAGCCGTCTTCCGGCTTTGATCTGGTTGGGATATCCGCAAGCATCGACATTCTGCTGCGCGCCCGCGACCTGGCCGACGCATATCGTCGGCTTGGGGTCCATGTGGCGGTAGGCGGAATCGGCGTGACGTCCAATCCCGACTTGGCGGAGAAGATGTTCTCCACGATATGCGTTGGCCCGGCGGAAGGGCATTGGCGCGACGTGCTGGCGGACGCGGCTGCCGGGAAGCTTCGTGCGCGATACGAGACGCCGCTGTCGTTTTCCGGAGAGTCCCTTCTGGCGCCGTCGTTCAAGTCGGTGGATACGCGCGGCTGCCTCTACGACAACGTCATCGCGGCGAGCAGGGGGTGTCCGTTCGCGTGCGACTTCTGCTACAACGCGGCGGTGCGCAGGCATGGCGGATGCTATGTGCACCGCACGGTCGAGTCGGTCGTGGACGAGGTGCAGACGAAGTCGACGCGGCACATCATGTTCATCGACGACAACTTCATCGGCCGCCCGGCGTTCACGCGCGATCTGCTCGCCGCGCTGCGTCCGCTGCGCCTCAAGTGGAGCGCGGCCGTATCCGCCAACATCCTCGACATGCCGGACCTTCTGGACCTCATGGCGGAGACGGGATGCCAGAGCCTCTTCATCGGATTCGAGAGCGTGAACCCCGCGTCGCTCTCGGGCGTGGGCAAGGGGCAGAACAACGTGTCGCGCTTCGAGGCGCTCGCCGAGGCGCTTCATTCGAGGGCGATAATGATCAACGCGAGCTTCGTCTTCGGGCTGGACGCCGACGACGCGTCGACGTTCGACAGGACGGTTCAATGGGTGGTCGAGAACAAGATCGAGACCGTAACCTCGCATATCGCCACGCCCTACCCCGGCACGCCGTTCTACGAGAGGATGCGGCGCGACGGGCGCATAATCGACCACGACCTCTCGCACTACGACACGGCGCACGTGGTCATGCGCCCGAAGAACATGACGCCTGAGGAGCTGTACGCCGGCTATCTGCGCGTCTATCGCGAAGTCTATTCTCTTGGCAACATCTGGCGTCGCCTGCCTCGCGCGCGCAGTCAGCTGATGCCGTATCTGCTCTTCAACCTCTTCTACCGCAAATGGGGCGCCGCTACGGAGCGTCTTGGGCGCATGATCGGCTTCGGCCGCGTGGGCGCGATTGCCAGGCGCGCCGCATACTTTGTTCGCTGACGGCCGCGGGTGGATCTTCCGCCAATGCTATTTCCGCAGAAGATCCGCGATCACCGGAGCGAGCTTGGCGGCCATGCTGGCGAACGCCTCGTCGTTCGGATGCACGCCGTCTATCGACACTTCGTCGCTGCCGTACAGATCGCCTCCAGGCAGATAGTGGAAGTTGGAGTGGCGGGCGGAGACCTTCTTCGAAAGCTCGGCGAAGAGGCGGGTCTTCTCCTCGTCGGCCGCGACCTGGGCGGGATACAGCCAGCCGTTCAGCAGCGGAGGCGCGCCGACGAGCAGAACGGGCGTATCCGGACGCTTCGCGCACAGCACGTCGAAGAACTTCTCGAAGTTCTTCCTGATGGTGTCCGCATTGAGGTTGTGGTACGGATCGCACACGTAGATGGCGGCGTCCTTCTCGGCCAGCATCTCGGCGGCCTGCGGCTCGAGGCGAGCGCCGCCGGAGAAGCCCAGATTGACGATCGGCTTCTTCAGCTTCCGCTCCAGGCGCGAGGTGAGCGCGAGGCCGGGCCGTATGTTGTACGCGCCGTGGATTATGCTGGTGCCGTAGTACACGATCGGCTTTTCGGTGCGTGGCGGAACGAGCTTCGTCTGCGACGCGTCGTCGACGCCCAGGCTCAGAGCAAGCAGACGGTTCCGCAGTGGAAGATACAGCCTGAACCGGCGCTTTGCAGGCGGAAGCTTCTTCGTGAGGGAGTATTCCGTCACGCGCTGCCACTTCGTGCCATGTCCTGCGGCGCCGGCCCATCTCCAGTCGCCGCGCGATTCGTCGAACACGTAGAGGTCCGTTCCTGAGAAGGCGCAGAAGTTGAAGTTGTTTTCGCCGAAGTGGTTCGACCCAAACTCCGTGCGCACCGCGACGGTCGTTGTGTCGCTCTCGAACTCGAAGAACATCCCGGTGGGCGTGACGCCGTTCCCCCACACGCTGGGCAGCGAAGACGCGAACCGCTTCGGGATGCGGTCGAACGGCTTCTCCAGGCCTTCGCTCCAGCCGCGTCCCTCCACGTCGTCTCCGTGCACGTCGATCCAGCGCAGTCCCTGGGCGGACGCCGCCGCGCAGAACGTCAACGCTACTGCAATCGTTCGAATGGCAAAGTTTTTCTTCATCTGTCTCTCCTTAGATGGTTGGTGCATTTATTATGCCAAATCCATCCTTCCCGCGCAAGGACGTCTTCTGCCGAATTGGGCAATGCCTTTTTGCGATTGTGCAATTGAGCGGCGGAACGCGTTGTGGTACAATAGACGGCAACGGCGACGGCGTGGGCAGGGGGTCCGCGTACGGAAGGCGAGAAGCAGAAACATCAGGAAGGTGGCGCAATGAAGGAAATCAACAGGACAACGTGTTGCGGCGTGCTGCTGGCGGCTGCGATGATGGCGTTCGGCGCGCAGGCGGGGCATGTGGTGTGGCAGATCGGCACGAAGGACGGCACGGGCAACGAGTTCGCGCTTGCGCCGAACAAGTACGAGCGCTTCGTCGAGGCAGACTTCGGCTGGGACGACAAGTACTTCCTCGTGGGCAGGTCAGACGCGAAGAAGGACTTCCCGTACGTTCTGCCCGGCGTGAACGATGCATGGGCGGGGTCCGGTAGAGGTCCGGGACGGCACACTCAGCAGGTGAACATCCTCTTCGACATTGAAAAGAAGGGCGGGGAGCGCCCGTGGACGCTGCACGTCGATTTCTCCAACACCCACTACGCTTCTCCGCCACTCGTGAAATTGATCGTGAACGGCAGGGCGCGGAAGATCGCACTTCCGAAGGGCGACGGCAACGACTCCATAAAGAAGGGCGACTTCTCCAAGGCGAAGCCGTTCTCTGTGAAGATCGATCTCGATGACGGCGAGATCCGAGAAGGCGCAAACGAGATCACGATCACCTCCATCGAGGGTAGCTGGGCGATCTTCGACGATGTGCGCCTCGAAGGCCCCGAGGGCGCAGCAGTGCGTCTGGAGCACAAGGGCGCGTATGTGCGGAGCGTAAGAGGAGGCGACTATCTGATTCCCGGAACGCACAAGCAGCCGCTGCTCGTCGCGGTGGAGCATCTTGAAGGAACGCCGAAGCTGCGCGTGGAGCTCGACGGAAAGACCATACTCGCGGAACGCGTCGAGTCGGGCGCGTATGTGTTCGAGGCGCCGATGGAGGCGGTAGGTTCGGAGAAGAGGTCTACGTATCGCGTGTTCGTCGACGGCGAATGCGTGCGAGAGGGGACGGTCGTACGCACACCGCAGCGCGATGCTGGCGTGGCGGGATACGTCGATACGCGAATGGGTACGGCCCACTCGCGCTGGATGCTCGCGCCGGGTCCGTGGACTCCGTTCAGCATGGTGAAGCTCTCGCCCGACAACGAGGGTACGGCCGGCAAGAGGATGTGGCAGGGAGGATACGATCCATCCGTGGAGAGCGTGGGCTCGTTCAGCCACGTCCACGAATGGACCATGGCGGGGCTCGGCACTATGCCGACGACGGGTCCGCTCTGCACGAAGATGGGCGATGGCTCCGAGATCACGGGCCATGCTGGCTGCTATCGCTCGTACATCGACAAGTCGAGCGAAGTGTGCAAGGCCGGCTACTACGCCGTGAAGCTGACAGACCACGGCATCTTCGCCGAGCTCACGGCCACCGACCGCTGCGGATTCCAGCGCTACTCGTACCCGGCGGGAAAGACGCCCCGCGTGATGATAGACTTCCTCACGGCATGCGAATACAACGTTGCGTTCAAGCACTGCATGATCCGCAAGGCCGGCACCAGCCGCATCGAGGGATTCTCGCATCAGCAGTCGAACGCGTACAGGAGCCTTCAGGACTACACTCTCCACTTCGTCGTGGAGTTCGACAAGCCCATCGCCAAGTTTGCGGGCTGGACGGAAAATGGCGCGTGGGATGGCGAGAGTCACGCGGCGGAGGAGCCAAAAGAGTTCGGCGCATACGTCGAGTTCGCCCCGCAGCAGACGGGCGGCGCGACCGTTGTGCAGATGCGCACGGCGATCTCGTACGTCGATGCTGCAGGCGCCTCCCGCAATCTCGAGGAGGAGATTGCAAAGTCGTTCGGATGGGACTTCGAGAGGGTGCGCGCCGCGAACGAGCGCGTGTGGAACGACCACCTCGGGCGCGTGAAGATCATGACAAGCGACGCGCGCGAGAAGAAGCGCTTCTACACTAACATGTACCGCAACTTGTGCCGCAACCTTTTCAGCGACGTCGATGGACGCTGGACGGACGCGATGGGGCGCGTGCAGCGCCATGCCGATCCCGACGCTCGTTCGCTAGGATGCGACGCCTTCTGGAACACGTTCTGGAACCTGAACCAGACGTGGAACCTGATCTGGCCGGAGTGGAGCGCGCGCTGGACGAAGAGCCAGATGGCGATGTACGATTCGTGCGGATGGCTCGCGAAGGGTCCAGCCGGGATGAAGTACATCTCGGTGATGGTGGCCGAGCACGAGATACCGCTCATGGTCGGAGCGTGGCAGATGGGCATACGCGCATGCGACCCGAAGAAGATGATGGCGGCGTTTGCGAAAATGGAGACAGAGCCTGAGACGGTGATCAACAGCGGCCGCGCCGGCAACAGGAACATAGAGGCGTTTCTGCAGCACCGCTATGTGCCGAGCGACTTGGGACAGTTCTCCAATTCGATGGAGTATTCCTTCGACAACTGGGCTGTCGGGCAGTTCGCGAAGGCGATAGGCGACGATGCCGCGTACAGGGTGTTCTCCGAACGCGGCGAATGGTGGAAGAACGCCATCAACCCCGAAAGCGGCTACTGCCACAGGCGCGATTCGAAGGGCGAATGGGAGAAGAACTTCGATCCGTTCTCCGGTAAGGGCTACACGGAGGGCAACGGCTGGCAGCTTACGTACTTCGTACCGCAGGACGTGCCGGCGCTCGTGGCGGTCATCGGGCGTGATCGCTTCCTCGAACGCCTCAAGTGGGGATTCGAGAAGAGTTGTCCCTTCCGTTACAACGCGCCAGGCGAACACTACGCAAAGTTCCCCGTGGTGCAGGGCAACCAGCAGTCGATGCACTTCGCCTTTCTCTTCAACTGGGCGGGCGAACCTTGGGAGACGCAGAAGTGGACGCGGTCGATCATGGAGCGCTACTACGGTTATGGAGACGCCACGGCATGGCTCGGCGACGAAGACCAGGGGCAGATGAGCGCATGGTTCGTGATGGCGTCGATCGGACTTTTCCAGACGGACGGCGGATGCCGCGCGAATCCCGTCTATGAAATCGCGAGCCCGCTCTACAAGGAGGCGGTGGTCGATCTCGGCGGACGCTTCGGGCGCGGCAAGACGTTCACCGTAAAGGCGCACAACGCCTCGCGCGCCAACAAGTACGTGCAGAAGGCCGTCTTCAACGGCAAGCCGCACGGCTCCTTCCTCCTCGACGCGCGCGAAGTGCTTAAGGGCGGCACGCTGGAGCTTTGGATGGGCCCCGAGCCGAACAGGCAGTGGGGCATTGCAAAAAGGAGAATCCCATGAAGGCCAAATGCATCATCATGTCCTTGACGGCTGCGGCATCCGCAGCTGTCGTGGCGGCGGAGAATCCCTACGGCGCCTGCGCGCACGTGACGCGCGGCGAGCCGCCAGCGCGCACCTGCGCAATGATGCGCATCGCGGGAATGGGCTGGGTGCGAAGCGACTTCGACTGGCGCGGCATCGAGACGAAGAAGGGCGAATGGAACTTCGCAAACTTCGACAGAGTGGTGGCGGAATGTGAGGCTGAGGGCGTGAGGCTGCTGCCGATTCTCGGCTACAGCGTGCCATGGGCGCATCCCGCCCACGAGCATCTCGGCGCATGGGGCGAGTACGTGCGCAGGGTCGTGACGCGCTACGGAAAGCGTCTGCCGGTTGTCGAAGTGTGGAACGAGGAGAACATTCCGCATTTCTGGAAGAACCCCAATCCCACAAACTATGTGGCGCTGCTGCGGCGCACGTACGAGACTGCGAAGAGGGCAGAGCCCGAGGTGCGCGTGGCGTTCGGCGGCACGGCGGGCGTGCCGCTTGGCTTCATCGAGGAGGTGTACAAGCTCGGCGGCGCGAAGTGGTTCGACATCATGAACATCCACCCGTATTCGCATCCTGGGCGTCCGGAGGGCTCGATGGACGTCCAGATCGAGAAACTGCGAGGAGTGATGGCGAAGTACGGCGACGCGAAGAAGCCGCTGTGGATCACGGAAGTGGGCTGGCCCACGCACCGCCAGGGGATGGGGCAGGGCGAAGTGATGCTCGCGGGCCTTAAGGCGGCGCGTCCCGATGTCAAGACGTGGCGCACGGTGTACGTGCCGGCGCGCACCGACGCGGAAGGCGACGTTGACGATTCGGTGCGCCTTCACCTTCTCGACGTTCTGCCGAGTGGCTCGAGCGTGGAGGTGTGCAGGTCCGCCGGTCTTGCCGCGCGTCTTGCGAAGGGCGATGTGGACGCTGTGGTGTATCCGTTCAACGAGGACTACGCGGCGGATTCGGTCGACGCGGTGTGCGAGTTCGTCAAGGCGGGCGGCGTGCTGGTGGACCTAGGAGGAATGCCGATGTGGTACGCCTGGCGCGCCGCGCCAGACGGCACGATGCGGAGGGACGACAAGGCGAAGACGTGGGATGACCGTAGGCGCCTTCGCATAGCGGAGACGGCGTTCTGGATCGACAAGCGCTATCCAGAGTCGATGAGCGTGCGTCCCGTCGCGGCGTCTGGCATCAAGGCCAAGAGCTTCTCCGCCACGCGTTTCTTCACGGACCGCCTTCTGAAGGAGGGCGACAGGTTCGTGCCGATTCTCTCCGCGCCCACGAACGGGATAGAGGCCGTGGCCGCGGCTGTGTACAAGTTCAACAGCGACATGAAGGGCGCCGTGGTGGTGAGCGGCGTGATGGGCGGCGGCCATGGCACGAGCAGCGAGGCGCGCCAGGCGAAGATGGTGGCGCGCGCGCTGGGCATCGCGTTCGCCGAGGGGGTGGAGAGGTTCTTCTGGTACGAGTTCCGCCAGCCGGACGTAAACCCGTACGATCCGGAGTCGTACTTCGGGATGGTGCACGACAACTTCGCGCCGAAGCCCGCGTACGGAGCGTACATGACATTCGTCGCGGCGCGTCCTGCGGGGAGCGTGCAGAAGGGCGGCGCGTGGCGCTCGGCCGACGGAAACGAGTACTTCCCGCAGTGGACGCGTCCAGACAAGCGCCAGGCGGGAATGGTGTGGACCGTACGCGCCGCGCATGATCGCAAGGTGGAGTTCACGTCGCCGAACATGACGTTCCTCGACGTGGCAGGCGCGCGGGTGCGTCCGCCGCACGAAGGCAATGTCTATACCCTGCCGCTCTCGGGTTCGCCGATCTACTTCTTCGGCGGCGAGCTGAAGAAGCTGCAGTGAAGAATTTCGGTGCCAAATGAAAGGTGCACGAAAGGTGAAAAGTCTATTCGCTACGCTTGTTGCGTCGTTGTTTGTTTCGGCCGCAGTGGCGGCCGCGCCGAAGAGCGCGGGCGGAATCGCGCGGGGAGCGCAGTCCGGGCGAGGGGAGATGCTGATCCACTCTCACAACGACTACGCGCAGAAGCGTCCGTTCTGGGGCGCATACGAGGCAGGTGCAGACTCCATCGAGGCCGACATTTTCCTTGTGGATGGTGACCTGCTCGTTGCGCACTCCCGCAAGGAGCTGAGAAAGGAGAACTCTCTCCGCCGCCTCTATCTTGAGCCGCTGCGCTCGGTCATGCGCAAGAACGGCGGGCGCGCGCGTGCGAACGGGAAGCCCATTCAGCTGCTTGTGGACCTGAAGAACGGAAAGCCCGCGCTCGACCGTCTCGTGGAGATGATCGAGAAGGAGGGATTCCGCGAATGCTTCGACATCGCGAAGAATCCATCGGCGGCGAGGCTGACGGTGACGGGCGACCATTCGAAGGTCGAGGATCTTTTCACATACCCGGATTTCGTGTTCTTCGACATGCCGCCCACAAGAGTGCTTGCCGACGGACAGTACAGGCGCGTGCCGCTCATCAGCCACTACGCGCGCGCCTACACCCGTTGGCGTTCGGGAGTGATGGCGGAGGAGGACAAGGAGAAGATCCGCGCGGCAGTCCGTCAGGCCCATGAGAAGGGTTCCAAGTTCCGCCTTTGGGGATATCCCGACAATCCCGAGGCCTGGCGGCTTGCGATGGAACTCGGGCTTGACTACATCAACACCGACCGTCCGGCGGCCGCGGCTGCATTCTTGCGTGACGTTGGCGCAGGTGCGGAGGGCGAGTCGTCTGCCGCGTTCGAATGGGACTTCACGAAAAGCCTGCCGAAAGGCGGAAAGCCGCGCACGTGCGCCGTCATCGGTCCGCAGGGACTTTCGCCCGCGCAGATCGCGCGAAACGTTACGGGCAAGGACGGGGCAGGCGTCGAGTTCCCTGAGGTAAAGCTGCCCGAGGCGTTTGCCTTCGAGGCCGAGGTGGTGCCATTCGTCGCATGGACGAACGAGGCCGACCGCGCGGCCGCCGCCACGCCGCGCTCGCTGCACATCTTCGACACGATGGCCGTCAACTACAAGCCGAAGTGCCGCGACAAGGGCCTGCAGGTGATGTTTCGCCAGGCGGGCGATACATGGACGGCTCAGTTCTATGCGGGCCTCGGCGATATGACATGCCTTGCCACTGGACCCTCCTTCACGCCGAAGGCGGGCGTTCCCGTGCGGCTGCGCATCGAATACGACGCGCTCGGCACCGTGCGGTGGAACCTCGACGGAAAGAAGCAGGAAAGCTATCTCGCGAAGGCCGGGCCGATCGTGCCCGATCCGACGCGCCGCCCGGTCGTGGGCGACCGCATCTGCAGTCTCTACGGACCGTTCAACGGATACATCCGCCGCGTCGCGGTGACGCCGCTCGCGCGTCCGCCACTCGCGTTGCGCCCCGACGGACGACGCGCGTTCGAGCGCGGCGAAACGAACGCGGCGTTCGCCGTGTCGGCCTTCTATCGCGGCCCCGGCAGCCTCACGGACGTCACCTGCGAAATCGACGAGCGCGACCCCGCCGATGGGAAGGTCTACAAGCGCATGGAGTGGAAGGGGCTTCTGAAACTGGAGGCCGGCAAGTGGACGGAGTTCTTCGTGAAGCCCCTCGAGACGCGCCTGCGTCCGGGCAAATACCCTGTTTCGGTCCGGCTCGCGGGCCGCACACCGGACGGCACGGCGGTCGCCGTCACGAACACCTTCGACATTGCTATCGGTCCTGTGTTTGCGGACCGGATGCCGGCGGTGATGTGGGGATCGAGCGGTACTGACGAGGTGGTGCGCGACTTCGGCTTTACGCACGTGCTGCGCTACGACGGCCTTGCGTCGCCCGAGTGCACGCGCGAGCAGGCGCGCCAGATTACCGACATGTACGACCGCGCGCTTGCGGCCGGGATGCGCATGATGCATTCGCAGGGCGTGCGCTACCCAGACGGCGACGTGGAGAAGTACTCCCGCTGCCGGCGCGACGGAACGCCGTATGCCGACTCGCGCGGGCATAAGCTGCCGGAGGTGTCGAATTCCGAGCTCGTGGACTATGCGCGGAGGATCGTCGCCGCAGAGATGGCGCGCGTGGGCGGCCATCCAGCGTTCGCGGGCGTGCTGCCGTGCTCCGAGCTGCGCGACCATACGGCGCCATCGTTCCGCACGGAGCATCTGCGCTACAAGGCAGAGACGGGACGCGACGTGCCGCCAGAGGTGACGCGAAAGACGTTCGATTTGAAGTCCGCAGAGGCGCGTTTCCCCGACGGCGTGGTGCCGGTGGACGACCCGATCTACGCATACTACAGCTGGTTCTGGGGCGGCGGCGACGGATGGCCGGGATACACGGGAGCGATTGCGGACGAGTACCGCAAGACGGCCGGGCGCTATGGCGACGGGAGCGCGGCGCAGAAGAGGCGTCCGTTCTTCAGCTTCTGGGATCCAGCGGTGAGGTGTCCGCCAAAGTGGGGTTCGGGCGGCGACGTGGATGTGCTCAACCAGTGGGTGTACGCGCTGCCGGAGCCGATGAACGTGGCGGGTCCGGCGGAGGAGATTCTCGCGATGGCGGCGGGGCGTGCGGGGCAGCAGCCGATGATCATGACGCAGCTCATCTGCTACCGCGCCCAGCTTGCGCCGTCGAACGTGGTGGTTTCGCCGCTGCCAATGTGGGTGCAGAAGCGTCCGCGTGCCGGCTTCCCCACCATCCCGGCGGACTCTCTGCAGGAGGCGGTGTGGTCGATGATCGCGAAGCCCGTGAAGGGCATCATGTTCCATGGCTGGGGCACGATCGCGGAGACGGGCAGCGAGACGGGCTACACGTACACCTCGCCCGAGTCGGCCGCGCGCCTGCGCGAGCTGCTGAACGGACTCGTCGCGCCGCTTGGCCCCATGCTGAAGAAGCTAGGCCGCGAGGAGCCGGAGGTGGCGGTGCTGGAGAGCTTCGCGACGGCGGCGATGGGCGGCCCAGCCTCGTGGGGCTGGCTCTCGCCCGCTATCACGTTCTGCCAGCGAGCGCGCCTCGATCCGCGCGTCGTCTACGAGGAGACGGTGATGCGCGACGGGTTCGGGCGAACGAAGATACTATACGCGCCGCAGTGCCGGTTCCTCTCCGCGCCAGTTGTCGAGAAGATCAAGGCGTTCCAGAAGGCGGGCGGCATCCTGGTGGCGGACGAAAAGCTGCTGCCCGCGCTCAAGGCGGACATCGTCGTGCCCGTGATGGCGTACAAGACGCCGCCGAAGTCCGACCACACGGAAGATGTGAACGCGGCCACGAAGACGATGGTCAACACGGCGGCGCGCCGCTTCACGGAGCAGCAGAAGGCATGGATGCTCGCGGAGGCGGATAAGCTGCGCGCGGCGCTCGCCGCAAAATGCGCCTACGCGCCCAAGGCGGATAGTTCCAGCCCAGAGATCGTGACATACTCGCGCGCGTGGGGCGGAACGCCATACGTGTTCGCAGTCAATGACAGGCGCACGTTCGGCGACTACGTGGGTCAGTGGGGCCTCACTATGGAGAAGGGGCTGCCGTTCGCCGGCGAGGTGACGCTCGCCGACCCGGAGGGACGCATAAACGCCGTATACGAGCTCTCGCGCGGCGGCGAGGTGAAGTTCTCGCGTCGCGACGGGCGCGTGGCGGTGCCGCTTTCGTACGATACGAACGACGGGCGGCTTCTTCTCTTCCTTCCGCAGAAGATCGCTTCTGTGGATGCCGAGGCCACGAAGGCGGGCGACGCTCTCTCCGTCACGATGACGGTGCGCGACGCGGCGGGCGAACCCGTGAAGGCATTGCTCCCCGTGGAGGTTCGCGTCTATGACGCGGCGGGCCGTGAACTGGACGGCGCGGGCTACGCCTGTGCGACGGGCGGCGTTTGCAGACTCTCGGTGCGCACGAACATCAACGACGCGCCCGGTGGCTACCGCGTCGTCTGCCGCGACCGCGCTTCCGGCCTTGCATGCGAACGCTGGGCGAAGAATCCGCCTAGGCTTATGAAGGTCGAAGGCATCCCACCTGAGGGGTATGAATTGTCCATCGCCAGAACGGCATCAGATCATGACTTAGGGTTCAACTAAATTTGAAAAACAGGTTTAGTTGACCCCAAACTCGCTTGCGCTTCGAGTCGCGTGGAACGCTTTTCCGCGAGTTCGACGAGACGTTCAGCGCCGTCTTCGGTCGAAGGACCTCCAGCCGCGGCGCAGTACTGCGAATGCTGGCAGAGGCGCCGCTTTCCGTGGCAGAGATTGCCCGGGGCATGGGAAAAAAACCTGGCGGCAAGCTGACGAGGACGCTGAAGGATCTCGAATACGCTGGATTCGTGGCGCGGGATTCGGGATTGAATCCGCAGACAGGTGAGCCGCTGAGGGTGGAACGGTACCGGGTAAAGGACAACTACACGCGGTTTTATCTGCGCTATGTCGCCCCAAAACGCAAGGCGATAGAAAAGGGCCTGTTCAAATTCACTTCGCCTGCCCAGCTGAAGGGATGGGATGCGATGCTCGGACTGCAATTCGAGAACATGATACTCAACCATTTGGAGGACATCCTGCCACGTCTCGGACTCGACCGGTCGATGGTGCTGTCTGCCGCGCCCTACCTGCGGAGGGCCGGCAAGGGTGTAAAGGGCTGCCAGATCGATCTCCTCGTTCAGACGGAGCGTACGGTTTTCGTGGTCGAGATCAAGCGGCGCAAGGAGATCGGGTCTGGCGTTATGGATGAAGTCAAGGCCAAGGTTGATGCGCTTGGCGTGCCCAGGGGGCTTTCGGTTCGTACGGCGCTCGTTTACGACGGCAAGCTCTCGCCAGCCATCGAATCGGAGAGGTACTTTGACTTCATCGTAGATGCCAAGGCGATGCTGCGAGAGGTTTGATTGAGTGGCGCTATATTGCCGCTGTACACTAGATTTTGATATAATACGGTCCGCCTTTTGCGGAAGGAAGGAAACAAGGATTTTAATGGCAGTGAAGAAAGACAAAAAACGGCAGCGAGGCGTTTCTCAGGCGAAATGTGAAACGTCTGGGCGCATTGTCCTTGTCGGCACTTACAAGGGCGACCAGCTGACCGACTGGCGCGGATGGTACAACTATCCTATTTCGGATAGCGATTTTAGCCGTGTAGAACATGTAGAACGTGTAGATGGTAGGGCGCGATCACCGAGCGCGCCGCAATTGCCCGCAGACTATTCATGCATCAACGAGCTTTGGCTTTTCAAGGGCACGAAGGACGAGCGCCGCTACAGGGCGGAGTTCGTCGGCGTCAAGACGCGCCAAGAGCTGATTCGCGACTACGGCTATCCGGCCAAGGGCAAGGCGCACGGCGACAGGTATCTTCTCTTCAAGACGCAGTTCATGTACCGGCACAAGGCCGATATTCCAGAGGATGCGGAGCGCGTCATCGTTCGCGCGGCGGATTTCGCGAAGCGTTCGCCGAAGGTGGCGAAGCAGCTCAAGACGTACCTTGAATCGCCCGACCGCAACGACCCCGACCTCGCGAAGCGCCTTCCCGAAATCATCACCAAGCTTCGCCCCGACCAGCTCCGCGTGTGCGAGGCCGCAGTGCAGCTGGATTTCTGGTTAAATACAGCTGTTAATGACGCGAGTCAGAGCGTTATGCCTATTTGCGTTAACCAATCGTCATCTATATCGTTTCGTAATGAATACGGTACACTTTACCTTGGCGATTCGCTCACTTGGCTGAAAGGGCTTCCGACAGCAAGCGTAGATTTGATTTTTGCTGATCCGCCTTACAGCATCGGAAAAGCAGAGTGGGATTTGTTTGATTCTCATGAAGAATATTTGTCATGGTGCGAAGCATGGATTGGCGAGTGTTCGCGCATTTTGACGGCTAAGGGCACATGCTATATATGTGGATTTTCCGAGATACTGTCTGACGTTAAATATCGGACACAGCACTTTTTCAATGGTTGTCGTTGGATTATCTGGCACTACAGGAATAAGGCGAATCTGGGAAGTGATTGGGGACGGTCGCATGAAAGCCTTTTGCATTTCCGTAAGGAACGAAAGACGGCTATAAACGTTGATGACATACGTATTCCGTATAGCGCACATACTTTGAAATACCCAGTTCATCCTCAGGCCGATTCAAGTGCGTATGGGAAAGGCATGTCGAATAGTAGTATTGCCCAATGGCGACCAAACGAAAAGGGCGCAAAACCAAAGGATGTTTTCGATATTCCGACAACGTGTAATGGCATGGGTGAGAAGACGCCTCATCCTACCCAGAAACCCGAAGAGCTTGTAAGGAAGCTTGTATTGGCATCATCTCACGAAGGTGATTTGGTGTTGGATCCGTTTTCCGGTTCAGGTACAACGGCGGTTGTAGCACAGCAGTTGCATCGTCGTTGGCTTGCATGCGATAAAAACATGGAATACAATCAATGGGCTATTCAACGACTTGAACATGTGCAGGATCATCCTGTTCGGTATTGGATTGAGTTTGATCGCGAAGTTAGCAAAAGAAGGGAGTCTATACGATGATGACCATTCAACAGATGACGCAACATATCACGGAGAGGCTGCATTTCAAGACCATTCAGGAATATGAGGATTTCGCAATGGCGTTCCTTGATTTCGTTGAAGGTGGACTTCAGGCGAGAATCGTATGCCAGAATGAGGTTAACTATCAATTTTTCCAATACAAAGAGGATTGCGGATTCAATATTTCGCGGCCCATAAATTCTGATTTGTTTGGTACCGCAGAGTCTTTTGGCGAATCCTTGAAAACGTTCAACGTCACCCTAAAGGAACTGAAGAAACGTCAAATGCCAGCAGAGAATACAAGATCAGTTTTCAATAGCGTGATCTATACTTTGCAGCAATGCATAGGTGTTGCACTAGATGCACTCCCGGCAAGTAGTGCCAATCAAGCAAAGAAAATTAACGGAGACCTATTTGAAAGGTTGATTCGTCTGTTAATGGCGGGGATTGGCGTCAATTGCTCGGCTGGCGTTTTGCAGGTCCCGGTTAAAGATGAAGAAGGGCATGTCGTACATCAGATCAATTATCAACATGATTTAATAGGCAAAAAAGACGGGCAAATAAAGTTTATAGGATCTGTAAAGACTTCCAGCAAAGATCGTATTGATAAGATATTTGTAGACAAGCTTCTCTATTCCCGTTTCACGGGGACATCCACGCCATACATCGCTGTGTTCCTAAACGATGTTCAGCGGGCCAAGTCTAAAACATTTGGGAAGCAAAAGGTCAATTCAACTTTTCTGTCAGGTCATTTCAAAGCATATACTTTGAAACTGACGCCGATGGACGGGGTCTTTTATTGCGATCTTCGGCCAAACATGAAATCTGATCCATTCCTATGTGAGCGAATACATGGGATTGACTGTTT
>JAEEGI010016326.1_pt1 | contig 15342 bp, 9 predicted proteins | sample 8958751 | NCBI WGS metagenome assembly JAEEGI01 (sample SAMN16246545, study PRJNA631951) | gut metagenome | biome: gut microbiome; feature: rumen; material: KS-attached | host: Bos | place: Iran: Karaj | collected 2018-10
AAATTGACCCAGGATTTGAAACAAAAGTTATATCATTATATCCTCCCCATTGCATCATTTGATTATTCCCAATTATATCATTCAAAGTTTTTTCACATTCAAATTTATTTGTTGTTAAATTTAATTTTCCTATTTTATTTCCATCTTTTGATATTGAATAATAAAGATAATTTTTAAATATTGTCCAATAAGTTCCAAATCCTTTAATAGGGATTTGAAATTCATTATAATTGTTTGATTTTAAATAATCCAAATTATCATAAAATTGAATAGTGGTCCATGAATTAAAATTATCAATGTACCAAATTTTATTTTTATATTCATTATTTATAGGAGAAGGGTCCATTGTAATTTTTCCCCATCCAGAACACTTTCCTAATCCAATAATTTGAGGATTTGATGATATTTTACAATTATTAGAAATAATAGGTAAATTATTATTAATAGTAGTTTCATCTTTTTGTTCTTCTTTTTTTTCTTTTTTATTATTTTTTAATTCCTGTATTTCATCTTTAATTTTTTTATTTTCTTCTTTTAATTCATTTATTTCTTTTTTCATATCAAAAATTATTTGATATAGTTCTTCAATTTTATCATCTGAATTTTTTTTCTTTTCAGGTATTGAAAAAATAACATCTTTAATTTTTGATGTAGATAAATAAATAATTAATGAAATTTCATTTTCTCCTTCTTTAATTAATGGTTTCTTAGTATTATTTTTTAATATAATTTCATTTATAATTTCACTTATTGTGTCAAATTGATAAAAATATTTATTTTGTTGAATTTGTTCCATTGAAAAACTCTTTTCATAAATATGATTAATTATATTTTCATTCATTCTACAAGAAATAAATAGAGAATTGTTTTTATTTTTTAAAACAATTTTAAATTGATTATTTTTATCAGAAATTGCTTCAAAATTTGCAATAGTATTCTCATCTATAGGAGTAGGACCAGGAGTAGACATTAATTTTTGTTTTTTATAAACTATTTTTATGACTTTTTAAATTAATAACATTATTTTTATTAAAATTTAAAAAAAATAATAAAAAAAATATTTTAATTATTGCTCATTCTTTTTTTTGTTTTTGTTTTTCTTTTTCTTCTCTTAATCTTTGTTGTGCTTCATATTCAGGAGTATTATAATAAATAGGTTCATTTAAATTAAACATAGAAGGATCAAAAGGTTGTCCAGCAAAAGGAGAACCAGGTTGATTCCAAGCAGCTTTTAAAGCCTCTAATTTTTTTTCTTCCTCAGTTGTTGGTAAACCATTTCTTTTTCTATTTTGTTCATAAATTATTTTATTTAAAGCTGCTTGTGTTTCAGAATCAAATTCTTCTAATTTTTTACTATTATCAACTGTTTTAGTATCTATTTCTTTTCCTCCTACAAATGTGCTTTTCCATATTGTTTCTTTTGCTTTTTCTAAATAAAATATTAATTGTTGTCCATCTTCTATTGTCCAATTTGAATCATCTGCTTTTATTTTTTCACAAAAATCAGAATCAATTAATGGTTTTTCTAAATCTTTTATTATTATTTTTAAATGGGAATTTGTCATATCAACATTAATCATTTTTTTACTTATTGGATGAGGTAATTTAAATTGGATTGTTACGTCATTTACTCCTTGAGACCAATTATAATTATCACAAGTGTCTCCATTATATGTTGATATACTCATTGGCTTATTTTCTACAGGTAATTTTATTTCTTCTTTTGCCTTATTTAAAGGATTTGAAGATACATTTGAAGTATTAGAAGATGAATTATTAGATATATTATTATTTGTTTTTTCTGATGATGAAGGTTTATTATCATTATTAGTTGTATTATTAGTTTTATTGGAATTATCTTCATTTTTATTTTCTTTTATTAATTTTTGAGCTTCCACTCTTTTTTTTCCTTCTTCATCTCTTTTTTTTAAATAATCTTCTATTATTTTAGGATCTATATTTCTTTTAGGAACTCTTTCTTTATAATGTAATTCTTGGTATTTTCTAAAATATCCAATAACCATAGCTTGTGCTTGACCTGGGAAAAATCCCATATTTTCTCCTGGAGCCATTTCATAAAAAAAATCTGTTCTTCTGTATAAAAAAGAAAATAATACATCTAAAAATCCATATATACCTTGTCCTTTCTCTGTAATTATAGTATTTAAAAAATCATCAAATCTTGGATCCATTATATTTAAATAATTAAATTTCAATTTATCTAAAAAAAATGATATTTAAAAAATATTTAATTACTCAAAATTAAATACATCATGAGTCATTGTTTGTATTTCAAATACATGTATTCTATCTTCAGTATCATATGCAATATTATATAATCTATTTTTTTCATCTTTTTTTTCTGTTATACCTGAATTAAATATATATAATTTATTTTTTTGAATATCTTTTAATTTTCGATTTACATCTTCAACATAAGAATCATTTTGGAAATCTTCTCCTAAAATAATTTGAGAAAAATATTCAACTGGTTTATCTAATTCTCCATTGTATCCTCCAATTAATATAATTTTTTCATCATTATAATTTACAGTTAATAATCCTTTAATATATAAAGATAATAATTTTTCATTTTTATAATTTAAATATTCCCAATTTGAATTTTCAGTTAATAAATCTAAATATTCAATTGAATTTAAATATTCATTTTTAGGATAATTAAATCCAAATATACAAAATAAATATTTATCTTGAATTATACAACTACCAAATTCACTTCTTTCAATTTTCATTTCACTCATTTCATTCCATTCATTTTTTAAAGTTGAATATATTTCACATTTTTTATTATATTCTCCACTTAAACAAATTATTGAATTATGATATGGAATTAAATTTCCTTTTGAATGATTATTGTTCAAACTACATAATTTTTCCATTGACTTTTTCTCAGGATTAAAACTATAAAACATATCATAATTTTTTCCTGTTAAAATATATAAAATTGAATTATATGATAAATATACATTTCCATTATTTTTATCTGATATAAAATTACTTGAAAAATTATTATAATCTGCAAAATCAAAAAAATAAAATCCTTTACTTTTCATATCATAACTTATTACATTTTTTCCATCATAAATTTTATAAATTAAATTAATACCACCATCTAATTCTTCTAAATTTGAAATTACTTTTATTTTTTTTTCTAAAGGAATAATATTTAAATCAGTTTTTATTTTTAATTTTGTTATTAAATTAGAACTGGAATTATTTAAAATTCTTTTTGTTTTTGTTGTAGTTTTAGTTATTTTTTTTAAATATTCTTCTTCAGTATATGGAATTCCTTTATAAAAAATTTTTCCTCCGTTTTTAATTTCTAAATCAATATCATCAAAAATTTCTTTTTTTGGTTTCATTGATTTTAATTTAGAATTTGCTTTTTCAAGATTAGAAATATTTAATTCATTGTCATTTACTTTTTTTAATAAAATTTTATTTTCTTCTTGTAAAGTTAACATATCTTTTTGATGTTCAATTACTTGTTTATTAAAAGCTTTATTTTTTTCAATTAAATCTGAAATATCTTTTTGATCTCCTATTCTTTGTTCTGTTATTTTTTTATTCTCATCCATTAAATTAGAAATATTTTTTTTATATTCTGATATTTGTTGAATTAATTTTCTATTTTCTTCTTCTAATTCAGGTAAATTATTTTGATAATTTAAAATTTTAGAATTTAAATTTTTGTTTTTATTTTCTAATTCAAATAAGTTATTTTGATATTTTAATATTTCTTCTTTTAAGTTTTTATTTTCTTTATCTAATTTATTTAAATTGTTTTGAAGGTTATTTAATTCATTTTTTAATTCTTCATTCTCATCATTTGAAAATTGTTCTAATTTTTTTTTGTTATTCTCTTTTAATTTTTCTATTTGTAATTTATATATATTTAATTGTTCTTTCATTTCTTGATTTTCATTTTGAATTTTATTTAAATTACTTTGATTGTTATTTAGTTTTTTATTTTCATTATGTAAATTGTTTAAATCTTTTTTTAATTTTTCTAAATTTTGTTGTAATCTTTGATTTTCATCTGATATATTAAATAATTGGTTTTTATAATCATCATCTCCGTTCTTATTTTGTTCTAAAATGTTTTTTAAATAATTATTTTCATTTTGCAAATTATTAAATTGTTTATTTAAATTATTGTTTTTATCATTAATTTTTAAAATTTCTGATTTGAGTTTCTCAATTTCATTATTTTGTTCTTGAATAATATTTTCATAATTTAAATTATCAATTGAACTATTTAAATTCGAATTATTTCGTTCATTTAATTCTTGTATTTTTTTTTTTAATTCATTAATAATTAAATCTTTATCATTATTATAAGAAATAATTTCAAAATTCATTTTTTGAATATTAAAATTATTTTTTTTATTATCTAAATTCCTTGGATTTTGAGGAAGAGATTTATAAATATTTTTATTATCATCATTATTAAATATTTCAGTATTATTAGTACTAATGAAATTAGGACTAAGACTATTTCTATTTATAATATAATTATTTTGTAAATTTTCTAATTCTCTTAATCTATTTTTTCTCTTTGGAACACTTAAAGGAATATTGTTATCTTTACAAATTTTTTTAATGAAATCATCTTCATTATTATAATTAATATTTTGATTAAAATTTCTATTACTACTTAACGGGTTTTCATATAAATTTCTTTCATATGTATAACAAGGATTAGAGGGTGATTTTGCTCTATTAAATGAATCTGGGTTAATATTATAAATATCTGAAAAAGTTTTAATAGAATAAGGATTTGAATTTATATTTGAACAAGGATTAGAACATGGTTTTGAACGAGGAGAATTATTTATTTTTTTATATATTTTTCTATCATAAGAATAACTTTGCCTTAAATTGTTAGGTCTAAGTTTATTATTTTGATAATGAGTTTTTAAATAATCACTATTATTTTCATCGTTTCCACAATCACCACATTTTTTAATCCCATTAAATTCCAAAATTTTTTCATTTCGAGAATTATAATTATTATCATTTATTTCAATATTATTTATATTATTATCTGTTGTATCATTATTGTCTTCTTTTATTGAATTTAATAAACTGTAAAATTCACTTTTTGAATTATTTAATTTTTCTTTTTGTTTGTTTTTATTATTAAAATTTTTATAATTTTTAGGAATAAAAAGATTACTTTTATTGAAAGAAGTATTACCTTTATTAGAATTATTCAAAGAAGAAGGAAATTGTCTCATTGATTTTTTTTCTTTGAGTAATTTTAATTTAAGATCCATTAATTCTTCATTAAAATTATCTAATTCTTCAGTTATTTTTTTATTAGCATTTGGAGTAGATGGTTTAGAAAAACTATAACAAGGAATTATTTTATTTTTATCTTTATCAGGATATAAAACATTATAATTTAAATTTCCAGTACTATTTTCTCTATAATGACTTTTTATTTTTTTATTTGAATTTAAATTATTTTTCATTTTTAAAAAGATACTTTTTTCTTTTTCTTTCGGAATAAAAATGTTGTTTTCCCCTTCTTTTATTGAATTTTGATGACATAAACATTGGCAATAACAACAACAACATGAACAATGACAAGTACAACAATTACAATGACATGGTGATGATGTGATTCTTGAGATTCTATTTTTATTTATTAAGTTATTATTATATGAGAAAGGAGATAAATTCATTTTATTAATTTTATTTATTTATTTTTAAATTTTTATTGACAAAAAAATAAATTCAAATAAAAAGAATGATTGGATATTTAAAAGATTATTTTAATGAAAGTCAGCTTATTTTATTGAATAATGTCAAAAAAAAGATTTTTTTCAAAATTAGAATTATATTATAAAAGAATCAAGACATTATTCAATAACAAAATATAAAATATGAAAATTGACAAAATGTAATCTTTAATTTTTAAAATTAGGTTAGAAGAAGAAAGAAAAATAAAGATTTATAGGTTCATATTTATTTTTATTTGATTTTTTATTCAATTAGTTTTAAATTTGTATTTTAATTATTGAAGATATAATTGATTTTTTTAATTTATTGTTTTACTGTTAAGATAGATAAACATTATAATATTACAATATAAATAAAAAATAAAATAAGAGTAATTGTTTTATTCTGTATGAAAAAAAAATAATATATGATTTTATCATTTTTCTTTAGATAATATTATTTTTTGTATTTAAATTGATTTTTTATACACTTTTTAATTGTTTAAAATATAAAAGATAATTTAATAATTCAAAACATAAATCAAATTTTAAACTTAAAATTATTTATTGGAGTGATAATATTGACTTTTTGGGGGTCTTTTTCCTCTTTAATTTGCCAAATTTTAATTTGATTATATGAAGCTGTTGCAATATCTCCGTTTTTTAATTGAATTATAGAAGAAATCCAATTATAATTATTTAATTCTGTAACATATTCAATATTATAATTAATAGTATTTATTTTTTTAATTTTACTACTTTGAGTTCCTATTAAAATGCAATTTAAATCTTTTAAAAATAAAATTGATTCTATAGAATCTAATAAATTTTTAACAAAAATTATTGAACAAATAATTTGATAATTTATATAATCAATAAATAATAAATTATATCCTCCAACAACTAATCTATTATCTGAAATCTTAATTAATGCATTATTATTACAACAAGAAATATTTCTTAATATTTTTATGGGTTGATAATTATTTAAATTCCAAAAAATTAATTGTTCATCATTTGAACCAGAAACTAAAATATTATTATTTAATTCAATGATAGAAAAAACATAAGAAGAATGTTTTTTTAACTTTTTAATTAATTCATATGAAGAATAATTATTATATATTTTCCAAATATTTATTGTATTTTCTTCATGAGCAGAAATTAAATTTAAATTATTTTTTAATTGAATAACTTTTCTGATTCCTTTTTCATTACATAGAATATTTAAAATTATTTTATATTTATTTTCATTTAATTCCCAAATTTTAATAGTTTTATCATCAGAACAAGATATTAAGTTTCCATCTTTTAATTGATCTATATAATAAATTCCCTTTTCATGTCCTTTTAAAATTAATTGAACACTAAAATCATATTTATTATATACTTTAATTGTTGATTCTCCTGAACAAGAACATAATCTTCCATCTCTTAATTCTTTTAAACACCATATCCAATCTTTTTCTTCTTCCAAATTTTTAATATTTTTTAACGTGAAAAATTTAAAATTTTTTTCAGGTTTTTGATTTATAATTAAAAATGATTTTAAATAACTTTCAAGCAAATTATATTTTGTTAAAATACTTTCATCTTTTGAAAATATTATATTTTCTATATTGTAATTTGTATTTAGTAAAATATTTTTTTCTGAATTTTTATCTTTTAATTTATCATATTGCATAAAAAAACATTTGATTAAATCTAAAATTTTTAAATTTTCTTCTAAATTTTTTTGATAAAGTCTTTCTAACTTATCAATCATTCCTTTCAATTCTTCAATCATTTGATTTTTTAAATTTTTTACAAAATTTATTTTGTTACAAGCAATTAAATAATCTTTATATAAAATATTTATTTCCTCTTTAGTTAATTCTCCATTTTTCAAAATATGTTCAAAAGAATTACTTTCATTTTTTTTTTTAGTTACATTTACAATATCTAATTTTTCCTTTCCACATAAACACTCTTTTAAAACTTCAGAACCATTTAAATTTGGAATTATAAAAAGTAAAGGAATAGAATTGCATTTATTGCAATAATACATTATAAAATTTTTTATTTTTAAAAAAGAAAATATTTTATACATATTATAATGAGTGAATTTGAAAAACACATGAATTTGATGTTTATAAAAACAATATTATATATAGTTTCTATATTAGGATGTGTATTTTTTATTCTCCTATATATATATATATTTTTCCATGTATTAAGAAATAAATCTGAAAAAATAAGTTCAAAAAATGTAGGTTTAGGAACAAATTATATGCTAATGCTTATAATTTCAAATATAGGAGGTGCTTTAACGGAAATTATTTTATATTATAAAGTGAAAGAAATAAAAGATAATGTACCAAAGTCATTTTGTTATTCTTTTGGTTTTTTTAGAAATTATTTTGAATTAAGTTCTGTTTCTTGGATATCAATGATAACTTTTTTATTTTACAAATCTACAACATCAAAAAATATAGAACCAAATGAAGAATGTATTCAATTTCTAATTGGTATTTTATATTCATTTATATTACCTTTATTATTTACACTCCCTCCTTATTTTTCTGAAATTTTTGAAGCTTTAGGTCCAAAATGTTCTTTTTCAAAATCAGTTTCAATATATGCTGTGTTGTTTACAATTCATATTTATTTGAATGGAATTTTACAAATTCTTGCTTTATATAGAAGCTATTTTTTTTATAATCAAAAATTAAAAATTTTAAAAGAACAAAATATAGAAGAATATAATTTGTTAAACATTTATGTTTGGATTTTTCTTCTTTTCCCTATTTATTTAATTCTAACAAGAACTATTAAATTAATATCTAGACTTAATGAAGAAGTTTTTTTAATAATTGGAGAATGTTCATTCGCTTTAAGTGGTTTTGTAGATTCTTTTGTATGTCTATTTTTCTTAAGAGCAGCAATTCCTTGTTGTAAAAAAGAAGAAAATGTTTTAATAGAAGAAAAGTCAATAACAAGTATAAATATATCCTAAATATATATTTTAACAATAAATATGCTATATTAACAATAAAAATAAAAAATAAAAAACTAATTTATTATTTATTTAAAATATAAGAATACAAAAAATAAAATAAGATAAAATAAAATATAATAAAAATAACATTAAAATATATAACTTAAATTAAAAAAAATGTTTCTAGATGAAGAAAATCAAGAAGAAGAAGAAGTAGTAAAAGGAGATCCTTGGTCTGTTCTTCCAGTTAAAACAAGAAAATATGCAAAAGAATGTATAGAAATAGTTTTATCAAAAAGAAAAATCACAGAATTAATAAATTTTGAAATGTTTGAAAACTTAGAAGCTTTATGGTTAACTGAAAATAGATTAACAGAAATTAAAGGTTTAGATGCCAATTTCAGAATAAAAATATTATGTTGTGGAAAAAATAGAATTACAACTCTTGAAGGAAGCTCAATTTCAAAAATGAAATTTTTAGAAACTTTATATTTAAATAATAACAAATTAAAAAATTTGGAGCTTGTATTAAGTAATTTAAAAAATTTTTCCTTTTTAAAAAATTTAAATTTATTTGGAAATCCTGTGGCAGAAGAACCTGAATATAGACCAAGAGTTATATATGTTTTAAAAAGTGTAGAAATTTTTGATAGACATAAAGTAACAGATATGGAAAAAATGAAATGTGAACAAATTGTAAAAGAATATAATGATCCTTTATCAAAAAAAAAGTTAAAAGAGAAAAAAGATTAAAAGTTTATGAAAAATTTTCCACTATTGAAAAAGAACTATTTGAAGAAGTTGATAATATTCTTTTAAGAAGAAAAAAAGAAGAAGAAGAAAATGAAAAAATTCAACAAGAAGTAATTGAAAGAGAAAAATATCCTAAAGGTTATATACCTTATAATAATATTATGGCTGGAAATTTTGAAAAATATTATAATAAAAATATTGTTCTTTGTCCTGAATTAGAAGACAATGAAATGGATAGATTATTTAATAAATATGATTCAGCAAATACAGGAAAATTTAAAAAAGGAGATATTCAATTAATTTTTTTTGATGTTAAAGATTTATTATCTAAAAGAAAAATAGAATTTAATGAAAACAAATTAATAAATGAAATGTTAAATTTTTATGCAAGTTCAGGTGATTTTGTCACTAAAGAAGATATTAAAAAATGTTATGGAAAGATTTTACATGGTTTTAAAGCAAATATTATTAAAGATAAAGTGGTTGTTAATAATTTAGATTATTTGAAAAAATTATCTACAGGAAAAGATCCTTATCTTGAAAGAAATACAATAAAAAGTTTAGGTCCTCAAAGAAGAGATATTTTTAATATTAAATGTATCACTGATAAAGAACCTAGAACTGTTATTTTAAATGAAAATAGATTAAAAAAAATATATGAACAATAAATCATTTTCAATTAAATAAAAAATTAAAATTTTTTTTTTTATCATTTTAATTTTTTATTAATAATTTAATTGACGCATTCTTGTTCTTATTTGGTTTATTTGTTCTTCTATTTTTGTAATTTTTTCATTTGTTTCTTTTTTAATTTTCATATCATTTAATGAACGAGGTCTATCAGGTAATTTTAAAAGAGAATTTTCTAAATTTTTTTTTTCATTTAATAAAATACTTAATCTGTTTTCTAAATTATCAGTTTCATTTTTATTTTCTTTATATTTAACTTCAGAAGGAAAAAGATTAACTCCTTCATGACTATAATTTGAATTTGGATTTTTAAATTTTTCAGATTTCCTTTCATATGAACTTCTAACTGAAGAAAAATTAGAATTATTATAAATTTGTCCTTCATTATCATATCTTTTATAATTATTATTATTATAATTTAAATTAGAGTTATTTGAATTATTATATTTATCATAGTTTAAATCATTTTCTATTGAATTCTTCTTTTTATATCTATAATAATCTTGGGTATTTTGTTGTGAATAATTATAACTATTATTATCATTATTATTATCATTGTTATTTCTTTTATTTATTGAAGATTTTAATTCCATAATTTCTTTTCTTAAATTAAATGTTATTGCTTTATGTTCTTCTAATTGAGAATTAAAATTCTCATTTTCTTTTTTTATTTTTTGAAAATTTTTATTCAAAGAATCATAATCTTTTTCTAATTGATTTTTAACTTTTTCTATTTCTTTTATTCTATTTCTTAAATTAGAAATTTCTTCTTTTGATTCTGCAAGTTCAACAGATAAATTTTCACTTTGATTAATTTGTTGTTCTTTAAATCCTTTTAATTTTTCATTTTCAATTTTTAAATTATCTATTCTTATTTTTAAATTTGAATTTTCTTCTTTTAATTCATTATTTTCTGAATATTTCATATCTAATGTTTGTTTTAAATTATCCATTTCTCTTTCCATTTCATTCATATTTTCATTCACTTTATTATATTCTATTTCATCATTTTTTTGAGTTAATTGTTCTCTTAATTCATTTATTAAAGAATCTTTATATGATATTTCATTTTCTAATTGTTCAATTCTTCTATTAATATTATTGTTATTATTATTATTTTCAAAATTATTATTATTATTATTCAATTCTTCATTAATTAAATTGTTGTTGCTATAATTTATTTGAAATCTTTCTTCTTTAACAAAATTCTTCAAATTTGGATTGAATGTTGAATTATAATTATTATTATTATTTTCTTCTTCATATCTTTTTAAATTATCTTTGTTATTTGATTCATATATATTTTCATTTGTAAAATTACTTTTTTTATTTATATTCTCATTATTATTATAAAAATTTTGATTGAAATTAAAATTTGTTTCATTTTGAAAATGATTAAGTTTTTTCATTTTTTCTTCAAATATTTTAGAATTTTTCTCCATTTCTCTAAGATATTCTTCATTTATATCATTAAAATTAATATCATCTTTTCCAAAATGTCCAGTCTTATTTTTAAAATTCATTTAATTGAAAAAAATATAAAAATTAATATTTTAATATTAATAATAGTATTTAAAATATGTTGTAAAATAATAAGGAAAATATATTTTATCTTCTTCCAATCTTGATATTTTGTTTTTCGTATATTGTCAAATTAAAATAGGTTCAATTTTTTTAGACTATATATTATTTAATATTATAATTTCTTTTTATTTTGATTACTTTAAAAACAAAATGATTTTCCTTTAAAATCCAATAAAAATTAAAAATTGTTTTTACATTTCTAATTTTATTGAATTATTTATAAAAAAAAGATTCCAATTAAAGAAGTTATTTTTGATATTAAATAATATATCAAGTCATCTAAAGTTCAATATTTTTTTATATTTTTTAATTATCAATAAAAAAAATTATAATAAATTAAAATGCCAAAATGTCCTATATGTGAATCTCCAAATGTTATTCCAATTGTTTATGGAAAACCAACTATGGAAGCAATGAAAAAAGCAGAAAGAGGTGAAATAATACTTGGAGGATGTATAATGAATAGAGATAGAAAGAATTTTCAATGCATAGATTGTGGAACTAAATTCAAATAAAAACCCAGAAAAATATCATTATATTTATTAAGGATTCTAATTCATTTTTATTAAATTTTTTTTTGTGATCATTTTTTTCAAAATTATATTTATATATATTAATAATTTTATCCTGGGAAATAATCATCATTTATCGCTTGAATTTTATTTACAATTTTATCTGTGAATTTAACATTATTAAAATTATCAACAAATTCATCTTCAGTTAATTTTATATTATTTAATTCTTGAAAGGATACAATTATTTCCTCAAAATCCATTTTCAGAAATTTTTTTTCAAAATAATTTAAAATAACAATAGCAGTTTTATACAAAACACAAATTCCTTCAATAATATAAATATCCCAAATTCTAAGAGTAAGTTCTATATTTAAAGTTCTAGAATAAATAGTCATAAACCATTCTATAATAAAATGTTCAGGAATAATATCTAAATTCATAAAATGGTTATATAAACGAGGTAAATTACAATAAAATATTTCAAGAAATAAATCAAGTCTATTCTTAATTTTTGTTTCATCTAAAATATAAAAAGGTAATATTGCAGGATTTAAAGTAATATTCATTAAACAAATAAAACTTTGAAATTTATCCATATTTAATATTAATGTTGCAGCTAAATAACTTAAACCTTGAACATATCCTATATCTGGTCTACTTATAACAAATGCTCTTAAAATTTCTCTTAAGTCTTCACTTTCAGGTGAGTTATTTTTAAAATAACCTAAATTATAAAATGTTCTTTCTATATCTAAATCTATTAGACTTATACTTTTTTCTTTATCTTTTGTTTTTATTATATATTTTTCAAAACTTTTATTAGAATCAGTTATTTTTATATTTTCTTTTTCATCTTCATCTTCTTCTTCTTCTTCTTCTTCTTCTTCTTTTTTCTTTTTTTTATTTTTGCTTTGCTTTAAAAGTAATTTAATTGATTTTATTACTTCTATATTATAATAATCTTTTGTTATAGAAAATTTATTTCCAATACAAAGCATCCAAACTTTTCCTCTTATTTTTCTAGGAATTCCTTTATAAAAATATTTTTTGAAATTTTTATTTGACTTCAATGTTTTTAAATTAGGAATAATTTCCTTTAACCAAAAATTAGTTGTTGTTTCTTCTTTTTCATATTTATTTTTTAATTCATTCATTTTTTGTTTTTCCTTAAAATGCTTTAATTTCATTTGATTCTGATACATTTTTCTATTTGTATAAATTAAATTACTATGTTCTTCTTCTTCTTCTTTAGATTTCCTTGATAAATTTTCTGGTCTAAAAGATAAAGAACCTGGCCTATTATAATTTGAAGAAAGAGTTAAATTTAAAAAATTAATATATTTTCTCAAATCTGAAATTGAGTTTTCTGTTAAATAAGTTGAATTTAAATTTGATGAATTTAATTCTGTTAATAAAGTATTATAGGAAAATTCATCTTTATTTATTTCATTTAAATTATCAATAATTTCTTCTTCTTTAATTTCTATATTATTTAATTTAATGTATATATCATTATTATTACTCTCATTTAAGGAAATAATATTTTCATCAGAAAATGAGATTTTGTCATTTACTTGTTTTTTCTTTTGAAAAATTATTGGTTCATTATTAACAATTTTCCCTAAAAAAAGTATTGTTCCTTTTTCAGAAATTATCATTGTTGAATATCCACTTGTTTTTATATCAACAATTTTTTCATTATTATTTAAGAAATAATTAAAATTGACTATTTTTTTTTCAAATAAAATAATTGGTTCTTCAGTGTTAATTTTACATTGATTATATGTATTATCTCCAAATAAAAATAAATTACCTTTATCTAATAAAATACAAGTATGTCTTTTTCCAAGAGATATTTTTTTTATTTTTTTATCACTAAAAAATAAAGTAGGTTTTTCAATTAAATATTTATCATTGATTCCACATTGTCTACAAGAATTATCTCCCCAAGATAAAATATAATTATCTTTATTGTCTTCATTTCTTTTTTGACAATTAATTACATGAAAATTTTCTCCACTGTAAATTTCTTTTGTTGAATATTCTAATAGATCTAATAATAATTTTTGGTTTATTTCTCCATTTTTTTTATAATATACCATTCCTCCTTTTGTTAAAAACAATGTTTCATCTATACTACAAGAAATTTGGATTATTTGTTTTTTTGAAACTATCCCTGGTAAAATATTTAAGTTATTTATAATAAAGTTATTGAAATTTATTTCATTTTCATGTTCTAAATATAATATCTTTGAATCTGTTAAAATATATAAATTATTTTTAGAAAAATAAATTAATTTTATTCCTTCTTTATTATTTAATTCACATTTAACTTTTTCAATTTGTTGTCCATTTTTAATTATTATTATATAAATACTATAATTATTAACTGCAATAAAATTATTATGAAAAATGCTATTATAAATATTATTATTGATAATATTTTGTGAATTTTCCTCATCAAAATCAATATAAAATATTTTATCCTCGTTTTGTTCCATAATTGAAAAAATTTTTATGTAATCATAAAAAAAATATAAATAAAAAAATAAAACTCTATGAAAAAAATTAATTTTAAATTAAACTAATAAACATGAATTTCTCACAAACATATTCATTAAACACTTCATCAAAGAATTTCAAATCGAATTTAAATTGTCAAAACGAAATAATTTGTCAATGTAATTGTTGTCCTTGTTGTTGTTCTTGTTGTTCATGTTGTTGTTGTCAATGTAATTGTACTTGTCATATAGAATCAAGAAAACAAACAGAAGATAATAATAATATCAATCAAGAAACTTTTTATGAAAATATTAATTATCAAAAAATAACTCCTATTAAAAAAAATTATAGAGATTCGAGTTTACAAATTAAATCTTCTATTTCACCTGATTCAATGAGAAGAAGAATTAAAAATTGTCAAAGTTATATAAATCTTCCTACTAAATATACCAATAAAAAAATTTCTGATAATGTTGATAACTTTAATAAACACTTAATTTCTTTAAAAATGAAATTAAATGAACAAAAGTTATTGAGAAAAAATCCTTCTTGTTCAAATACTACAAATGATAAT
>JAEEGI010016328.1_pt1 | contig 15341 bp, 16 predicted proteins | sample 8958751 | NCBI WGS metagenome assembly JAEEGI01 (sample SAMN16246545, study PRJNA631951) | gut metagenome | biome: gut microbiome; feature: rumen; material: KS-attached | host: Bos | place: Iran: Karaj | collected 2018-10
AGATATAGCTGACATTAAATCTAAATTTGATCTTAAGACAGTTAATGTATTATTCATTATTGCTGGAGAAAAACCAGAAAAATTATGTGGATTACTTCGTAATAAATTAGGTGAAGAATTAGAATTAATTAATAAAAACAAATTTGAATTTTGTATTGTATATGATTTTCCAATGTATGAGTGGAATGAAGAAGAAAAAAGATGGGATTTTGAACATAATCCATTCAATATGCCAAAAGGTGGTTTAGAGGCTTTAAATGGTGATCCTGCTAAAGTCGTAGCAAATCAATATGACTTTGTATGTAATGGTAATGAAATGGCCTCAGGTGCCGTTAGAAACCATGATATTGAGATTATGAAGAAAGCCTTTGAAATAGCTGGTTATGATGAAAAAGTAATTGAAAAGAAATTTAGATCATTATATACAGCATTCCAATACGGAGCACCTCCACATGCTGGTATGGCTCCGGGTATTGATAGAATCATTATGTTATTAACAGGCGAAGATAATTTAAGAGAAGTTCAAGTATTTCCACCAAACGTACAAGGTGCAGACCTTCTTATGGGTGGCCCTAACGAACTTGATGAAAAACAACTTAGAGAACTTCATATAAAAATAAGAGATTAATTAATAAGGAGTACGGTTATGGTTGAAGATGAAAAAGACACAATAGATGTTGCGTTAATATTTGAAATAAAAAAACTAAATGATGATTTGGAAGAATTGATCCCTATAAAAGTTGTAGAGGGTATTCACGATGATAAGAGTAATACCTTTAAAGATAAAGATAATGTGATATATGAACATATTACTAAGGCCGAAGTTGGAACATGTGGCTATGGTATTAGGTTAACCCTTGATGTTCGTGGAAATGTTGATGAAAGTGAGATAGAACCATCAAAAATTCCAGAGTTAGAAAAGATAAAAAAAACAGCTCTTGAAAAAGCCAAAGATCATATGTTTAACTATCAAAAGACATTTAGATATTATAGATACCCTGGCAATAAAGAAAGAGTATTCATTCAAGAACCAGGTGAAGCTATGATGATTCTAGATGATGACGATAGTCCTAAAAAGGATACCAAAGTTAAAATGAGGAAAGCTAAAGACATTGTCAAAGAAGTAACAAAGAGTGTAAAAGGTCAAGATGCTGCTGTTAAAAAGATTGTAACATCTCTTTGCATTGCTAAAAAACGTCCTGAAATGACTAAAAGGAATATGTTAGTGGTTGGACCTACCGGTGTAGGAAAAACGATGATCTTCCAAAAATTACAAGAAATACTAGGCATACCGCTTACAATTTTCCCAATTCCTGGCATATCACAAGCCGGCTATCAAGGCGGGAACGTAGATGATATATTAAAAGAAATTTATTATAACTGTGGTTGTGATGAAGAATTAGCCGAAGAATCTATTGTCATCTTAGATGAGATAGATAAGCTTGCTGGTAGAGGTGAGGGTAGCGTAAGTACCACCGGCGTTCAAAACGAACTCTTAAAGATAATCGAAGGTACAGTTAAGACTGTTGAATTAAATCCAGCTACCGGTGAGAGTTTTACTATAGATACATCTAATATAATATTCGTAGGTACTGGAGCTTTTTCTGAAGTTTTCGAAGAAGCTGAGGCACAAAGTAAAAAGATTAAACTTGGTTTTACCAGTGGTGAAGAAAAGAAGGATACGAAAAAGGAAAAGCTATCTACCAAAGAAAAAATAAAACGTTATGGCTTAAAAAAGGAACTAGTAGGAAGATTACCTGTCTTTGTTGAATTAGATGCTATGACCAAGATAATCATGATAGATCTTATTAAAAATTCCGAAGATAGCGAACTAAAAAGAGTAGTTACCTCTCTTTATAATAGAGATGGTATAATTATAGAAAACTTAGATGAATTAATTGAAATCATTGCTGACGATGCCATATCTCAAGGTGTCGGAGCAAGAGGCTTAATCGATACGATAAGCAATGCTTTTGATGACATATTCTATACTCTAGATAATGAACCAGGTAAATATGAAAAGATTATTATTGGGAAAAATATCTTAAACGATAATACTGATTATGTTTTAGTTCCAAAACAAGTTAAGAAAAGAGTAAAAAAAGCAAGCTTTAAAGGTACAGTACGTGCGTAACTGTTCCTTTTTCTTTTTACTTTACAAAGATTATACATAATAGTCATCTATTAGTTATAATATTTGACAAGCCAATTTTATTATAATATACTTAAAATGAAGGTGATTAGTGTGAAATTAAAAATAGGTGTTATCTTTGGTGGAGATAGTCTAGAACATGAATTATCCATTATTACAGCCCTACAGGCTATGGATAATATTGATACAGACAAATATGAAATTATTCCAATATATATTACAAAAGATTTAGTATGGTATTCATCAGGTTGTCTAAGATATATTGATAGTTTTAATAACTTTAATTTGATTGAAAAATATGCAACTAAAGTAAATCTAATTAATAAAAAAGGAAGATTTATTCTTGAAACAGCTGGATTTATTAAAAGAGAATATGCTGAACTTCATTTGATTATTCCAATGGTTCATGGAAGAGGTACTGAAGATGGTAATATTCAAGGATACTTAAAGACAATAGGTATACCTTACGTATCAAATAATATTTATTCATCAGTTATTTGCCAAGATAAAGTATTTACTAAACAATTATTAGAACATAATGATCTACCTACACTTAAATATGTGTGGTGTTTTGACAATGAATATAATAAAAACAAAGTAGCTCTATTTAAGAAAATTGACGAACTTCATTATCCATTAATTGTAAAACCAGCTACATTAGGTTCATCAATTGGTATTAAGACAGTTAAAAGAAAAGAAGAATTAGATACAATTATTAATGAAGTATTAAAATATGATAGAAAAATTGTCATCGAAGAAAAAATTGAAGATGTTCTTGAATATAACATCTCATTACTAAAAACAAATGATAAATTATATATATCAGCCATCGAAGAAATAGCTACAAATCTAGAATATCGTGATTATATATCTAAATGTAATCTAGAAAACTATCGCAATGGTAATATTGTTAGAACAGTACCTGCTAATATTAGTGAAAAAATGTCTGAAGAAATTATTTCACTTGCTAAAAAAACAATTAATTTCTTTAATAATACCGGTTTATCAACAATTGATTTCTTATATGATACCAAAAAGAAAAAACTATATATTGATGAAATAAATAGTATTCCAACATGCTTTTCACATCATTTATGGGAAGAAGCAAATATTTCTTATAAAGAGTTATTTACTATCATGATTAATGATACAATTAAGAATATTGATAAAGACGCTGGTATGGTAAAAGAAATGGATATGACAGTTCTAAAAGGATTAACTAATAGCGATATAAAGGAATTTAAATAATATGTATGGATATATAGAAGGTATTGTTACAGATATTGAATCAAATTATATTATTGTAAATAATAATGGTATTGGATATTTAATATATGTATCTAATCCATATTCTTACAAAATAGATGAAAAATATCGCGTATATACATATAATTCAATCAGAGAAGATGAATATTCGTTATATGGTTTTACTGCTAAAGAAGACCTAGATTTATTCTTAAAACTAATATCCGTAAAAGGACTTGGTCCTAAAATGGCTATTCCAATGTTTGCAACCGGATCTACTACCGGTATTATGGATGCCATTGAAAGAGAAAATATTCTTTATTTAAAGAAATTTCCTAAAATAGGTGACAAGGTAGCAAGACAAATAATTTTAGACTTAAAAGGTAAATTACATACTAATAATGATCCAGTTACTAAAGAAGATGATGAATTATCAGATGCGTTAGTAGCCCTAGGATATAAACAAGCAGATATTAAAAAAGTAATTAAAAACGTAGATACAAGTTTACAAATCGAAGCAAAAATAAAAGAAGCCTTAAAATTACTTCTTAAGTAGGTGATGATATGAAAATAGGGATTGATATTGATGACACCATAACAAATACATGGGATACACTTATGCCACAATTTCAAAAAGTATTTAATAGACCAATAAGTATGCTAAAAAAATCAAAACCCTATTATGAATCTGTTAAAGATCTTATATCATTAGATGAATATTATAAAGCAATTGCTTCAACATATATTGAATATACACCCAAAGTAAAGGTTAAAAATGATGCTGTCAAATATATTAATAAATTATATGATCTAGGTCATACCATATATTTTGTTACTGCAAGAGGATATGGATATGATGAAGAATACAATAATAGAACATATAAAAGAACAGAAAATTTTTTCAAAGATAATAATATTAAATATCATAAATTAATTATATCTGCCAACAACAAAGGTAAAATATGTAAAGATGAAGGTATCGATATATTAATAGATGATAGTATTAAACATTGCACATATGCCAAAGAAAATGGTATAGAACCATTATTATATGAGACTCATTATAACAAAGATGATAAGATGTTTAAACATGCTTCTAGTTGGAAAGAAATATATGAACTATTAAAAGACAGGTGATAATATGCAAAAGAATGAAATACTGAGTAGTGAACTCTTGGAAGAAGATAAAATATATAATATTCGTCCAGAAACATTAGACGAATATGTTGGTCAAACCGAAGCAAAAGAAAACATTAGAGTGTTTATAAAATCAGCTTTAATGCGTGAAGAAACACTAGACCATGTATTACTTTATGGCCCTCCAGGATTAGGTAAAACAACATTGGCTTATATCATAGCCCATGAGTTAGGTGCTAATATAAAAACAGCTTCCGGTCCATCCATTGAAAAAAGTGGTGACTTAGCTGCCATATTATCAACTCTAGAGCCGGGTGATGTTTTGTTTATCGACGAAATACATCGTATTCCAAGGTACATTGAAGAAATATTATATCCCGCAATGGAAGATTATTACCTTGATATAGTCATTGGTGGTTCAGAAGGCAACAGTAGAAATATTAAAATAGAGCTTCCTCCTTTTACATTGATCGGAGCAACAACTAGAGCAGGGGATCTTTCAAGTCCACTAAGAGATAGATTTGGAATTATTTCTAAATTAAATTATTATACTGAAGATGAATTATATCAAATCGTTAAAAGAACATCTAAAGTATTAAATACTGAAATAACTGATGAGGCAGCTAGAGAGTTAGCTAAAAGAAGTAGAGGTACACCAAGAATAGCTAATAGACTATTTAAAAGAGTTAGAGATTTTGCTCTAGTAAATGGTAGTGGCACAATTACGAATGAGATACTTGATGATGCCCTAAATAAACTAAAAGTAGATAAATTAGGACTAGATGAAACAGACTATAATTTATTGCTTTCAATTATTGAAAAGTTTAATGGCGGGCCAGTTGGTATCGAAGCCATAGCTTCATCAATAGGCGAAGAAGTATCAACAATCGAAGACGTCTATGAACCATATCTTCTTCAAAATGGTTATTTAAAAAGAACTACCAGAGGTAGAGTAGTAACAGATAAAACCTATGAACATTTAGGAATAAAAAAAGATTAAAAACTAACACGTATTAATACGTGTTTTTTATTTACTAAATATACATAATATGATAGAATTTAATTAAGGTAGGGGAGAATGTCTATGAAGAAGATAATTATATTAATCATAGCTTTGTTTAGTTTAAGTATCAATGCATATGCAGAAGAATACATTACGGAAGATAGTAATTTTACATATACTGATACCGTTAAGAGTGTACAAGAGGCTATGAAAGCATTCTACATGAGAGGCCCATATTTACAATATAATTATGCCAGAGCTAATTATGGAACTATAAATCCAGAGGATGCTACCAGTCAAAATATAGAACATTTAGTTTGCGCTTCATATACATATTCAACATATGTGGAAGCTTTCGGAGTCAATGGCGTAAGCCAAGGATTTCCTAGATATAATTATGATATTGTGGACCAAGCCAGAGAATATTATCAAGCTGGAGAAAACTTAAATGGTAATTATTTAATAATGTATACTACAAAGAACAATGCTGTCAAATATATCCATAGTAGTGGCTCTGATGCCGATCTAATTACTAACTTTGCTGCAAGCATTCAACCAGGAGATTTATTTGCCTATACAGGACACGCGATGATTGCTTACCAAGTTGTAGAAAGAACCGCATCTAATGGAACTAAATTTAATGATGTATTGATGCTAAATTCTACGGTAAAGCCTAGAGTAAGAACTAGAGACAATGGATATACAACAAGCGATATTAATTACAACTTTTTTGCCTCATCATATGGTACCAATGGTATTATTGATATCGATTATGAAGGAACAGTAAAATACTTTTGGTTGAGTGAAAATACTCATTTAGTTGATACATCAGTAAGCGATTTATCTAAAAGAAGACTTAGTTGTAATATGGATGAATGCGCTGTCATTAGGCCATATTATAAAGTAGGCACTAATGGTGTAAAATTTAATTATCCAATGTTAAAAAGCAAATACAGCAAAAGTATTCTTCGTACAGAATATCCAGGTTTATATATTGAAAAAACGGTCAACAAAATAGATAAAAATGATGCCTATTTAAGAGATAGACTTGTATATACGATAGAAATAGTTAATAAAAGTAAATTAGGTACTGCAAATGGTGTAACATATAATAAATTTGCTATCGTAGAGGCTATTGATAAGTCATTAGTAAAATATGTATCTTCAACCTCAGGTAGTTATGATGAAAATACTGGAAAAATAACATTTAAGATAAATGATAATTTGAAAGCAAATCAAAAAATAACATTGACCTATACGGTAGATGTTATAGAAAATAATGAAAACATTGGTAAAACAATAGTTTCAAATGGCTTATTCCATAAACTAAACGGTAGCACAATTGAAACAAGTACCGGAATATCCACGGGAAAAGTAGAAAATATAATTGTTGCTCCAACCAAGAAAAATACAGAAAATAAAACGATTAGCGAATGTTATAATCAAAATAAAGGCAGTGGACAAAAAGGATTAGCTCTTATAGATCAAATATATGACTGCTATTATGGTAATAAATTAGATGTAGATTTTACTGATTTCAATTTAAGTACTTTTATTGCTAAGAATGATCCTACAAACCGTGCTAGCAAAAACGTTGTAACAATTAGCGAAAATCTAGATAGTAACTCTAAAAAAATAAATGATATGATTCTAAATAATTATTGGGGTGGTAAAGCAAGACTTTCATCTCCTGTTGAAAACGATAAATATTATTATATTATTCCATTTTTTGGTAGTTCTGATACAAGAAACAAGTATATTGATTATCATCATTTTGAAGAAGGGGATGTCTTAATATATTCCATAGATTATAGTCAAACTAGAACAGATAACTATACAAGTACTGAAGGAGTACCATCAGTTGTTGGATATTCTAAATATAAGCATACTGATGAATCTGGCACTTATGCATTTATTTATATCAATGGAGAATTTGTTGGTGTTAATGGAAGTAATGCAACAACAAGAAATAAATTTACATACGAATATTATTGCACTAACAATCATAGTACTACTGATTATACATGCCGAGATACTTGCTTAATGTCAGACAATTATGATACTTGTAATAACGGCGCTACCAATACAGAATTAAGTAATATATATGCTCATTTATATACTAGCATAAGACTTATTGATGGGACAAATGATGCCGATAAATTAGCTAAAAGAAAAGAAGTATTAAAAATAGCTAACTATCAAACGATATATGATAAAGATTATTATGTAATATTGCGTCCCTCTAAATTAGTTAGGGGAGAGAATACAGAACTAACTTTTACAAATACTTATCAAGAAAACAACAATATTTTAAGAATTAATAAATTTAGTAGTGCAAATGCCGAATTGAGTTTATCATCGCTTTTAGGAGATGTTACTACAAATGGCACAGTAACTGTTAAAAATAAAGAATTACAAGATATTTCGTCAAATGATTACATAAAAACTGGATATACATTTAATGATACATTTTCAGAGAAAATAACTTATCCAGTTAAAAGTATTGACTATAAAATTATCATTATGGGAGATACTCTAAGTGAAGGAAAAGTTACTAATAACGGTATTAAAGCAACAGCAAGACATATAGTTGATGGGAATGTTCTTACTGAAGATGGCATTTTAGCTGCGGATGTTGATAATAATGGTAAAGTTAAAATGAATGATGTTGTGCGTATGATAATTCAAGAAAAAGATAAATAAAAAAGATTCACAGTAGTGAATCTTTTATTTTTTAAAATTTTCTATAAAGTCCAATAGCCTTTCCTAATATTGTAACATCGTTTAAAATAATAGGCTCCATATAATCATTTTCTGGTTGTAATCTTATATGGCCATTTTCTTTATAAAATGTTTTTAAAGTTACCTCGTTATTATCATTCATTGCAACAACCATTTCACCATTTCTAGCTTGATTAGTTCTTTCTACGATAACGATATCATTAGATAAGATACCTTTGTTGATCATAGATTCACCATCTACCTTTAAAGCAAACACTTCTTTCTTCTTAGGTATTAAGAATGATGGTAGTGCAAATAATTCGTTTGGCATCTCAATAGCTTCGATAGGACTACCTGCTGTTACCTTTCCAAGTAAAGGAACATTGACAACATCTTCTCCTTTATCTTCAAATTCATTTGGAACTAATAGTTCTAACGCTCTGTTTCCTTCCAAACTTCTTTTTATATAACCCTTATCAACAAGATGATTGATATGTACATGTACTGTAGCAGGACTAGATAAATTGATTGCACTACATATTTGTCTTATTGAAGGTGGGTATTTATTTTCTGCATGAAACTTCTTTATAAACTCTAAAACCTCTTTTTGTTTTCTTGTTAATCCTTCAGTTTTTTGTCTCATAAAAACTCCTTTCAGTAAGTATAATAGCACAAATACTTTCAAAAGTCAAACATTTGTTTATAAATTAACTATAAAAATACAAACAAATTTATTATATAATAGACAGTTGACATGAAATTGTAAAATAGAAACATTTGTTCTATATTTTTATTAAAAACCATTGACACAAACAGATGTATGTAATAGAATGTAATCATGAAAGGGTGATTAGAATGAAATTTTTAAAAAATAATAAAGGAGCTATCTTACTATATGCAATTATCTTAATATCTTCATTAGTATTAATAAATGATGTTAAAAAAGATAATCTACGCGAAGAGAATAGGTACGTAATGATTAATTTATCCAAATAAAAATACATATCAAACTTTAATTCCTTGATATGTATTTCTTTTTTTCATTTCTTTATCTATATCATTTAATAATTGACATTTCTTAAGTAACCAAGTAGGTTCAATCAAATCATTTTTATCCGGATCAGCCGTAATTCTATTGATAACTATTTCCGGTCTTAATAGTTCCAACTCTTTAATTACAATATCAATATATTCTTCTTTAGTAAGAATATGAAATTTTTCTCGTTCATATAGTTTAGCCATCTCGGTATCTTTAATAATATTTAACATATGTATTTTTATTCCCTGAATATCTAACTTATTTAAATATTTAACCGTCTCTAACATATCTTCTTCTGTTTCATAAGGTAGCCCATTTATGATATGAACAATAACATTTATTTTTCTTTCTCTTAACTTATTTACCATATTAGTAAATTCATCTAATGTATGACATCTATTAATTAATTTAGAAGTTTTTTCATGAATAGTCTGAAGACCCAGTTCGATATTTAAAAATGTTCTTTTATTAAGTTCATCCAAATAATCTAAGCATTCGTCTGTAATTGCATCACATCTTGTAGCTATATTAAGTCCAATTATATCAGGACATTCAAGTACTTCTTCATATCTTTCCTTTAAAATACTAACTGGTGCATATGTATTAGTTCTAGCCTGAAAATATCCGATATATTTACATGGAATATTTTTTTTATTAACAAACTTTTTCATATCACTAACTTGTTTAGTAAGTGAATCCAGTTTGTTACCTCCAAATTCACCACTACCAGTTTTAGAACAATATATGCATCCTCCATATCCTTTTGTACCATCTAAATTAGGACACGTAAAACCAGCATTTAAACTTAGTTTAAATACTTTTATTCCAAATTTATTTTTATAATAATAATTTAATGTATGATATCTTTTATTATCTAGTGTATATCTAAACATATCCCAACACCCAAGCATATTTTATCATAAAAATGTTGTTTTTAAAACATAATAAGTATGATATAATCTATATGTCAGGAAAGTGATAATATGAATAAACATAAAAAAATAAAACTAGCTAGTATTATTGGTATCATAGCTAATATATTCCTATTAATTATTAAAGCTATTATTGGTATTATCTCTAAAAGTCAAGCAATGTTAGCTGATTCATTTAATAGTGCAGGGGATATTTTCAGTTCTCTTATGACCTTTATCGGTAATAAAATAGCATCTAGACCTAGAGATGACGATCACAATTTAGGACATGGTAAAGCTGAATATATTTATTCAATGCTAATAAGTATTATTATGATATTATCATCGTTTTTAATCCTAAAAAGTTCTTTTTCTACACTTATATATAAAAAGACATATATATTCTCAATATGGTTAATTATCGTATGTATTGTAACTATTATAACTAAAGCATCACTATTTATCTATACGAATAGATTAGCCAAAAAATATAATAATATTCTAGTAAAAGCCAATTCCCGTGATCATTTAATAGATACTCTTATTACAACACTAAACCTAATATCATGTTTATTTGCTAAATATAATATCTATTATTTAGATGGCATCGTAGGTATCTTAATAGCTTTATGGATAATTATATCGTCTTTAAATATATTTAGAGAAAGTTACGATGTTTTAATGGATAAAAGTATATCTGAAGATACCAAAAGAGAAGTATTAGAAATAATAAAAAAGTATGACGAAATAAAAAGAGTAAATCATTTTAATTCAACTCCTGTAGGGTATAGATATCAAATATCATTTACTATCTTTGTCGATGGCAGTATGTCAACATTTGAATCTCATGAGATAGCAGATAAACTAGAAAAAGAAATTACTAAAACATTTGATGATATCTATCTAACAGTTATTCATGTTAATCCAATAGATACTAAAAAGGAAAGTTAAAACTTTCTTTTTTTTACTTATTATGTTATTATATTAACGGATTTGAGGTGATATTATGACTTTTAATTTACATACTTTTGGCTGTAAAGTAAATATCTATGAATCAGAATATATTACGAATATCATGGAAGAAAATGGCTATCAGTTAGTTGAAAAAGATGCTGATATTTACATTATTAATACTTGTACAGTTACTAACGAAGCTGATAAAAAGGACCGAAAACAAATACATATGACTAGAAGAGAACATCCTGATGCCATTTTAATTGTTATGGGTTGCTATACTCAATTAAATAAAGATGATATTGATGCTGATATTGTTTTAGGTAATAAGTATAAATCTAAGATAATAGACCTAATCGAAGAATATAAAAAGAATAGAAAGAAAATAGTAATGGTTGATGATATCACTAAAACTAATTTTGAAGATATGTATATTCATAGATTTGTAAATCATACTAGAGCATTTGTCAAAGTACAAGATGGTTGCAATGCTTTTTGTGCATACTGTGCTATTCCATATGCGAGAGGTGGACTTAGAAGTAAAGACTTTGATAAAGTAATAGATGAAGTAACAAACCTAGTTAATAATGGTTATAAAGAAATAATTTTAACTGGTATCCACACTGGTAGATATGGTATTGAAAAGCATGAGACATTGTATCATCTATTAACTGAATTAGTTAAGATTAAAGGTATATTTAGAATACGATTATCTAGTATTGAAATAAATGAAATAACCGATGATATTATAAATCTAATTAAAGATAATAATATTATGGCTAAACATTTACATATTCCGCTTCAATCTGGATCAAACGATATTTTAAAATTGATGAATAGATTATATGACAAAGAATATTTTATAAAGAGAGTAGAATACATTAGAAAAGAAATACCTGATATTTCTATTACTACTGATTTAATTGTGGGTTTCCCTGGTGAAACTGAGGAATATTTTAACGAAACAATTGATACTTTAAATAAAATAAAATTTACAAAGATTCATACATTCCCATACTCTAAAAGAAATGGTACCAAAGCTGCTAGCATGGATAATCATATTGATGGTACTACCAAAAAATGTCGTGTAAGAGAAGTATTAAACTTATCTGATATGTTTGAATCTAATTATTATAAAAGTAAGATAGGTAATATATATGATGGTATTATTGAAACTAGAAAAGATGGTAAAAAGATAGTTATATCATCTAACTATATTCCGGTTGAAGTTAAAACAAACTTAGAAAATAACACCGTAGTTAACGTTAAAATAACCAGATGTGAAAATGACTCTGTATATGGAGAAATAACTGAAAAATAATTAGTTATTTCTTTTATTTTTAACTAAAATGTAGTAAAATTATTATATAGATATTGAGGAGTTGATAAAATGGTAGTAAAGAATATTATTCTAGATATGTTACCTAGCATATGGCCTTTACTAGTTTTTGTATCTGTCGTAGCCATAACATTAAGATGTATGTATCTATATAGAGAAGGTAGTAAATTCATTCTTCATAAAGAATTATTAGATTTAGTATTTATTCTTTATATCGTATGCTTATATTATATTTTGACATATCAAGATAGTAATAGTGGTATTAATCTAATTCCATTTAAAGAAATATTTAGATATAGTATTGGTAGTTATAAATTCATGAAGAATGTCGTAGGTAATATCTTATTGTTTTTACCATTTGGCTTCTTTACAGCATATTATCTAAATACTAAGAAAATATCTCCAGTAATATGGACAGCCGTTATTGTTAGCGTTACTGCTGAAGCAATGCAATACTACTTAGGAAGAATATTTGATATTGATGATATTATTTTAAATGTCTTAGGTGCTTTTATTGGTTTCTTGTTGTATGTTGCCTTATCGGCAATCAAATCCAAATTACCAAAATTTATGCGCAAAGATTCATTTATTAATTTTGTAGTAATAGTTATAATCATATTAATTATCTTATTTGCAATGGATATTAATATCTTTAGTTATCTATAGGGAGGGTTTATGTTTGAAATAATTAATGATACTGGAAAGAAAGTTCCTGAAAAGAGTATCTTAAATGAATATGTTAATTATCTAGTAAAAAAATTAACATTAGAAAAATGTGAATTTAATATTATTTTAACAACTAATAAAAAAATACATGAAATAAATAAAGAATATCGTGGAGTAGATAGAGAAACAGATGTCATATCATTTGCTATGGAAGATGAAAAAGATATTGAATATACTGATTTTAGATTACTAGGTGATATCTACATATCAATTGATAAATGTTATATGCAAGCTAGTGAATATGAACACTCTAGAGTAAGAGAAATATGCTTTTTAGCTACTCACGGTGTATTACATCTATTAGGTTATGATCATATGACTAAAGAAGATGAAGAAAAAATGTTTTCTCTTCAAGAGGCATTGTTAGATGAATATGGAATTACGAGATAAAAAAAGAAAATTTACAGATAGCATAAAAGATGCCTTAAGAGGAATAAAACATACATATCAAACAGAAAAAAATTTTAAAAGAGAAGTAATTATTGGCTTAATTGTTATTATTTGTGGAGTATTATTTAAACTAAATATAACTGAATGGCTTATAATTATATTACTTATAGGTTGGGTATTAACTTGTGAATTAATTAACACAACTATTGAAAAAACTATCAATTTATATACAACCAAATATAATGAAATAGCTAAAATTGTTAAAGATGCTTCAGGTGGAGCCGTACTCGTATCAAGTATTACGTCATCCACTATAGGGCTTTTAATATTTGTACCAAAAATAATAAGTTTAATAAAGGAGTTATTATGAAAGAAGAATTAATTAAATTGTTAGATAAGGCTTATGCCCCATACTCACATTTTCAAGTTTCAGCCATTGTTGAAATGAAAGATGGAAAATATATTCCAGGTGTAAATGTTGAAAATGCATCATATGGTGCAACGATTTGCGCTGAAAGGAATGCCATTACAACAGCTGTTGCTATGGGATATAAAAAAGGTGACTTTAAAAACATCTATGTTATGGTTAGCGGTGAAAAACTAAGTACACCATGCTTTATATGTAGACAAGTTATAACAGAATTTTTTGATAAAGAAGGTAGTGTTATATTGATGGGTAAGAATGGTGAAACAAAAACACTCAAAGTAAGTGAACTATGTCCTTATCCATTTGATGAATCTGATTTATAATAGGGGATGATATTATGAAAAGTGGCTTTATTGGTTTAGTTGGTAGACCCAATGTCGGTAAAAGTACATTGTTAAATGCCATTATTGGAAAAAAGGTAGCTATTACTAGTGATAAGCCAGGAACGACAAGAAATCTTATCGAAGGTATTAGAACAGATGAAGACTCGCAAATGGTTTTTGTGGATACGCCAGGTATTCATAAGCCTCAAAATAGTTTAGGTAGAGCCTTAAATAAACAAGCTTACTATACTTTAAATGATGTCGATATTATTTTGTTTTTAGTGGATATTACTGAATCTCTTGGTAAAGGTGATATGTTTGTCATAGATACCTTAAAAAATGTCAAAAAACCAGTCATCTTAGTCATCAATAAAATTGACAAATTACCAAAAGAAGAAATCTTAAGAAAGATTGAAGAATATAAAGATCTATATAATTTTGATGAAATAGTACCAGTATCCGCTGCAAAAAAAGATAATGTTGATAGACTGATAACTGTTTTAAAATCAAAATTGACTGATAATATCAAATATTATGATGAAGATATGTATACCGATAAACCAGTTAATTTCATGGTTGGAGAATTAATTAGAGAAAAAATATTAGATTTAACCAAAGAAGAAGTACCACATAGTGTATCTGTCATCGTAGATGAAATGGATTATAAAAAAGATGTCGTAGACATTAAAGCAACAATTGTCGTAGATAGAGAAAATCTAAAAAAAATATTAGTGGGTACTAATGGAAGCATGATAAAAGAAATTGGTACTCGTGCTAGACTAGATATTGAACCATTATTAGATAAAAGAGTATATCTAGAATTATTTGTCAAAGTCATACCAAAATGGCGTGATAGAGAAAAATTCTTAAATGAAACATTATTTCAAGAATTTAATTTTAAAGAATAATTGTTTAAATATATTAAATAACAACCATAATATAAATAGGTGATAACATGACAAGTGAATATTATT
>JAEEGI010016331.1_pt1 | contig 15340 bp, 15 predicted proteins | sample 8958751 | NCBI WGS metagenome assembly JAEEGI01 (sample SAMN16246545, study PRJNA631951) | gut metagenome | biome: gut microbiome; feature: rumen; material: KS-attached | host: Bos | place: Iran: Karaj | collected 2018-10
CAAGATGCTCAAACGGTTCGAAATTCGCGTTTATCAGGCTAAGACCATTAAAGAGATAGTCGACAAACACATAAACGGCATATTCGAAATTATCGAAAAGGCCTACTCGCGCCTGTACGGCACGATGCCGCTCAATCAGGAGATCGTAGACAATTACATCAAGGATTTCAAGCAGATCGTACGTCCGCAGGATATCCTTATGCTTTACGATAAAAACGACCGGATGATAGGTTTTTCGCTTATGTTCCCTTCTATTTCCGAGGCGGTGCGCAAATCCGGCGGGCATATGACTTTACCGTTTGTAGTGAGATTCCTTAAATCGAAAAAGCACCCCAAAGTGCTCGACCTGGGGCTTATCGGCGTTCTGCCGGAATACGAATCCAAGGGTGTCGCTACTATTCTTATAGGACTTCTCATCAATTTCTTGCGCGAAAGCGATCTCGATCATCTTGAGACAAATCTTATGCTCGAAGACAACCATCATATTCAGAACGTTTTAAAGTATTTTGACATTTGTCAGAACAAGCGCAGACGCTGCTTTAAGAAAAACATATAAGGTGCGGTCGGGAATATGAACTATACAAGTTACAAACAGATAGACGGCGCGCTCTTTGAGAAATTCATAATCAACGGCGCGGCAAAACTCAAAGAAAACGTAAAGATGATAAACGATCTCAACGTGTTCCCTATTCCGGACGGCGACACGGGAGACAATATGTTCCGCACTTTTTCGGGCGGCATAAAGAATATGCAGCAGGAACAGCAGAATTCCGTGACAAAGAAAGCGCACGCTCTTGCTGTGGGGATGCTGCTTTCGGCTCGCGGGAACAGCGGCGTTATCCTTTCGCAGATATTTGCCGGAATGGATAACGGCCTTGAAGGCGTTGAAGTTGCGAATATGTCGGACCTGAGCAAAGCGTTTTCCGAAGGCGTCAAACGCGCGTACGCGACCGTGGTATCGCCTGTTGAAGGTACGATACTCACTGTTGCGCGCGAAGCGCTCGAAGGGACTAACAATATTATCGACGATAATATCACACTCGGCGATTATTCCGAAGTGATACTCGACAAAATGAGGGTTTCGCTCGCCAACACGCCCGAGCTTCTGGACGTTCTCAAGGAGGCGGGAGTTGTCGACAGCGGCGGCGCCGGCCTTTATATGATAGCACAGGGCGTGCTCGAAGCGATAAAGGGCAACGACAGTGAGTTTACGCTTGAAAACGAACAAAAGCAAACGCAGATTGTCGACTTTTCGCTGTTCGGCAAAGACTCGGTATTCGAGTTCGGTTACTGCACCGAATTCCTGCTCAGGCTTATGACCGCCAAGACCGACGTCGATAACTTCGATATACAAAAAGTCATCGATTACTTAGGCACAATAGGTGATTCGATAGTTGCTCTTAAAGAAGATTCAATTCTTAAGATACACGTACATACGATGACGCCTTCGAAGGTGCTCGAGCATTGCCAGCAGTTCGGCGAGTTTTTGACGATAAAGATCGAGAATATGATGCTGCAGCACAACGAGCACGAAGCCAAAAAAGCGGCGGATATACCGAAGGTGCAGAAAAAACGCACCAAATACGCGTCGTGCGTGGTCACGACCGGTTCGGGCAACATAGAAGTGTTCCGTCAGCTGGGCGCCGATCACATTATCGACGGCGGCCAGGGAAAGAACCCTTCTACAGGCGATTTCATCAAGGCTTTCGACGAGATGAACGCTGACAATATATTTGTGTTCCCCAACAATACCAATATCTTTATGGCGGCGGAGCAGGCGGCCGGTCTTTATACCAAATCTAAGATACACGTCATCCCTTCCAAGAACCCCGGCCAGGCGTACGCCGCGCTCGCAATGCTCGATTACAGTTCCGACGACGCCGAAAAGATAAAACAGAACTTTGTTTCGAATATGGAATTTGTCGAGACCGGTATGGTGTGCAAAGCCATCAGGAACGTCGAATACAGGGATATTTCGGTCAAAAACAACGATTACATCGGCTTTACAAACAAAAAGGTACTTTCCGCCGACGAAGACAAGATCGGCGCGCTCGCGACCCTTTGCGAAAAGCTCAAGCTGGAGGATAAGGATATAGTGACCGTCTTCTACGGCGCCGACGCGACCGACGAAGACAAACGCCGCGTAAGAGAACTCATAAACGGAAAATACAGAGACAAAGAGTTTTACGACGTGGACGGCAAACAGGAAATTTACGATTTTATAGTTGTACTTGAATAAGGAGGATCTTATGAAAAATTTCGTTATCATAACCGATTCGAGCAGTAATATGACGCCGGAACAGATGCGCGAATTCGGCATCGACGCAATAGTTCCGTTCCACCTGTACGCAAACGGAAACGAATACCTGGCCAACGACGCCTGGGCCGGCATGGACGCCGCGACGTTTTATGCGGAAGTTGGCAAAGGCCTCGATATGAGTTCTTCGCAGGCAACTTCCAACGAATACGAGGCGGTTTTCCGCAAATATCTGGAGCAGGGACACGACATTCTTTCGATCTCCTGCGCGGAAGCGCTTTCGAGTTCGGTCAAAGAAAGCTATAAAGCAAAAGAGCGCGTTGAAAAAGACTATCCAGACGCAAAAATCTACTGCGTAGACAGTTATAACTGCTGCTATTCACTCACTATGCTCGCCGCGGAATGCAGCAAGAAGCGTGCAAACGGAGAAACGATCGAAGACGTTTACGAATGGCTGCTTAAAGAACGCCTTTATTTCAACGAAGTCGGTACGGTAGAAAGTCTCACATACCTGCGCAACGCGGGGCGTGTAAGCGCATCAGCCGCTTTCTTCGGCGGGATATTCAGCATAAAGCCGCTGATCGTTTACGACGGGACCGGTCACAACGTGGCGATCGAAAAAGTAAGAGGCAGAAAGAGTTCGCTGGAAAAGACCGCGGAATATATAATCAAATACGCATATCTCGACAAATACAACACGGTATTTATTTCGCATGCGGATTGTCTTGAAGACTGTAAATACGTTGCCGAGATAGTAAAGGCGCACTTCCCTGATATTCAAATCGATTTCCGTTTCGGTTTTATCGAACCTGGTATAGGATATTCTGTAGGGCCCGGAACGATTATAGCCAATTTCTACGGCGACCCCGCTATAAGAAACCTCAATAAATAAACGAATAAACACAAAGACCCGGTACGTTAGACGTACCGGGTATTTTTGCGCTTACGTTAAGATTTCCAGAGTCCGTGCAGGTTGCAATATGCATAAGCGGCTATGGGCTTGTCGCCTTCCACGAGCGCGAAAGTCGCGACAGGTTCTTCGCCGGGGGCGAGTTTTACGCGCTGGTTGCCGTGTTCGGTCTCGAGAGCGATCCACTCTATGTAATGGACGTCCTGCATGGGATGAGCCGCGGAGCCGACTTTGACTGTCACGAGCGAGCCTTCTACGGTGATTACGGGGACGTGTTTTTCGACAGAGGCGTCGGTGGTGCCGGGGATGAGTTCCTGCATAGGTTCGCCGCAGCACACTACGGGGACTCCGCTCGCGTGGCAGTAGGCGATGATGTTGCCGCAGCGTTTGCAGCGATAGAATTTCATTGACATTTTGTGTTCCTCCTTTAAAGAACTAGGTTGATTTGAATACGGCCGCGCCGTTTTGGGGCGCGTATTTGTTCTTACAGTACTATATTAACAGAAAAGTTTTGGATAGTCAACAAGGATAAACAAAAAATGACTTGATAAAGAAAAATAATTGTGGTATTATATGTACAAAGTCAAAAGGAGATACGACTGATGATTACGGAATATAAGATCGTATGCAAAGGGATCAAAAAGAAAGTGATATATCATTTCAGCGATTCGCACCTTACGGAATACGATTCGCTTTCTACTCCCGAAGAAATAGAAAAAGCGAAAAGCGCGACCGAAGCGTGGGAGCGCGTACGCGAGCATTTCGCGCGTCACGGAGGCGAGCCGTACGGCGAATACGAAAAGCTTTCTCCGGCATATCATTTCCGCAAACTGCTCGAAATCGCCAAAGACGGAGACGCATTGGTACTTGCGGGCGATACTTTCGATTACGTGAGTAATGCAAACCTGCGCTTTGCAGACAAATGTCTTGCTGATTTCGATAAACCGATAGCCGCCGTGTGCGGTAACCACGAAAGCCGCCGCGCGATACCGTCAATGGGAAAACTCGCTGACATGGCATGCGATATACACGTTGTCCGCCTTGACGATATAAACATAATATGCATCGACAATTCGCAGCGCAAAGTAACGGCGGATCAGAACGAGGCGCTTGAATATGAGCTTTCAATCGGCAAAAAAGCGCTTATAGTAATCCACGTGCCGATAGTTTGCGAGCAGAACGAAAGCAAGATAAAGCCCAGCGGCGTGTATTTTCAGTTCAATTACGAAGGCTGCCCCGAAGAAAACCTTGAGTTTATAAAGATTATAGAAAAACACGCACAAAACGTAATAGCGGTGCTTGCGGGACATCTTCATTTTTCAAATTACGCCCTGCTTCCCGGAAACGTGCCGCAGTTCGTTTCCTCGCAGGCGATAGTCGGGAACATCAACAGATATGTGATCGGAGACGCGGATGAATTACTTTGAATTCAAAAAGCGGTTCAATTTTGAACTTCCCTCTTACGCAGAGGAATTATACGCGAGTTTTACCGCTGAATACGACGGTTCGCCTGTTTTGAGCGAACGTGAAGCGCTTGCAGTAGCAGAAGCCACGGGATTACCGGAAGACGGCAAAAACGAGCTTTTAAGATGCGCTCACGTTATGAACAGTAACGGCAACGCACGTATTTGCGGCGCGTTTATCAAGTATATAACGGTAAAAAAGCGCAAACCCTGGCAGAATCAGATATATACCGAAGATCTTTTCAATGCAGAGGGACTTGAAAAAGAGCAGGTCGGCTGGGTCATCGTCGCCGCCGCGCTTGCGGATACTATAATAAACAAAAAACCGCCCGAAGAGCTGAACCGGGAAAACCTTAACGCTTTTCGCGGCTATTCCCGCTCGTGCTATGAAAAGAAAGGCTACTGGGGCATACTCGAATGGAGCTGGAATATGCTCTGCGCCGGCGGATGTATGTTTCTGTTCGGCGTGCTCAAGTTCGTACCTGGCGAGTTCGGCAGCGATTTCAAAGTCATTACGGACGGAAAGCGTTATGTTTCGTTTGCATGCGGCGAGCATTGTATAGACAAAGACGGCGCGCTGACAAACGACATTTCTGCTTCCGTGGGCAAAACCTCTTATACGGAAAACGACGATGAATATATCGTAAACGTGATTGACAAACGCGGTGTAGCCGATACCGGCACGACGCGCTTTTCAAAAGCAAAATGGCACGACTTTCTGGGTAATGGTACCGGCACTCTCAATATCCATATCCCATCCGGGATAGAATACACGCCGGAAAAGATGCGAGAGGCGTTCAAGACCGCGATAGATTTTTACAAAGACTTTTACCCTTCTCTAAACCCCGCGGCTATCGTTGGATATTCCTGGATATTCGCTCCGCAGCTTGAAAAGGTGCTGGATAGCGGCAGCAATATCTTACGTGTGAACAGGAGCGCGTATATCATCCCGACAAAAGGCGAATACGGCGCCGACTGCCGGTTCCTGCGCGAAGGTTCGGGATTACAGAAGCGAATCAAAGAGCAGTCGGAAAACGGCGTGCGTTTCCATTACTCCGTTATGTTCATCCCGATAAACGAAACTGAGACTTTCGGCACAGAGGCCGAATAGGAGGTGTTTATAAATGCATTATACTGTAGACAAGATCGAACGCGAACTCGTGGAACTGCTCGGCGACGACGGATCGGTGCTCGTGGTGCCGAAAGGATCGCTTGGATTTAAAGTGCGCGAAAACGACGTGCTTTTATTCGACACGACTTCCAGGACGTTCGTTCAGGACCGCGAGACTGCGACTGCGAGAAAAGCTTCTTACAAAGAAAGGCTCGAAGGGCTTTTCAAGCGCAAGAATTAAAGTTCAGTTGTGCTTAACTCGTGAGGCTATTCCGCTTTTGTCGGAATAAAACGCCAGATCGGTTATATTGACGAAGTAATCCGCTGAAATAATATCGAGTTCACAAAAGCCGTCGTATCTGACGGCTTTTGCCGTTCTGTACGCCTGTTCGCAAAAGCTTTCGTAATCGATAACGCCGTATATCGCGACGATTTTTTGGACCGTGTTTTCCGTCTCGGCGCCGATTATTCCTCGCTGCAACCGGGCGGATATCACTATTTCATCGGGCGTTGAACCGTTTTCTGTGAGTTTTTGCCAATACTTTCCGTAGAGCGCGTTCTGCGCGTATGAAATATATTCCGCAAAGTAGCCGTCCGTAAAGACGTTTTCGTCCGGGTCGTAAACTATTTCGGCGCTCACTCCGTTTTTGTCGCTTACGGTAAATGCGTATCTGCCGTTTGCTTTATCGTATCTGTAGGAAACTAGCCTTAAGAGCCCGTTATATTCGTTTTTGCAAATAGAATCGGCTTTTTTATAAGCTATAAGCAGGCAAAACGGATCGCCTTCTATTGAAACAAAAAGGATCAGAGCCGCGATCAGAAACGTAAAAATCTTAAACAGTTTTATATCGATCACCGGTAGTATTATTTGCAGCGCGCTAAAATATATATACTGCGGTGAAAGAATGATGCGAAGAAAGAGCAAATATAAACTGAAAGTGTTTTTCGCGATCCTTTTATTGGCATTATTATGCGTTATTTTTTGCTTTAATTTCAGTCGGGCGGCTAACGAATACGCGGAATATGATGTGAAAAACGCGGTCATAGAATCGATATACGAAGCGTTTGGCGCTGTGTGCGACAAGTTTGAGGCGGAATTGCCGAACATACAGCGGTCGATTTTGGTAAACGGCGAAGTGAACGCGTTGGCGATCGATTCCCTGATATTAAATAAAATAACCGCCGAGCTCACTTTTGAAGCGTCAAGGCGGCTTGAAAATATGAGAAGTTCTTTTTCACTGCCGTTGGGCAACGCGACGGGGTTAGAGTTGTTTTCCGGCAAAGGTCCCGGGATAAAGCTAACCGTAGTCCCGCTTGGGAGCGTTTGCGCGGCGACAGAAAGTAAGTTTATAAGCGCCGGGATAAACCAGACGCTTCACCGGATAAGCGTAAGGATAGACGTGCTGATAAACGTGCTCGCTCCGTTCTGCAGCGCGGAAAAGGAGATTAGCTGCGTATTTGCATTATGTGAAACGCTGATAATAGGCAAAGTGCCGGAGCTCTACTTTATGCGCGACGAAACGCCGTAAATGAGTATCGACGCGGCGGACGACGCCGAAAGCGACATCCGGTAATTGTTTTTATAATCTATGGATACCGTGACGTCGGCGTAAGACATTATGCTTTTGTTCACGCCGCGCTTTTCGCCGCCGATTATAAGGCAGAGCGGTAAATTGAACTCGGCTTTTTCCAAGTTGACCGAAGATTTCGTCTTAGCCGTGCAAATGATGGAAAAACCGTTTTTCTTAAGCGAATTGACCGTATCCGAGGGGTCGGAGAATAACGCGATAGGGAGCATTTCAGAGGCTCCTGCCGAAGAGCGTACGACTATTGAAGACGAAGTAAAGTAATTTCGTTCAGGCAATAGGACGCAGTCGCAGCCGCAGGCGTAAGCGGTGCGGAGTATGTAACCGAAATTGAACGGATCTTCGATCCCGTCGAGCATAAGCGCGAACTTTGCGTTTTCTAGCGCTTTATCAATGGAAACGTACTTTCTGTCGCCGACAAGCGCGGCAATGCCGCCGTACGCTTCCCCGCCGGTAAGGGATGAAAAATCTTCGGCTGACAAATATTCGACTTCTGCGCCAGTACGCTTTACGTATTTGTTAAGATAGTCGTATTGCGCTTTTTCGGGATAATGATACGAGGCAGAGCTGATGCGGCTCTGCCTGTCTTTATCGATTATGAGTTTATAAAGCTTGCGGCTTTCGTTTTCGATCACCGCGGAAACGGAAATGAATCCGCCTATGAGATATTCCGCCATATCAGTTCCCCGCAAGCTTAGCGAGATCGGAATGCAGCAAACGTCCCGCGTAAGTGTTATAGGTGATTATGACCACGTCGGTAAAACCGTCGCCGGCAAGCATATCGGCAATGCTGTCGTTATATAACTGAGGGTTGATATAGGTGATCTTGCCGTAATTGGGGACCAGGAACGTGATAAAAGGAGCGGCGGATGAATCGCCTATCACAAGCAGGCTGCGCGATGCGTCGCCCGCTGCGGTGATATCGATACGCTTAGCGTCTTCGCCGAGGAACGTGTAGTAGTTATACGAACCGGTATCGGCAAATATGACGCCGGTGCGGTTTACTATCCCGCTGCCGCGGTAGACTTTTTCGGTAGCGGTATACGCCTCGTCTATATCGAAATAATCGAACCTGTCGGCGTTTTTCATAACGCGTTCGGAACCGGTGGCGGTAAAGAACTTGCCTAAGAACTGGTTATTGAGCAGTTTCTGCGTATACATACCCGCGACGATAGGCGTTATGCCCGCTGCTTTGCAGTAATCGAGATAAACGTAGTACGCCGCCAAATGCGTATAGTTGGGGTCGGAATTGAAAAACAGCTTTTCGTCGTAGTGAGTTTCGAAGGTGTTGTATACGTCGACGTTAATAATGGATGAATCAGTCTTTGCGTAGACGTTGTTCATAAACTTGCGCTGGCTTGCGCAGTAGAAATCGTCTTCCTGCTTGACGGAGGCGGGGATAGTGAAGAATTCGCAGTTAGTAGGCACGAGGATATTGTAAACCCTTTTGGAACCGGCGAGCTGTTTTATCTTGTTGAGAGAATCGGTGTATTTGTTTACGATATTGCTCGAAAAAGTAAACTGTTCAAAGCCGTATCCCTTGTAAAGATAGGTGTAACCGAGATAATTGATCACCCATCCGTGCTCCGGCTCGACGTATTCGCCCGAGCTTTCTTCCACGCTTGATTCGGCAGGGGAGCTTTCGTCTACGTATGAAGGATCGTCCTGCGATTCGCCGGAATACGGTTCGGGAGATTCGTCTGTTACGGATTCGTCGTCGCTTTCTGTATCCGAAATATCAGCGTATGACGCTGGACCTTCGCCGGAATCGTCGTTTACAGACGCCGGTTCGGAGTTATTCTGTGTGTTATTTGAATTTTTGCTGAAAACCAACAGATAAAGAGCAAGACCGACAATAAGGAGCGAAAGAACTGCGATCACTGCGATCATTATCTTTATGCTGTTGTCATTCTTGTTAGCTCTTACCAGCCTATTTTCGTCCATAATTCACCTTTCACTGAAATCATTCGCCGTTCTGAGCGTCTTCTTCTGTTATTTTGGGCTCTTCGGGCGCTTTTTCTTTTGCGTATTTTGCGCGCTTCGCCGCTTTGATGGCGTCGAGTTTTTCGAAAGTGGCGCCGGGTTCGAATACCGCGACGAACTGTTCTCTGTCCATGATCTCGTTTATCACGAGATATTCGGCGACAAAATCGAGTTTATCGCGGTTTTCGCGGAGTATCTTTTCCGCCTGTGCGTATGCTTTTTCCACGATGGAATGGACTTCGTCGTCGATCTCGGCGGCGATCTTTTCGGAATAATTGCGCGTGGACGTGAAATCCTTGCCCAGGAAAACTTCGTCGTGACCGGTGCCGAATACGATAGGACCTAAGCTGTCGCTCATACCGTACTGCGTGACCATCTTGCGGGCGAGTTCGGAAGCGCGCTGGATATCGTTGGAAGCGCCGGCGGAAATGTCGTTGAGCACGAGTTTTTCGGCGCATCTGCCGCCAAGAAGCACGGATATGCGGTCGATCATTTCGTCTTTATAAGCGTTGTATTTGTCTTCCTGAGGTATCGCAATGGTATAGCCCATCGCCATACCGCTGGGGATGATGGATACTTGCTGAACGGTATCCTGCGAAGGAAGCAGGTGCCCCACGATAGCGTGGCCCGCCTCGTGATACGCGGTGTTGCGCTTTTCTTCTTCTTTGATGACGCGGGATTTCTTCTGCGGGCCGACAATGACTTTGATCTCGGCCTGTTCGATATCTTCCATTTCGATCTCGTTCTTGCCTTCGCGCGCGGCGAGCAGCGCCGCCTCGTTGAGGAGGTTGGCGAGATCCGCGCCGGTGAAGCCGCTGGTCGAACGGGCGATGGTTTCGAGATCGACGTTCTTGGAAAGCGGTTTGTTGCGCGAATGGACTTTGAGTATTTCGACTCTTCCCTTGATATCGGGATAATTGATGGTGACCTGTCTGTCGAATCTGCCCGGTCTGAGCAGCGCGGGATCGAGTATATCGGGTCTGTTGGTCGCCGCGATGACTATAACGCCGTCGTTCACGCCGAAGCCGTCCATTTCGACGAGCAGCTGGTTGAGCGTCTGTTCGCGTTCGTCGTGTCCGCCGCCCCAGCCGGCGCCTCTGTGTCTGCCTACGGCGTCTATCTCGTCTATGAATATGATAGCGGGAGCGGTCTTCTTTGCGGTCTCGAACAGGTCTCTCACGCGCGAAGCGCCAACGCCGACGTACATTTCAAGGAAGTCGGAACCGGATATTGCGTAGAAAGGAACGCCGGATTCGCCGGCTACCGCTTTTGCAAGCAGGGTCTTACCGGTGCCGGGAGCGCCGACAAGCAATACGCCGCGCGGTATCTTTGCGCCGAGCGAATTGAATTTGGAAGGATTCTTGAGGAATTCGACGATCTCTTTGAGTTCTTCTTTTTCTTCGTCCGCGCCTGCGACGTCCGAAAACAGCACTTTGTGTTTTTCGTCGGAGCCGAGCTTGGTGCGCGCCTTGGTGAAGGAATTCATCCTGCCGCCGAGTCCGCCGCCGGTACCCGAAGACGAACCGCTTTTACCCGCCGCGCGCGAAATGAACTTCCACCACAGAAAGATGAACACGCCGATGACGATAAGATAAGGCAGGAACCTTACCCACCACGGGAGCGAGGTGGCGGGTTCGTAATCGTAATCCTGTAAAACGCCTCTGTCCTGCTGATCGCTGATGATCTCGTGCAGATCGTCGTAAAAGATCTCGAAATACCTGAGCTGATACTCGACGACCTTGCCGGACTTGAGCTGCATCGTGATGACGTTGTTCTGATCGATAACGAACGCCGTTACGTTTTCTTCTTTAAAATTCTTTACTACGTCGCTGTATTTGACGGCTTTTTCGGTGTTGCCTGAAGCTAACAGCGACGCTATGAAAATGATGGCAACTATTACGATCAGATAAAACCATATGATGCCTCGGTTGGATTTCAATAATTCCACCGCCTTTACTTAAATGAATTACTTTGCGCGCGGCAATTCTATGCCTAAAAACGCACCGGCTTTCGACGGGTCTTTAGCGTAGAAAGCGTCGTCTGCGCCTATATACGGAACTGCCGCTATCTTGCCGTCTATGAGGATGACCGGTATGAGATCGCGATGTTCGCGAGGGATCTTTTTATTGATAAGTTCTTTTTTTACGCTTTTAGACATACCGCGCACGGTGATGCGGTCGCCTTCGCGCCTTGACCTTACGGATACCACGCTTTTAATATTATCAAATATAAACGCGAATGTTGTTGTGTATTTGTAAATTTCGTTAAAATTTTCAACGAATGAAAGCGTAGCGCTTACGCCTTCCGCCAATATATTCTTGCCTTCCGAAAGCACGGTGTATTCAATCTTTTTGCGCTCGCAGACAGCGGGATCGCAAATATCAAAACTTCCGCCGTGCGTACGCAGGATCTTGCGTTCCGGCAAAGTGAACGACGAATCTTTTTTATTCTTTACAGCCGAAACTATGCGTTCCAAAAGTTCCCTGTTCAGAAAGCCGCATTTTTCAATAACGCTTGCCGCGATGATATGATCAGGCGATCCCGAAAGATCGGCGCCTGCTTCGGGAACAGACGATTCAAGCATTTCGTTTAGTCCTGAAAACAGCTTGCTTTCGTTCAGCACGACGTTATCGAGCGAAGGATTTATCCTGCGAAGCTGCGGTATGACGTTGAGGCGAAGTATATTGCGCGAGCAATCGTCGACGAGGTTTGTGGAATCGGTAACGTAAGAAACGCCGTAGCGAAGAGCGTATTCGCATATCTGACTGCGTTCGCAGTCGCGCAGCGGCCGGATGATATTGTCTCGTTTGTACGGGATACCTGCAAGACCTTTAACGTAAGTGCCGCGCACGAGGTTGAACAGAACGGTCTCGGTATTGTCGCACGCGTTGTGAGCCGTGGCGACGACGTCGATCTTGTTCTGAAAAGTGCACTCGTAGAAGAAAGCGTATCTTTCGTCGCGCGCGGCCGTCTCGAGCGAAACGCCGCATTCTTTGGATATCCGTGGGATATCTACCCGTTTGGTAAACAAACGGATTCCTGCTTTTTCGCATACCAGACGCACAAGATCTTCGTCCCTGTCGCTTTCCTTGCCGCGTATCATATGGTTGACGTGAGCGGCGTAAAGCGTGAAAGAATACTTTTTGCGCAGCGTTAGCAGCACGTCGAACAGTACTGCGGAATCGACGCCGCCCGAAAAGCCGAGCAATACGCTTTTAACGCCGTCAAGTAAATGATTATCTTCTATTGTTTTGATAACGCGCAAGCGGAGTTTAGATCTGCTTTTACTGCTCATTTTCTTTGTCTTTGTTATATGATTCGTCTATCTCCACGTATTTGAAATACGGGCCGTACCAGGCGAAATTCACTGTGCCTGTGCTGCCGTGACGGTTCTTTGCAATAATGCATTCGACCGTTTTCTGGCTGTTATCGGCAAAATTGTTCTTTTCGCCCTCTCCGCTGTCGTATCCTTCGCGGTAGAGCAGCATAACGATATCGGCGTCCTGTTCGATAGAGCCGGAATCGCGCAGATCCTGAAGCTGCGGTCTCTTCTCTTTCAGCCCCTTGGGAGGACGCGAAAGCTGCGATACCAGCAGTACGGGGACTTTAAGATCCTTGGCGAGTATCTTGAGCGAACGGGTGATATCGCCTATTTCGAGAACTCTGTTGTCTTTATGCGATTCTCCGCGCATCAGCTGCAAATAGTCGATTATGATAAGTCCCGGGTCTTTGAGACGGCGTACTTTGGTGACGATATCGGTGACCGAAACGTTGGCGGTGTCGTCGATATATATCTCGGTGCCGCTGAGTTTGGAGCACGCTTCTGCGAGCTCGCCCCACTGCTCGTCCGTGAAAGTAGCCTTTTTGACGGTATAGTTATCTATAAGCGCCTGACAGGAAACGAGGCGGTTAACGAGCTGTTCCTTTGACATTTCGAGCGAGAATACGGCGACGCTCTTTTTGGGGTATCTGAGTCCTACGTTGAGCGCCAAATTGAGCGCGAACGTCGTCTTACCTACGCCGGGACGAGCGCCTATGAGCACCAGATCGCCTTCGTCGAGGCTTATAAAGTATCTGTCGAGTTCCGAATAGCCGGTCTTTACGCCGCTGTACGAATTGGGATTGTGCGCAAGGTACTGGTAACGGGCGTAGTTTTCCTTTACAGTATCGGAAATATGCGTGAGCTCGGTATGATACCGTTCGTCCGCGATGCGGAAAACGAGGTCTTCGGAATACTGAACTATCTGCTTGACTTCGCCGGTTCCTTCGAACGCTTTTTCGGAAATCTTTCTCGAAGCGTCGATAAGCTTGCGCAGCACGGATTTTTCGGTGATGATGCGCACGTATTCGGCTATGTTGGAGTTTTCGGTGGCGAGATCGCAGATAGTCTTGATGTACTTCGCGGCGTCGAGATCGGCGTCGTTGAAAGAACGCCTAACTTCTTCGACCAACGTTACGACGTCGATTTCGCGGCTTAGAGTATATAGATTCCTTATCGCGCTGAAGATCGCCTTGTGCGTGTCGGTGTAAAAGTCCTCTTCGGTAAGTCCGGCGACGTCGGCAAATCTGTTGGGGTCGAGTATAAGCGCGCCAAGGACCGCCTGTTCGGCTTCGTTTGAATGGGGATATTGTTTGATTCCCTCGAATTCGCTCATAAAAGATTCATCCTTCTACAATTACTTTGATTACGGAGCTGATCTCGGGGAACAGCTTTACGGTCACTTTGTATTCGCCGACGGTCTTGATAACTTCGTCGACGGATATCTTCTTCTTTTCGATATCTATACCGAGCTCTTTTTTGATCATTTCGGAGATATCTTTGGAAGTTACGGCTGAATACAGACGCCCGTCGACGCCTCCGGTGGTCTTATAGACGAGGGTCGCTTTGTCGAGTATGGCTTTGTTTTCTATGGCCGCCTGCTTTTCCTGATCGTGGCGGTAATTTTCGGCTTCTTTACGGAGTTTTACCTCGTTGAGCGCCGACGCGCTCGCTTCTTTGGCGAGATTGCGCGGGAAGAGGAAATTCTTGGCGTATCCGTCGGAAACGTTTACGATATCGCCCTTTTTCCCTTGTGCCTTTACGTCCTGAAGCAAAATCACTTTCATAAATCGTGTCCTCCTTTAGTTGTTGTCGCAGTAATTGACAATGGCTTCGCGCAGCATGGACATCGCCTGTTTCATGCTCGAACCGCTGATCTTTGCGCCCGCGGAATCGAAATGCCCGCCGCCGCCGATCTTTTCGAGGATGAGCGAAACGTTCACGCTTCCGTCGCTGCGTGCCGAGATATGGATGGCGTTTTCGACTTTGGAAACGGTGAACGATGCGTGTATGCCGTCGATCATAAGCATACGGTCCGCCACCTGCGCGGCGGTGATGCGGTTTTCGGGATCGTTGTCGTTTTCGTACTGCGTAATTGCGAATATTTTGCGGAAAATGAATATATTGCGTTCGAATTCGGCGATCTTTTTGAATTCGCCGAGCTGATATTTGAACATTGCCTGTGCGGACGACGTGTTTTCGCCGGCGCCGCGCAGATACGTCGCCGCGGAAAACGTGCGGATACCGACGTTGCGTGCGAAGTTCTGCGTGTCGAGCAGCATCCCCGCGAGCATGAGCTCGGCTTCTTCTTTTAAAAGCACGTTGGGCGGCAGCACGATCTCGAGCATTTCGGCGACGAGTTCGCTGGCGGAAGACGCAGTCGGCTCGATATAAGTGATATCGTGCGTGCGGTCGAATTCCTGTATCTGTCTGTGATGGTCTATGACCGCGATATGTTAGGCTTTGCGGTAGATATCAGCGGATTCAAATATATTTACGTTGCTTACGTCGCAGATCACGACGAGCGTGTCGGGTTTCAAAAGCTCCTGACCGTAGACCTTATCCACGAACATATCGGAATAATCCTTTGATCCGTTAAGGCGTGAGGAACAAATGAGATAGTTCTGGTTTTCGGTATCTACTATTATTTTGACGTCCTTGCCGAGCCAGAGCGCGAGCCGCGCTATACCGCAGCACGAGGCGACCGCGTC
>JAEEGI010016333.1_pt1 | contig 15339 bp, 9 predicted proteins | sample 8958751 | NCBI WGS metagenome assembly JAEEGI01 (sample SAMN16246545, study PRJNA631951) | gut metagenome | biome: gut microbiome; feature: rumen; material: KS-attached | host: Bos | place: Iran: Karaj | collected 2018-10
ACCTATTCGTTCTCACTATCAACTAGCTTTTAGTTCGCACCCATCATGAAACGTAAACTATCCATACTGCCGGCTCTGCTGGCGCTCGGTTCTGCGTGGTTGGCTTCTTCCTGCGACAGCTACGTTGACATTACTCCATTGGGCTCTCTGACCGTCGATGACGCAAATACCTATTACGAGCTCATCGCCAATCCCCAACGCTGCTATTATCCTTCGTCGTTCGCCTATCTGAGCGACGACCTCTGGCCCAAGGAGTCGAAGATCATCGGCTTCGAGTCAACCACCATCGATGCCATACTCTTCACCGCCAACGAGAATGCGGAGCGTAGCCTCATCGCCGACAACAATCTCTACGAGAATATGTACAGCGACATCCTGCGCTGCAACCTCGTCATCGACAATATCGACGCAGCTCCAGGCACCGACGACATTCGCACCTTGGCGAAGGCCGAGGCCCGCACCTATCGCGCATGGAACCACTTCATCGCTGTCAACACCTTTGCCAGGGCCTATACCCCTGCCACGGCAGCTTCCGATGGAGGCGTGTGCATCATGGACCACTATGGTCTCGAGCTCACTCCTGTCAAGAGTACGGTGGCCGAGGTCTATGACTTCGTAATCAGCGAACTCGAGGCATCCGTACCTTTCCTTCAGGAGACTCCGCTCAATATCTATCATCCCAACCGTGCCTACGGATATGGCCTGCTTGCCCAGGTCTATCTCTTCCATCGCGATTGGGAGAAGGCACGCGATGCGGCGCTCAAGTCGCTCGAGCTCAACAATTCGCTCATCGACTACAACGAGATCAATGACAACGGTGGCATTGCTCGCTATCGTGTCTATGCCGACGATAACAATCCCGAGGTCCTGAGCTACATGTGGCTCGCCAGCGGATGGACAGCCGAAGCTGCCACCTATTATAATTATGGTGTCATCAGTCCCGAGCTCGTCAACCTCTTCGAACCGAATGATCTGCGCTACAGCCTCTTCTTCCGACAGAGCGGAACCACCATCAGCCTCTATTACGACATGGGATCGGGGGCAGCCATCTGGACGCCCGCCACTACGACGGCACGCTTCACCTACATGGCTGTAGGTATGCGCACTGCCGAGGTCTATCTGACCCTTGCCGAGGCTTACGCCCGCCTGGGTGACAATGCCAAGGCTACCGAGTACGTCAACGCCCTGCGCCAGCACCGTCTCTCCGGAACCTACGCGATAGCGCAGCCTTCCACCCAGGTCGAGATGATGCAGCAGATTATCCTCGAACGTCGCAAGGAGCTGCTCTTCGGTTTCCATCGCTTCTTCGACCTGAAGCGCTTCAACACCGAGGCCGAATACGCCAAGACCATCGTCCGCGTCTTCCCCATTGTCAACACTTCGGTGCCCCAGCAAACCTATACGCTGCGTCCCGATTCGCGTCTCTACATCATTCCCTTCCCGCATTCGGCACGCGACAGGAACCCCAACCTGACGCTCAATACTGACGAGAAATGATTCACACGACAAATCCTTTAAAGTAAAGAATATATGAAAATCCGTCTTTCATTGCTGGCCTTGGGTGCAATGCTCTGTGCCAGCGCCTTCGCCCAGCAGGACACCGTCTATGTACGCATGGACTTCAATGCCAATCCCTGGAACCATCCCACAGCCAGCATCATCAAGGGCTGGAGCACGGTCGATTGGGACAATGCCCCCGCAGGTTCCATCTTCAGCAAGACCACCGAGTTCCCCATTGCTGTAGGCGAGTCCACCCTCAAGATGACACTCACCCCCAGCGATCTCGACGAGACTGATTATGAGAATGTCTATGTCAATGGTCCCAACTACGACATCGATATGAATGGAAGCGTAATGGAGAACTTTCTCTTCACCTACACCGGTTCCAGGATGACCTTCACCGCTCCCGAAGGCTACTCGATGACGCGTGCTTCCTTCGAAGTCTATCGCACCTGGGCCAGTGGCAGCCTCTCGATGAATCCCGTGACCAACAACCACACCTGGGGCCCCGATAGCGCCAAGGTGGTGACACAGGAGTATATGGGTCAGACCTACCAGTACGATGCCTGGAGCGGCGACTCCATCGAGTGGAGTCTGCCTGTCTGCACGGGTTCCACACGTCTGCGCTACATCGACTTCTGGCTCCTTCCCACCGCTGATGCCGCCATCACGACTATCCAGAGCGACGGCAACCGTGAGGAACGCCTCTACTCTATCGACGGCAGGCTTATGCCCGCCGATGTGGCACCCCAGAAAGGTCTCTTCATCATCAATGGTCGAAAGAAGTGGGCCCGCTGACCAATCTGATCTTTATAATTCTCAATGCACGTAATGAATCCTAGAAACTTCATTCTATCTATTTTGGGAGCGATGGCAATCCAGTTCGGTGCCATCGCCTCCCATTTATCGTTCACATCGACCGATTACCATTTTGCCGACAGCCTGAAGCAGGTCGCCGATACCCTATCGACCGACTCCGTAAAGGCCGACACCACCCAAGTCAATCCCAAAGAAAAGGATTATGCCAAGCTTCTCAAGAAGCAGGTATCGAGCCACGAGGGTCTCTTCACCGTGCGTCACATCGAAAAGGACTGGTACTTCGAGGTGCCTGAGTCGCTCCTCGGGCGACTGCTCCTCTCGGTGACGCGTTTCGATGCCGTCCCCAAGGGCTTCAAGATGCAGACAGGCGAAGAGGTGCAGCGCAACGTCATCTATTTCGAAAAGTACACCGACCAGGTGCTCTTCCTGCGTGCCTATCATCAGGAATTCCTGCTCGACAAGGAGGCCGACATCACCTCGCTGCTCGACAAGGCCTCCGTCAATCCCATCGTGAGCCGGCTCGACGTAGTGGGACGCAATCCCGAGACCCACGATATGCTCGTCAAGGTGACCCCGCTCTTTGCCAAGGACACCAAGCTCGGCGGACTGATCCAGACCGACCGTACGCAGGTCAATCTGGGGTCGCCAGTGGCCGATCTGACCTTTGTCGACACCATCCGCACCTATCCCATCAATGCCGAGATAACCACTTTGCGCACTTATGAGAGCAAGGATGCCAGTGTACCCGCAGCACGCAGTGGCTATGTCACCCTCTCGCTCCACACCAGTATCGTGCTCCTGCCCGAGACGCCTATGCAGCCCCGCATCAACGACGAGCGTGTGGGATACTTCCAGAACCGTGTGACGCGTTTCGTCGACGACGAGGTGTCGAAGGACTTCGGCTACATCTCGCGCTATCGTCTCGTGCCTCGCGATATGAAGGCCTATGCTGCAGGTCGCCTCACCGAGCCTGTCAATCCCATCATCTACTATATCGACCCCGCCACGCCCCGCAAGTGGGTCAAGTACCTCAAGCAGGGTGTCGAGGACTGGAACGTCGCCTTCGAGGCAGCAGGCTTCCGCAATGCCATCCAGGCACGTGAGTGGCCCAACGACTCGACGATGAGTGTCGACGATGCACGCTTCTCGATGATACGCTACCTGCCCTCCTCGACCGAGAATGCCTACGGTCCGCGCATCGTCGATCCACGCAGTGGTGAGATCATCGAGAGCCACATCTGCTGGTACCACAACGTGCTCAACCTGGTGCGCAAATGGTATGTCACCCAGTGCGGTCCCCTCGACAAGCGGGCGCAACGTGCCGACCTCGACGACGAACTGATGGGCCAGCTCATACGCTTCGTCAGCAGTCACGAGGTAGGACATTCACTGGGCCTGCGCCACAATATGATAGCCTCATCAGCTACACCTGTCGAGAAACTTCGCGACAAGGCGTGGGTCGAGAAGCATGGTCATACGGCCAGCATCATGGACTATGCCCGCTTCAACTATGTGGCCCAGCCCGAAGACAATGTCGGTCCAAAGGGTCTCTTCCCTCGCATCAACGACTACGACATCTGGGCCATCAAGTGGGGCTACCAGTACCGTCCCGAATTCGATGACCCCATCGCCGAAAGCAAGGTACTGCGTGCCGAAGTCACACAGAAGCTGCGCGGCAACATCCGCCTGCGTTATTGCAGTGACGAGGGCAAGGGCAGCGACCCGCGTTCTCAGGTCGAGGACCTCGGCGACGATGGTGTCAAGGCCACCGACTATGCCATCCTCAACCTCAAGCGTGTGGTGAGCCACCTCGAGGAATGGACGGCACAGCCCGATGGGCAGTACGACGAGCTCGAAGCCTTCCATCGCCGCTGTCGCGCTCAGTTCCAGCTCTATGCCAACCACGTGCAACGTATCATTGGTGGACGTTATACCAACAATGTACCCGATGCTCCGCGTTACCAGCCCGTGCCGCGTCTCAAGCAGAAGGAGGCCATCGACTGGATGGGACGCCATGTCTTCCAGGCCAACACGTGGATGTACCCGACGAGCATCATCGAAAAGCTCGGCGTCAATGCCGAAGACGAGATGGCCAATCGTCGCAACACGATGATCTCCTTCCTGCTCTCAGGGGGTATGCTTCTCAATCAGCAGCGCAACAACCTGCAGAATCCCGATCCCTATCCCATCGACGAGTATCTCGGCGATGTCTTCCATGCCGTCTGGCAGCCCTTCACCGACGATGAGCGTCAAAACGCCTACACGCGTGAGTCTGAGAACACGTACATCGATTTCTTAGGCCGTCTGCTCAACGTGGATGGCGCCACCAAGGATGCGATGGCCCTCAATGCCTCGCATACCGACGTGCGCATCTATGCCCTCCAGCACCTCAACTTCATCGAGCAGTACTGCCGTGAGCAGCGTGCAGCCCTGACCGACGGCAGCTTCAATGCCCTGCATTTCGACAACCTCCTGCTCCTCATCACGAGGATTCGCGACAAATATAACGGAAAATGACGAAACAACGGAAAGTGACAAGTTGAGCATTAGTTCAACTTGTCACTTTCACCTATCGAGAATGAATTCCAAGAAACACTCGTCCCTTAGAATCCCTTAATATCCCTTAGAATCTCTTAGAATCCCTTAGCCTTATTGACGATACTTGCAGCAGGCGTGCAGCTTGTTGTAAGCCTCGTCGCTGGCCTTGATGTCCTGGGTGTCGTGTCCCACGGCAGCGAGGGCCTCCTCCACCTTCTTGACGTCGGTCTTCGTGTCGTCATAGATGAGGATGAGCTTCTTGGTCTTCAGGTTCCACTTGGCCGAGGTGACACCAGGCACGGCGCTGGCAGTCTTCTCGATGCGTGTCTTGCACATATCACACTTGCCATTGACATCGATGGTCACCTTCTGGGTCTTGGCCTCTACGCTGAACATTGCCACTGCGAGCAGGGCGGTAAAAATGATCTTTTTCATACTGTTTTTTTAAAATTTGTTGGTTAATATTATTTGTTTATGAATAATTTATGATAAATTCGTGATAATTCGTGTTAAAAGAAGCAACTACTCCTGCGTCATCATCGACTTGCGGCCCTGCAGTTGTGCAGCACTGTCGATGACGAATGTGCCATTGACCGCAATGATTTCTCCCTCAGCCAGGCCGTCAGTGATGACGTAGCTGTCGCCTATCGATGGACCGAGTGTCACCTGGCGAATCACGAATGTGGGCAGTTCCTCGGTCTCGTCGAGCACATAGACCACGCTCCTCGGGCCCGTCCACATCACCGCGCTCTTGGGGATGATGACCTCGTCATTGTACTGCTGCAGGTTGGCTTCGATGATGCCTGTGAGGAGCATCTCAGGCTTGAAACGACCGTTTCCGTTCGCCAGGTCAATGCGTACGTCGGCCGTACGGCTTCTGCCGTCGAGCAGCGGGTCGATATAGCTGATGCGAGCCTTGAAGATCTCTCCGGGCATTGCATCGGCCTTGAACTGTATCTCCTGCCCTACACGAATGAAGGGGAGGTCGCGCTCATAGGCTTCGAACACACCCCACACCCTGGTGAGGTCCGAGATGACCAGCATCGGTTGTCCCTGGTTGACATAGGCACCCGGAGCCACATTGAGGCTCGTGACGGTGCCCGAGGTGTTGGCCTTCAACTGGACGTAAGGCGAAGGTTTGCCGCTTTCCTCGATCTCGCGAATCTGCTCTTCGGTGACATTGAGCAGACGAAGTTTCTCTTCGGCTGCTGTCACCAGTACCTTGCGTTGTGCGCCTTCGTACGAGAGGGCCGCACAGAGTTCCTGCGAGATGGCATAGAGCTCGGGCGAATAGATGGTGGCGAGTGTCTGTCCCTTGCGCACCTTGTCGCCTACAGCGGCAACCATCAGTTGCTCGATGCGTCCTGCCACGTAGGCGCTCTGCGTCTGCTGCATGCGTGTGCTGGGCTGCACCTTGCCAAAGATGCGTATCTCGCTGTTGGCCATTCCGCTGCTGACCTCCATGGTCTCGATGCCGGCAAGGGCAGCTGCCTCCTGGCTGAACATCACGGCATTTTCGTCGATGGCATTGCCTCCGGTATCCCCCATCGGCGTGAGGTCCATGCCGCAGAGCGGACAAGTTGCCTTCGGGTCGGTGGATTTGATGTTGGGGTGCATCGAGCAAACATAGATGGTTCCTCCTTCCTCGCCTTCGTTCCCGTTTTGCTTGGCACTGTTGTTTCCGAAGATGAGCCAGCCGAGCAGGATGCCTGCCAGCAGGACGCCGATATATTTGAGAATGTTCTTATTCATATTTGTTCTTGTTTGAATTCTTTTTATTTGTTTCTACACTCCTCTTCCGTCTGTAGGCTGCTGCCGTTGAGGGCAGCTATTTTTTCCATCTGGGCCACTGTCGTGTTGTACTTGGCCTTGGCTTCTGCAAGTTTCAGGGCAAGGGCGACGCGTTGGCGATCGGTTTCGAGCAGGTCCGAGAGGAGGGTCGTTTCAGCCACATATTCGGCGCGCATCAGTTCGAGGGTACGGTCCACGAGGTCGAGCTGCTGGCCGAGCAGTCTGATCTTACGTTTGCTCTCTTCGGCTCTCTGCACGATGCCGAGCCATTGGCTTTCGAGGGCATCCCGCTGGCTGGCATACTTTTCGGCTGCGGCATTTTGCATCAGTTGGGCCTCCCGTATCGAGGCATTGGTCTTGCGCCGATAGATGGGCAGGCTGACCTTGAACATCGCCATCCACATATCCTTGCCATTCATGTCGGACATCCGTGGCATCTTGGTCTCCTCGTTGAGCATATATTGTGCTCCAACGCCCAGCATGGGGCGCCCCATATTGCGCATCTTCTTTTCGGTCTGCTCGAGGGCATTCTGCTCGTTGCGGATGGCTGCCAGTTCCGGACTTGCGTTCTCGATGTCGTCCATCGAGACGATGGGCATCTCGCGCAGCACGATGCTGTCGGGAGTGACGATGTCGCTGTCAGCCTCGCGATGCATCAGCAGGTTGAGTTGCTGCTTCTGGAGCGCAAGCTCGGTCTGTGCCGTCTCAAGCTGTTCCTCGAGGCTCAGTTCCTCGGTCTGGAGACGCAGCTGGTCGCTCATGTTGGCCTTCATCCTGCCGCTCGAAGGCGACTTGTACTGATAGAGCGCGGTTTCCTGGATCTGCTTCAGGAACGCGATATTCTGCCCGAGGGCGGTTATCTTCTCCTGTGTCGCAAGTATCTGATACCATTTTTCCTCCACCTGATAGGCAAGGTCGATGCCTTCCATACGGTACATCTCGTACGCCTTTTCCACCTGCCACTCCTTCTCTCGGCGAGCAGCCTTCATCGAACCGGGCCAGGGGAACATCTGCATCAGTCCGAAGGTGGCCACCTGTCGGCTGTTCACCAGTTCCATGGGGCTGGGATACCAGTTGACCGACAGTTCCGGATCACCGATGGTGCTGGCCGGACAGACGGCTTCGAGCGCAGCCTTGTAGCTCTGCAATGCCGCCTTGGTCCTCGGACTGTTCTCTACCGCCGCCATCATATACGCATACAGACTATCCGCCTGCTGTTCCGCCGCAACCCTGCATTGCATTGCCGCAATTATAACAACTAAAAATGTATATCGTCTCATATTTTTATATTAAACATGAATTATCGCGAATTAACGCAAATATATCTTTTAGTTTTGTAGATTCGTGTTGATTCGTGCAATTCGTGTTCTTTAAAAATTGGAATCTTTTGGTCTTTTTCTGCCGTAGGCTTTTTTCTACTCCAAAAATTGGAGTCTTTTTCTCTTTTTGAAAGGTGTAGCACGGCAAGGCCGTGCGCTGGGAGGACATGGATGCAACGGGGAATGCTCGCATTCACAGAGGCATCCAGGTCATTCCAGCACCTGGTGCTCTGCACCTACACCTTTCATAAAGTTTTTTTTTCTTATTAAATTCTTAAATTCGCAAATTCGTGATAAAAAACTACTTTCGCAGCGCACTCTCCCTCCACCAGCATTGCAGCACCGGCACCATAAACATCGTCATCTCCTGGATGATCATGCCACCGAAGGTCGGTATCGACATCGGAATCATAATATCGGCACCCTTGCCCGTCGACGAAAGCACAGGCAGCAGCGCAATGAGGGTGGTGGCAGTGGTCATACAGGCCGGACGCACGCGTTTGCGCCCTGCTTCGACCACCGCTTCGATGATTTCCTCCTTCGACTTGGGCTGGCGATGCAGGAAGGTGTGATGGATATAGGTACCCATCAGTACGCCGTCGTCAGTGGCAACGCCGAAGAGGGCGATGAAGCCCACCCAGACAGCCACGCTCAGATTGATTTGATGCATCCCGAACAGGTCGCGCATGTTGACACCCGCTATCGTGATGTCGAGGAACCAGTCCTGTCCATAGAGCCACAGCATGATGAAGCCACCCGCAAACGCCATGAAGACACCCGAGAAGTGAATCAGCGAGGCAGGGATGGTGCCGAACTGGAAGTAGAGGATCAGCAGAATCAGGAGCAGGGCAACAGGAATCACCACCTTAAGGCGTTGCATCGCGTGATGCTGCTGCTCGTAGCTTCCCGTAAACTGGAAGGTGACGCCCTTCGGCAAAACGATCTCGCCGCTGGCCACCTTCTCCTTGAGCACCTTGTCGGCCTTTTCCACCACGTTGACCTCTGCCTCTTTGCCCGCCTTGTCGAAGGTGACATAGCCCAGCAGATAGGTGTTTTCGCTGTTGATCATCGTGGCACCCTTCGTAAAGCGGATGTCGGCCACCTGGCCCAAGGGAATCTGTGTGCCATCGGGAGCCGTCACCAGTATGCTGGCCAACGACTCGGGATCATTGCGGTACTCGCGTGCATAGCGCACACGTATCTTGAAGCGCTCTCGTCCTTCCACGGTGTTGCCCTCCGCCATACCTCCGATGGCAGTTTCAATCACATCCTGAACCGATTGTATCGAGATGCCGTAGCGACCGAGCTTCTCGCGGTCGGGAGCAATCTCGATGTAGGGAGCACCTGTTGAGCGGTCGTAGAACACCGAATTCGTGTTGATGAAGTCCATCTCGCGCAGTGCCTGCTCAAACTGCAGACCTGCCTGCTCGATGCTCTCCAGGTCGGGACCATAGACCTTGAGGCCCATGGGCGACTTGAGGCCTGTCGAAAGCATCACAAGGCGTGTCGCAATGGGTTGGAGCTTGGGCGAACCTGTCAGTCCCGGCAGATTCGCAGCCTCGGTGATGGCATCCCAGATGTCATCCTTCGAACGTATGCTGCGGCGCCATTGGCGGAAGTAGCGTCCGCTGCCATCCGGAATCAGGCTATCCTTCGGCACCTTGCGCCATTGCGTTTCGGGGTCGTAGGTGCTGCCGTCCTTGAGCACGAAGGCACCCGTGGCATCGGTACGGAAACGCTGTCGGTGTCCGTTGGCATCAAGCATGTATTCGGGCACGTAGTTGATCGTGGTCTCGTACATCTGGATCGGTGCGGGGTCGAGGGCGCTTTCCACACGTCCCCATTTGCCCACGGCACTCTCCACTTCGGGGATGGCCGAAAGCCTGCGGTCCAGGATGCGGCAGTATTCGAGGTTCTGCTCCACACCCGCATGCGGCATCGAGGTGGGCATCAGCATGAACGAACCCTCGTCGAGCGATGGCATGAATTCCTTGCCCAGTCCGCTCCAGATCCACAGGCCGAAGGCAATGATCAGTGTGGGAATCATCATGAAGATCCACCGATGGACAAGCACCCATCGCAGCATCCTTTCGTAGTAGTATTGGAACACCCACAGCATACCCAGCACGGCTCCGATGATGAAGACGACAAGCAGATAGTTGGCAACGATGCCATTGTCGGGCCCAAGGGGTAGCCAGTGCGAGGTGAGCACATAGGTGGCAAGGAGTACGATCACGCCTATCAGCAGATGATTGGCGGTGAACTTCAACTTGCCGATGTGGTACTTCTTCTCGTTGTATTTCTCAGTTCCGTCCTTTTGGCCCAGGATCCTTTTGGCCCAACGCTGCGGCCTGGGTATCGAGAACACCCAATACGCCAGGGTAGGCAGTACCACATAGCCCAGCACAAGGGCGCTCAGCAGGGCAAAGGTCTTGGTGAAGGCCAGGGGCTGGAACATCTTTCCTTCCTGCGCCTCCATGGCAAAGATGGGCAGGAAGCTGACGATGGTGGTAGCCATGGCGGTCAGCACAGCACCCGACACTTCCGAAGCTGATTCGCTGATCAGGTCTTCGAGCTCCTTGCCGCGCAGGTGTATGGTGCGGTAGCGGCCTCCCGCCTTCTCCTCCATACGCCTGACGATGTTCTCCATGAAGACCACTCCCACATCGACCATCACGCCGATGGCGATGGCAATGCCCGACAGGGCTACAATATTGGCCTCAATGCCGACCAGTTTCATCACGATGAATGTCGAAAGCACGGCCAAGGGAAGCATGGCACTGATGACGATCGAAGCGCGCAGGTTGACCACGAGTATCAGCACCACGATGATGCAGATCATGATTTCGTGCAGCAAGGCATCCTCGAGGGTGCCGATGGTCTCCTTGATGAGCTGTGTGCGGTCGTAGAAGGGCACCACCGTCACCTTCGAGGTGCGGCCGTCGGCAAGCTTCTTTTCGGGCAGACCGGCCGAAAGGATGTCGATCTGCTTCTTCACGTTGGTGATCACCTCCATCGGATTGCTGCCATAACGAGCCACGACAACGCCTCCGACGGCTTCCTGTCCCATCTTGTCAAGGCCTCCGCGGCGGTCACCCGGTCCAAACGTGACGTGTGCCACGTCCTTGATCTGAACAGGCACGCCACCCACCGATGTGATGGCAGCCTCCTCGATGTCCTTCAGTGTCTTCACATAGCCCAGTCCGCGGATGATGTATTCGGCCTTGTTGACCTCCATGGTGCCCGCTCCCACGTCGATGTTCGAGTTGAGCACCGCCAGCATCGCCTGATTTAGGCTGATGCCGTAGCTGCGCAGGGCATCGGGGTCGAGATCGACCTGATACTCCTTCACATATCCGCCCACGCTGGCGACCTCGCTCACACCCGCAGCGGCGCTGAGCTGATAGCGCACATCGAAGTCCTGGATGGTGCGCAGCTCGTGCGGATCCCATCCCGGTGTAGGTTCACCCGTCTCGGGGTCACGTCCCTCGAGGGTGTACCAGAAGATCTGTCCCAGTGCAGTGGCATCGGGTCCAAGGGTAGGCTGTACGCCGGCAGGAAGCAGTCCCGTCGGCAGGGAATTGAGCTTTTCAAGGATGCGCGAACGACTCCAGTAGAACTCCACATCCTCCTCGAAGATGATATAGATGAACGACATACCCATCATCGAGGTACTGCGGATGGTCCTCACCCCGGGAATGCCCAGCAGGGCGGTGGTCAGCGGATAGGTCACCTGGTCCTGTATGTCCTTGGGCGAACGGCCCATCCATTCGGTGGCAATGATCTGCTGGTTGTCGCCCACATCGGGGATGGCATCCACAGCCACCGGATCGCGAGGCACCAGGTCATTGTCCCAGTTGAATGGGGCAGTCACGATGCCACCGAGCACAACGGCCAACAACAGGAATAGCGTGACGATCCTGTTCCGCAAAAAATAATTTATGATTTTATCAAGCATGACACATATTATTCTAACACCACTTATCGCGAATTATCCTCAATTTCTCTTTTTCTTTTGCAGATTCGTGAAATTCGTGCGATTCGTGTTCTTTTAAAAAATTCGCAAATTTGTGATAAAAAATCAGTACCCGGATGGCTATTCTGCGAAGCTTTTTTCTACTCCAAAAATTGGAGTCTTTTTCTCTTTATGAAAGGTGTAGCACGGCCTTGCCGTGCGCTGGAAGGACATGGATGCAACGGGGAATGCTCGCATTCACAGAGGCATCCAGGTCATTCCAGCACCTGGTGCTCTGCACCTACACCTTTCATAAAGCTTTTTTTTCTTATCAAAGTACGCAAACGCAGCACGTGCCATCCCTCTCGAGGAACGGCAGAACGACTTTCAGGCAACACGCCTTAACACAAAAGGACACAGTTATGGCATAGTACCTCCCTAGGAGGCACTATCAGATGGTCATCAATAAGATTTCGGTTCTGGGTCTGCTCAGTCTGCAGCAGCCCGTTATCGATGCAAATGCCCAACAGTGCCATCAGTGGCACTATTTCGGCAGGTGTAGGTATTTCAATATTGTCGTCACAGGTAATAGTAGGCTGGATGGTCATCGGCACCACCTCCATGCAGCTCTCCATCTCATTCTCAGAAGTAGCCTCGCAGCACATCTCCTCTTCCACAGCTTCTGCCATGCAGCAAGTCTCCTCCTCAACCGGAGCGGCCTCGCAGCACATCTTCGCTGGTTGCGAATCCAGCATCTTGAAGACACTCAGCTTCCACGTCCCCGCCATATTGCAATGTATCAACGCAGGACTGCTCCCCATGATGACCAGCATCATCGAGAGTGCAATCAATACAAAGATTTGTCCAATTCGTTGAATCATAGCAATAGCAATGGCCTACCTATCAAATTTTCCGCCGCAAAGATAGCGCAAATTTCTCAACCCACCAAATTTTAACCCCAAAAAATTCTTAATTCGCCTTTTTTTGTCGTCATCCCTCCCCCATAAGCAGGAAAATAAACTCGAAAGGTGTCGACCAGCCCGAAACGTCCTTTGTCCGTTTTGTCACTCATCTACCCTATTTTTGACTACATACAAAGAAAATAAAACCAAAATTTGCTTTTTTTGCCTAAAAACGTTTGCATTTCTAAAAAAATATTTATATTTGCACCGTTGCTTCGCATCGTTATCCTGACTTCAGGGGACACGAAGTAAAGCAGTGAATATGTTGCTGGATTTCAGTGCATCTATAATCATCATTCGATGTTGTCCGAAAAAGTCGGTGACGTCAGCCCCGCAGGTTACACGCCTGACGGTGTCTCCCCATTGTGTTCAATAGATAATTTTCAGAAAGACACCCCATGACTGACGCCTCTTCCCAGACTACAAATCCACGACAAACGCACACTCATAATTCCATTCCTTCCTATGGCTCGTCAAGCAACGATGTCCATTGGTTTCCTATGCGTGTTGCGTACGATAAAGACGTGCTGACGATTTGCTTGGCCTTGAATGAGCAGAAGATCGAATACTTCTTACCGACTGATGATGCGGTAGTGGTGAATGGCGAATCCACAAAAGTAGTAAAAAAACCGAAATTAAAGGATCTCATCTTCGTCCATTCCACCAAATCCCATCTCACCGAACTCAAGCACAAGAATACCAAGTGTCGCTATCTCCGATTTATCACCTATATCCCCCACAGCGAAATCCGAAACGGAATGACGCTCATGGAGCGAAGTGCTTCCAACAGGATTGTCATCATTCCCGATGCTGAAATGGAGCAATTTATCAAGGTGGTATCGAATGACAAGATAAATATCACGCTTATTCCTTATAGCGAGACATTCAATCACATTGGTCGCAAAATCCGAATCCTACAAGGACCGTTGGAAGATTGTGTCGGGACACTACGACGCATCAAGAACAACAAGCATGTACACATTGACTGTGGCGGTATAGTCACGGTCCAACTGGGATATATGCGAAAGGAAATGTACGAATTGTTAGATTAACGACAACATGTATATTCAAAAATGAAATAACATACAGTAATACTAAATCCACATGGAAACCCTTATCGCCAATTCAGGACTGCAATTCTATTCCCAGAAAGTGGAACTGAACATTTCTGAGCCATGTATGCTCAAAAGTGGCAAGACTCTGAAGTACTCTTTTGTCGAAAGTGAGGATATCATCACCGAGACAAGAGTATTCGACTTGTTGTGTACACATTCGTCTGGAGCCTTGATTCCCTACAAAGAGATTAAAGATGCAGAGATGCAGACTATCAAACCTGACAACAATGATGAATTAGATGAAGCAGGTTGCATCAGATTGAAACCCGACGCCGAAATCCAACTCTTTTCGACCTATTCGCCGGGACAACCCGAAGTAATCTCAATCAATTCGCTCGAAGCATTACGCATAAAGCAAGCCGATCATCAACAGGTTTCAGCATTCAGCCTTCTTGTCAACCATTGGCTTCCTATGCCTTTCTTCGAGAAGCCTCAAGGAGATGTTTGTCTGTCTTACCCGACAGGATGGGCTAGAATGAAGATGATTCCACTCGGCAAGGGTTTGAACAAAGACTCCGAGGCATTTCGTATTGTTTGGGCATTCGATACGACAACGGGTGATTTCCTTTCCGACCTGCACCCGATGTTCGACGAGAATGAGACCGAGAAACAGTTCTGCCTCTGCAATCGTACTGATTTGCTTCTGAACTTCATGTTCACCGAAGATGGCAAACTCAGTCCATTTGCCATCTATATTTCTTCGATACTTGGCCTCGATGTAGATAATATGCTTAAGAACCGCCAGTCTCAGGTATTTAAGTTCGTGGCATATTACATCTACCTCGTAAACTACATACGCATTTCCGGATTTGCTCCCGAAATAACGCTCTATAACGATCCCGAAAAGTGCATCCCTGTCGATCTTGTGCTCGACATAGGTAACTCGCGCACCTGCGGTGTATTGTTCGAAGAAGGTGATTCTTGCAGGGCCATCATGTTGGAACTGCGTGACATGTCGCGTCCTTGGGTGACCTACCGCGATCCTTTCGACATGCGCATCTGCTTCCGACAGGCTGACTTTGGCAACGGAATCATCCTTGATGAGGACATGTTCCAATGGCGAAGCCTTGTCCGTCTGGGCAATGAGGCACGCTCGCTTATCTATCGTTCAATCGAGGATGTGGGCTTGAGTGAGGAGACCACCAATTATTCCAGCCCCAAGCGTTATCTGTGGGATGAGAAGCCTTTCGATGGTGTCTGGAAAAACATGACGACCGTCGACGATCCCTACAACGTCCGCAGCAACCAGAGCGTATTCCTGAAGGGTCTTTCCGAAAACTTTGATTCCGATGGCTCGTACAAGCCCGATGAGTTCAACAGCATGGAGACCAATTACAGCC
>JAEEGI010016334.1_pt1 | contig 15339 bp, 10 predicted proteins | sample 8958751 | NCBI WGS metagenome assembly JAEEGI01 (sample SAMN16246545, study PRJNA631951) | gut metagenome | biome: gut microbiome; feature: rumen; material: KS-attached | host: Bos | place: Iran: Karaj | collected 2018-10
CAGAGCGGCAACTACGTGTACGACGGTGTTGACCCAAGCTACTGCGCCGCAGTGAAAGCCGACGGCAACATCAATGTGACCGGTGGCACCGTTAATGTGACCAGCACAGCAACTGGCGGTCGCGGATTGAACGCCGACGGCACCATCAACATTGATGAGAGCAGCGCCACCACCAACATCGACATCAAGGCCAATGGCGCTGGTGGAGTGCTTGCCACAAACTCAAGCGGCAGCGGTGAAACGCCCAAGTCCTACCGCCTGTATGTGGCCAAACCTAGCGGTTACAGCAACTGGAATAATTCTAATGTGTATCTCTATAAGAGTGACGGCACACTGGTGGCTAACATCACGAGCAATACCGTATAGAGGTCGTCGGGTTCGACTACACTCACATTTTACTACTACGACTTTGGTTCGGCCAACAGCGACACCTACTACATTGGAGGTACCTACAATTCTTATACCCTCAAGACTGTGACCTTCACAGGACCCACCAGCGGCGAGGACCTGTACTACCAGATATCGAGCCGTTATAGCAGCAGTGGTTCGACGCTCACCTTCTCGATGACCAATGTGACCTCACAGTATGGTGGCAGCAGCGAGCAGGGCGAAGACTCGGGCGAGAGCTACAACGCCTCGGGCATCAAGGCCAACGGCAATGTGACCATAGGCGGCGGCACCATCACCATAGCCAACAGCGGCGCCATGAGCAAGAGCATCAAGAGCAAGGCTACTTGCACCATTAATGGAGGCAACCTGACGCTGAAACCCAGCGGCGCTATGCAAGTGATCAACAACGATGCTAGCTACAGCAGCGGTATCAAGGCCGTCGACTTTGTGATGAACGACGGTACGCTTGGCATTACCGCAACGGGTACGGCAGGCAAGGGCATCTCGACCACGACGATGACCACCAACGGCGGCACCATCACGGTGACCAACAGTGGCGCTGCTCAGGCAGCATCGACCAGTGGTGACTACTACACCGCCAAGGGTTTCAAGACCGACGGCGACATGAATCTGCTGGGTGGCACCATCACCATCACCATGACCGGTAAAGGCGGCAAGGGTATTAAGGTGAACGGCAACTATGTGCAAGGCAACACCGACACCACCGGTCCCACACTCACCGTTTCGACCACAGGAACCGCTGCAGGAACAAGCAGCAGTGGCGGCTGGGGTCCTGGCGGCGGCTCAAGCGTGAGCGGCTCGGCCAAGGGTGTGAAGGTTGAAGGCACCATCACCATCAATGGCGGCACCGCCAAGGTGAGCGCCACAGGCGGTGAAGGCAGTGAAGGCATCGAAAGCAAGACCACCATGACCATCAACGGTGGCTACATTGAGTGCAACACCTACGACGATGCCCTGAACTGTGCTGGTCACATGTACATCAAGGGTGGCTTCATTTATGCAGTGGCCACCAACAACGATGCCATTGACAGCAACGGTAACATGTACCTGAGCGGCGGTATGGTCTTCTGCTACGGTAGCGAAGAAGGTCTTGACGCCAACAGCGAGGGTGGCTATAAAGTGTATATCCAAAGTGGTGCCAACATTGCCGCAATAGGTCGTAGCATGGGTGCCATCGAGAGTGGCGCTTCTATCAGCCAGTCTTGCTATCAGACAACTGCCAGTTCCAACACTTGGTATGCCCTGTATAACGGCAACACAGTAGTGGCTGCATTCCAGGTGCCCACCCTGAGCAGTGGCGGCGGTAGTGGCTGGGGCCCCGGCGGCGGTAGCAGCGGTGGCTCTACCATGGTGGTTACCTCGCCATCGTGCAAGCTCTACAGCGGCGTAACCGGCAGCGGCACCTCGTTCTGGAGCGGCAAGGGCTACAGCAATGCCAGCGGCGGTTCGAATGTTTCGCTTTCCAGCTACTCTGGTGGCGGCGGTTGGTAATCTTATTGAACAACATTATTTACTGCAAAATATTTCATAAGGATAAGCATTTATATTTTTAATGGTAATAGTTAGGATTTAGTAAAATATCCGGATGGCCGCCATAGCAGGGATGCTGTGGCGGTCGTTTTTTTGTAACAGAGAAAACTGTGTTACGTCCGTCCTAAGAAAAAGGCGGAATAAGATGTGACAGTGAATGCGCTTATATCTGAAACCGACTAACGCAGAGTCTACGAAATATGTCTGTAATTAAATTCAGAACCAGAGCAGGAAGTGCTGGAGAGGCAGACCGGGGCGAGAAACAATGATGGCGAGTTTCTCGTTGGTATAGGTGTGTCCGTGCTGGAGCTGGGCCTTGGTGCGCTCCCAAAGCTGCTTCATGAGACTGCTGTTAGCGATGTTGCGAATGATGACCACGGCCTCGCCCTGTAGCACGCCTTGCAAGTGCGCCGAGAGGGAATCGAGCTGCTGCTGGTTGAAAATGCGGTCGATGACTATGAAGGGAAGTTGCTGCGTGTGGGCGTAATGAGTAAAGGCCTCATCGAGGCTTGCAAATGCAGTGATGCGCCCCTGGAACCGCTCAAGCACCTGCCGCGTGACAGGGAAGTGGAGCGGTTGCTGTGCCAATAGTGTGCAGGTGGTACGGGAATCGGGCAAGAGGGTGGCAGCGACAGCCACGCCATAGTCGATGCCCACGTGCAGAATGTGGGCGGGTTGGAAAAAGTTGGAGATGCGGAACAGCATCTTGGCATTCTTGTCGGTAATGACGGCCGGGTGATGCCTATACCGCTTGGCCTTCTCGGCTGCCGCGCTGCGCAGTTGCAGCAACTCGTCGTAGGCATAATAGGGCAACCGTTCTCTCAGCACATTACGCACAAAGTTGAACGCAAAGGGCGAATGTATGCCAAAGCCGCCACTACGGTGGTGGCGGCTCAATGCTGTGCGGTATCGGTGAATGCGCCCCATGCCTCAACGAGCATCAAGATTGAGCGTCGGCCGCCTTCTTGCGGCGACGAATGAACGGCCAGGCGATGGCAGCAAGGGCAGCAATGAAGATGACGATGATGGCCGTCTTGGCGGTACCGTCGGTAGTGTGCACCTCGTCGGGATCAAACGAGAAGGTGATGCTGTGATCGCCAGCAGGTACCTGAATGGCACGCAGCACATAATTCACGCGGCCAATGGGCACTTCCTTGCCATCGATAGTGGCCTTCCAGCCCCAGGGGAAGTAGATCTCGCTGAATACTGCCAGACGGTCGCCAGCGCTGTGGCTGTGATAGGTGAGCAGATTGGGCTTGTACGACGTTTCGAAGATGGTGTCGCCCGCCTCCTTGGGTGTAGCGGTGCCCAGTTCCTTCTGGAACTTGGCATCGGCCACGGCAGCACGGGCGGCATCGAAGTTGTCGAGGAATCGCATCTCGGCATTGGCATCTTTCACATAGGTGAGCGTATCGACAAACCATGCATTGCCCAGCGCGCCGGGATTCTGCTGACAGCTCTTGTCGTCGAAGATAATATACTTGGTGTTAAGCATGTTGAACACCGACTGGTTCGCAAGGTTGAACTGGTTGTCCTTGATGAGTTGGTTCTCGATAAGGTCGTTATAGCGCGTGAGCTTGGCTGCGTGGTAGCCGCCCACAGTCTTGTGGAAGTAGGAGGCATTGGGCGACATGAAGCCCGGTGCATCGAGCACGCGGTAGTTCATGGCAGTATCTTGCAGGATGTTCTGGTCAACAGGCCTTGCTTCAAAGCGTGCGGGATTGATGTCGACCTTGCTGATGAAGGAGTTCTGGTCCACATAGCGCTTATTCACTGTGTAGAGGTCGATGAGAGCCAAGGCGGCGATAATCAGGGTAGTGACCACAGGTTTGGTCTTGAGCCAACCCTTGAGCGCGGCGAAGATCACGCCAAAGCCCAGAATAATGAAAGCGAGGCTGCGCCAGGCATCGCTACTCACGAGCGACATGCGTATGGCGTCGATATTAGGTCGTAGCGACTGTGTGGCCTGCGGATCGCCCACTTGCGAATTGATCATGTCGAGCGTCTGCTTGTCGGTCTGCGTGAAGTTGCTGAAGATACTCGGGAACAGGGCGAAGATGAGACACAAGGCTGCACAGACACCAAATGAGGCGTAGAGTGCGGTGCGGTGCTTCTTGAGGAAGTCCTCCTCGGTAAGCATCTTGTGAACGGCCAACACGGCCAGCAGCGGAATGGTGAACTCGGCGATGACCAGGATGCTCGACACAGTGCGGAACTTGTTATAGAGCGGGAAGTGGTCGATAAACAGGTCGCTGAACCACATCAGGTTGTGACCCCACGAGAGCAGGATGGCAAGAATGGTGACAATGAGCAGCGCCCACTTGACGGGCCCCTTGACCACGATGCATCCCAGCAGGAACAGGGCCAGGAACAGCGCGCCCACATACACGGGGCCATTGGTGCCCGGCTGGTCGCCGAAGTATTGCGTGAAGAAGGCGAGCGCCTGGTCGTCGATGGGACCGAACTTGCCCTCGCTGAAGAGTTTGTTATAGGCGCTGGTCTTGTCGAGCGTGACGCCGTTGTTCACAATCTGCGAGGGGTCGTTCTCGTTCTTGCCGGGCTTCATCGATGCCCCACCCTTCACGTTAGGCACGAGCAGGGTGAAGGTCTCGTCGATGCCGTAGCTCCAGTGGGTGATGTACTCCTTGTCGAGACCACCGGTGTCCTCCTGTGGCTGCTGCGCCTTGTCGCCCTGCGTGAGTTCGCTGTGCCCGCCGCGCATGGTCTCCTTCGAGTACTTGTAGCTCAGGTACAGGTTGGGGGCATTGGCGGCCACGGCGAGCAAGCCAGCCACGGCAATGGTGGCGGTGGCTATGCCCCAGCGGCCCACCTTCTTCTCCTTGATGGCCTTGCACAGGAAGGCGATGATGAGCGCCACAATCACGAAACCGAAGTAATAGCTCATTTGTATGTGGTTAGACATGAGCTGCAGCGCGCCAAACAAGGCTGTCACCACGCCGCCAGCCAAATACTTGCCGCGGTAGCACCACACGATACCCGCAATGGTGGGCGGGATGTAGGCCAGAGTGAGCAGTTTCCAGATGTGCCCTGCTCCGATAATGATGATGAAATAGGTGGAGAAGGCATACCCGATGGCGCCCAGCACGGCATAGTACCACTTCATCTTGAACGCCATCATGAGAATAAAGAAGCCGAGCATGAGCATGAACAGCCAGCTCACTGGCTCGGGGAAGCCGAAGATGCGCAACGAGTAGATGTCGCCCACCCACTTGAGCATGTTGCTGCTGTCATACGACGGGCTGATCTGGAAGGTGGGCATACCACCAAACAGGGCGTTGGTCCATCGCGTCACCTCTCCGTTATTGTTTTCTGAGAAGAGTTTACCCTCCTGACCATTGGCAAGGCCTTGCATGATGTCGCCTTGCTGCATCACGTCGCCACGCACATCGTTGGGATAGAAGTAAATCCACGCGATGGCAATGAAGATGAGGATGGCGAAAACCACTCCCAGATAACGGGAATATTTGCTGAACACTGAAGCCGTCTTGTCGGCTTTATTCTGGTTCTTATCGGCTTTATTCTGCATGATTTAAAAGTTTTTTTAGCGATTTAGGGTGTAAAATTACACAAAAATCAACAAATAATGCTTAGATTTGCTCAAGAAAAGCATTTTGACACTATTTTCGGGTCTGAAATGGCCACACTCACCGCAATGACCAGTATTAACGACATAAGCGAGGTAATGGACCGCTACCGCGTGTATCTCACGGTAGAGAAGGGACTCTCGGAGAACACTGCCGAGGGTTATCTGGCCGACGTGCACAAGCTGCTTCGTTACCTGAACGATGCCGGCACAGGGGTTGAACACGCCAGTCGTGCCCACATGGAATCCTTTGTGTGCACGCTGCACGACGTGGGCATCCAGCCGCGGTCGCAGGCACGCATCATCTCGGGCATCAAGAGCTTTTACCGCTTCCTGAAGCTCGAGGGTTATGTGGAGCAGAATCCCACCACTATGCTCAGCCAGCCCAAGATAGGTCGCCACCTGCCCGATGTGCTCACCCTTGAGGAGATTGACCGCATGATTGCGTGCATCGATATGAGTAAGCCCGAGGGCATCAGGAACCGCGCCATTGTGGAGACACTCTATGGCTGCGGACTGCGCGTGTCGGAACTGGTCGACCTGCGCATCTCCGACATTTTCGACGACGAGGAGTATGTCGTGGTGCACGGCAAGGGCGACAAGCAGCGACTCGTGCCCATCTCTCCCGTGGCCCTCAAGCTCATCAGCGACTATGTGGAGCAGGTGCGCTCCTTGCTCACGGTGAAGCGCGGTAGCGAGGATGTGCTGTTTCTGAACCGGCGTGGCGGGCGCCTGTCGCGCGTTATGGTGTTCTACATCATCAAAGACCTGTGCGAGCTGGCTGGCATTCGCAAGCAGGTGAGTCCGCACACCCTGCGGCACTCCTTCGCCACCCATCTGCTCGAAGGCGGCGCCAACCTGCGCGCCATCCAGCAGATGCTAGGTCATGAGAGCATCACCACCACCGAGATTTATGTGCACATCGACCGTTCTATGCTGCGCGACGAGATTCTCTCACACCACCCCCGCAACCTAAAGTAAGCAAACCAGTTAACCCCATCATAGACAATAGAAAACAAGCAGGAGTCCCGCCGTCAGGCAGAACCCCTGTTAATTCGTGCGATAATGAATCCAGACCCTGTCGGGAGACGACAGAACCATTACTTCATGATCTTTTCGGTCTTGCTGGTGCCATCGCTGTAGGTGGTCACGGCAATGGTGAGACCCTGAGGCTGCATCATCTCCTTGCCATCGATGTTGAAGTAACGCACACCGGCCACCGTCTTGCCCTGAGCAATCTCGGTCACGCCTGTGGGAGTATTCTCGTAGGTGTAGCCAATCTCAGTCACGGGCAGCTCCACATTGGTGCCACAACCTAGCATAACGGTTGCATCGGGGAAGTCGTAACCCTGGGCAAAGTCGGTGAAGCTCACCGAGTTGTTGGTGTAGGTCATGCACTTGCCACGGATGCCCGAGGTGTAGAAGGGAGCGTAGTCGCTGCCCGAGGTGCAGTTGTCGTCGTCCAGAGCGTCATAAACCATGGTCACAATCAGGGTTTTGCCGGGAGTGTAGGCAAAATCCATATTGTATTCCAGCTCGCAGTCGTCGCCATAGTTCTCCACCAAGTCAATTTCCAAAGCATCCTCGCCCACAAGGGTGCCTAACTCGAAGAATTGCTTCTTGTTATCCACCACAGCAAACTCGGTGGCGTCGCTCTCCTGCATATAGATCTTCACATTGCGCTCAATCGTCTCAAACGACTCGCTCATAAATGTGAATTTCAGCGATTTGATCTTCACATTCTGCTTGCCGTCGAGGTCAGCCAGCAGGTCGGGCGTGAAAAGCATCTGAGCACCGGTGTGAGCCAGGTAGAAGTTGGTCGGGGCCATGTCGAAGTAAGAGCCATTGTAGGGGTTGGCGCTCGAAATGTCGCCCACGTTAATGATGCCGCTGGACTGAGCCTGGGCAGAGAGTGTGAATGCAGCTACAGCTGCCAGAATCATGTAAAATTTCTTCATAATTAATGGTTTTAAGCAGTTGATAATTAAAAAATTTGTTCTTTTGTTTACTTTTTTCTGCAAAAATACTCATTTTTTACAAATAATCATCCACTCCAACCTTAAAAAATTAACCGAAAATCCACCTTCACAGCATCATTTCAGCAAGGACAGAGAGATGAGTCCATCAACAACTATGAGGTGTTCTTCAATGCCTGTGGAGCTCAGTAACTGTCAAAAAAAGGCTGGCGGTGAGGCCAGCCATGTGGGTTTTGCATAAATTTCGGTCTGCTCCAATCTGGGCTATTCGCTGCCCGGCCCTATGAACTTCAGGCGGGAATTGAGGGGTGGAGAATGGAGGCAGTGTCGACAGTAGCCGATGTGGTGTCGGGGGCTACTTGAGGCTGTTCGCCACCCCAGTCGGCGGGAGCGATGACGATGTCGCTGTAGTCGCTACTGTCGAAGCCATAGCAGCGTATGACTACATTGAGTCCGTAATCCTTGATGACCTTGAGGTCTTTGTGTCGCGACTCGGTGTCGACCAGATACTTAATGATGATTTTCTTGGTCCAGTCAGCAATCTTAGCCACAATGCCCTTGATGGCGCCCACCCAGCCGTTGATGTGGACATAGAAGATGATGTTGTTGCCCTCGACCTGGGTCTTGGTGCACTGCAGGTCGATGCCCAGCTCTTCAAGATAGCTTATCTCGCTGTTGCCTATGGGGAAGGGTTTGGGCACGAGGTCGAGCTTGAGGCCCATGCGGCGGCAGGTGAGGGTGTCGTCGGTCATGTGCATGGTCTCGCAAGCGATGTAGTCGTCCTTGAGCAGTTCGACCTCGACTACCGGAGCCTCACCGTTGGTGATGCGGTAGAGCACGGTGGGGCTGGAACGCTTCATGCCGGGAATGAGGTTGCGGTTATACTTGCTCACGAAGTAGAGCCCGAGCTGGGCATATTGCTTGAGGGTGTTTTTCTCGTCACGCCCCATGAACTCCACCTTGTCGCCCCGGTCGATGATGACCATGAGGTTGCTGTCGGGGTCGTAGGTGATGTCGTCGAAGATGTTGTTGCCGAAGCGGTCCTTGAGATTGAGCTGCTCGACAGTGGTCTTGAGGCTGCCCGATGGAGACAGGAAGCCAAACGCGTTGTCGCCCTTCTTGCAGGCCTGATGGCCAGCCACGATGAGAATCATCGCCACAGTGGCGACAGAGATACAGATGGATTTTTTCATTGTTTCAAGTCGTAGCTAAGTGATTAAATATAACATTTGAAAAAGGTGGATAGCAAAAGGTGTGCCAAAAGGTTGAGCCAGAAAGGAGTGCCCGAGTGAGGCAGCGCTTTTTTTTGCAACAAGCGCGCTTCATTCCAATAGAAAATGAAACGCGCTTGTGATGTGTGTGAAAAGATTGAGGTGATGAGCAGGGCGAGATTACTCCTCTACATCGGCCTCTTTCATGTTGGTGAAGACATTCTGCACATCCTCATCCTCTTCGAGCACCTCGATGAGGGCTTCGACCTCGGCCTGCTGTTCGGCATTGAGTTCCTTGTAGTCGGCGGGTTCATAGACAAACTCGCTGCTCTTGATTTCGAAGCCGTTGTCCTCGAGATACTTCTGGATGTCGCCATTCGATTCGAATGCACCCGAGATGATGATTTCTTCCTCGTCCTGATCAAATTCCTCGGCACCGTAGTCGATAAGTTCGAGTTCGAGGTCGTCGAGGGTGATGCCGTCCTTGGGAGCGATGTGGAAGTAGCACTTGTGCGAGAACATGAACGCCACGGTGCCCGAGTTGCCCAGCGAACCGCCCTTCTTGTTGAAGTAGTTGCGCAGGTTGGCCACGGTGCGTGTGGTGTTGTCGGTAGCGGTCTCGACGAGCACGGCAATGCCGTTAGGAGCAAATCCCTCGTAGATGACCTCCTTGTAGTCGCTGGCATCCTTCTCGCTCGCCTTCTTGATGGCGCGGTCGATGGTGTCCTTGGGCATATTGGCGGTCTTGGCGTTGGCGATGAGCGCGCGCAGACGCGAGTTGGCCGAAGGATCGGGACCACCAGCCTTGACGGCGATGGTGATTTCCTTACCTATTTTTGTAAACGTGCGGGACATGCTGCCCCATCTTTTGAGTTTTCTTGCTTTGCGGTATTCAAAAGCTCTTCCCATAATTATATAAATGTTTTTTAGTTAATAATCGTCATTTAATCGTGGCGTGATACGATGGCGAGGAACTCGAGGTCCTCGTCGCCGTTGTTCATGAGGCTGTGCGAGTGGCCCACGGGGCAATAGTGTGCCTGTCCAGGCAGCACGGTCTCGCGGGTGTCGTCGTAGATGAGTTCGGCCTTGCCCTTGAGTATGTAGTAGACCTCGCTGTTCTCTTCGTGCAGGTGCAGGCCGATGGAAGCGCCGGGCTCCAGGCGGCCGTGCATGATGCGGTTATCCTTGTCTTCGAAGGTCTGCACTAGGTAATCCTTGTTGCCGCCTTTGAATTGGGACTTCACCACTACGGGATATTCATCGAAATTAATAACCATGAGTTGTCAGTAATCAGTTGTCAGTAATCAGTTTGCTGTTAACGGAGTTGGGCGCCCACTTGGGTTTCAAGATTCTTGATAATCTTTTGCATAATGGCGTCGATCTGCTTGTCCTGCATCGTCTTGGCATCGTCTTGCAGAATGAGGCTGATGGCATAGGACTTCTTGCCAGCGGGCAGGTTCTTGCCTTCGTAGACATCGAAGAGGGTCATGCTCTTGAGCAGCTTCTTCTCGCTCTGCTCCACCACGCGGCGAATGTCGTCGTAGGTGACGACCGTGTCGACGAGCAGCGCCAGGTCGCGCTTCACGGGCAGGGTCTTGGGCAGGTCGTAGTACTTCACGCTGTTCTTGGCAGCCATCTTGCAGATGGCGTTCCAGTTAAATTGTGCGAAGTAGACTTCCTGGTCGATGTCGAATCGCTTGAGCAGTTTCTCTTCGACCACGCCCAGCATGCCCAGCAGCTTGCCGCCGCGGTTCTTGTAAAGGAGTGCGGGGGTAACCACATCGTTGTCGGTCTGTTCCACCAGCAGTTCGCGCTCGCTGATGCCCAGGCGCTTAAAGATGTTCTCGACAGCGGCCTTCAGGTCATAGACCGAGAGCGGGCGAACCTTCTCGGCCCAATTGCCGGCGTGGTTGTGGCCGGTGAGCCACAAGCCCAGCGCGGTGTGCTCGCTGTAGGGAGCGAGGGCAACCTGTGAGTTGTCGGCCTCGGGGTTAAACGAATATACATTGCCAAACTCGTAGAAACGAAGGTTGGCGTTCTTGCGGTTGATATTGCGCGCAATGCTTTCGAGACCGCCGAAGAGCATGGTCTGACGCATCACATTGAGGTCGGAACTGAGGGCGTTCATCACCTTCACGCAGCGCTCGGCGGGATAAGTCTCAAGGCCCTGATAATAGGCCTCGACAGTGAGCGAGTTGTTCAGAATCTCGTTGTAGCCACTTGAGGTGAGCTGATTGCTGATGAGTTCCTTCATGTCATCGGCAAAGTCCACATTGTCCTTGTTGCTCAGGCTGCTGTGGATAGAATCGCCAAACTCCACATTGTTGTAGCCATAGACACGCAGAATGTCCTCGACCACATCGCAGGGGCGCTGCACATCCACACGGTAGGTGGGCACAATGAGGTTGATTTTCTCGTCGTCTTCGCTCACGATTTGCATCTCGAGGCTTTCGACAATGCTCTTGATAGTGTCTTTGCCTATGTTCTTGCCGATGAGGCTGGTCACATAGTCGTAGTGCAGTTCCACGGGGAAACCGGGGAAGTCGTGTGCCTTCACATCGACGATGTCGCCGCAAATCTCACCGCCGGCAATCTGCTTCACGAGCATGGCTGCCAACTTGAGGTTGTAGACGGTTTCGTTGGGGTCGATGCCGCGCTCAAAGCGGAACGAGGCGTCGGTATTGAGACCGAAACGGCGAGCAGTCTTGCGTATCCATGTGGGATGAAAGTAGGCCGACTCGAGGAAGATGTCGGTGGTCTGCTCGGTAACACCGGCGTCGAGGCCGCCGAACACACCGCCGATGCACATGGGCTCCTGTGCGTTGCAAATCATGAGGTCGCGGTCGGTGAGCGTGCGCTCAACCTCGTCGAGGGTCACGAACTTGGTACCAGCCTCAACGGTGCGCACCACCACCTTGTCGCCTTTCACCTTGGCAAGGTCGAAGCAGTGCATAGGCTGACCCAGACCCAGAAGCATATAGTTGGTGATGTCGACGATATTGTTGATCGGTCGCTGACCGGCTGCCAGCAGGTAATCCTTGAGCCACTTGGGACTCTCCTGCACCTTGACATTGCGCACGGTGAGACCGCTGTAACGCGGGCAAGCCTCGGGGTTGAGCACCTCTACGGGAATGCCGCCGTCGGGGCGGTCGATTTTGAACTCGTCGACACTGGGGCGACGCAGGGTACCGGGCAGACCGTTCTGCTTGAGCCAGGCAAAGAGGTCGCGGGCCACACCATAGTGCGAGCCACCGTCGATGCGGTTGGGTGTGAGGTCCACCTCAATCATCCAGTCGCTCTCCACGCCATAGTATTGTGCGGCGGGAGTGCCTACAACTGCGTCGTTGGGCAACACGATGATGCCATCGTGGCTGGTGCCCACGCCAATCTCGTCTTCGGCGCAAATCATGCCGCACGACTCCACGCCGCGCAGTTTCGATTTCTTGATAGTAAACGAGTCGTCGCCATCATACAGGACGGTGCCCAGCGTGGCCACAATCACCTTTTGGCCCGCAGCCACATTGGGGGCGCCGCACACGATTTGTGCGGGAGCCTCGCCGTTGCCCAGGTCCACGGTGGTGACATGCAGGTGGTCGCTGTTGGGGTGCATCTCGCAGGTGTGCACTTGGCCCACCACAAGGCCCTTGAGACCGCCACGAATGGTTTCAACTTCTTCGGTAGCACCCACTTCGAGTCCCAGTGAGGTCAGCGCCTCGGCCACCTGTTGCGGTGTGAGATCGAAGTCGATGTATTCTTTCAGCCATTTATAAGAAATGTTCATAACGATTTATGATATTATATGTTTTTTCTTGATTATGAGATTGTTAAGTTGTGATTTGCGTGTAACGGCAGACCCACTTTCTCAATCAACTTGCAAATTTAGTGATTTTTGTCGTAATCTTTGCCACATCAGCCCCTAAAGTTTTCAATCTTATATGAAAATTGACTACATCGAATCTATATTTTTTCACATTTTTCCAAATGTTTTTGAGAGAAATTTCACATTTTTCCAAGTGTTTTGATGGGTGTTTCCCACATTTTTCCAAGTGTTTTGAGGGTGTTTTTCCACATTTTTCCATGCTTTTTTCGGTAGTTTCTCCACATTTTTCCGGGTGTTTAAGTCTTTCAAACCCTCTATTTAATAGTATATACTTTAGGCGGCTCTCAGCTGCCACGGATGTTTGACTACTGATTATAGTGACTTTCATTATTGCCAAATACTATTAAAAATGATGAATTAATTGGCGGAATTGTTTTTTTTACGTACATTTGTAACACTATTCTTAATATATACCAATTAACACAAAACCCATCAAAAAAATGAAGAAGAATTACATTTTGACAGCCGTTGCGGCATTGTTTGCCCTTGGCATGCAAGCCCAGACCTCCTTTACGAGTGGTCAAATCACTTACACAGTGACGGGCGAGAACACAGTTGAATGTAGCGGTGTGGAAAGCTCTGCCACCAGTATTGAAATCCCCGCCACCGTCCAAAACGAGGGTGTGACCTATGATGTTAAAGCCATTGGTGAGGGCGCATTCAGGTGGAGCAAACTTGAATCGGCGGTAATTCCTGGTTCGGTTGAGACAATCAAAGCTCAGGCTTTCTATTACAGCAGCCTGACCAGCGTGACTTTTGGCGAAGGTGTGAAATACATAGGTGACTATGCTTTCTCTAGCCTGGGTATTAGCAGCCTCATACTTCCCAACAGCTTGGAATGGATAGGCAATAGTGCGTTCTACAACCAGCACAATTCCAGTTACCAACCTTGCTTAACCGAGATAAACTTGGGTAATGGCGTCAAACACATTGGTAATGCGGCATTCTACAAACTGGCAGCCACCAGCATCGAAATCCCAGCATCGACCGAGGAAATTGGTTCTACATGCTTCCTTTACAGCAAACTCCAGACAGTGACCCTCAATGAGGGCCTGAAGAAAATAGGCGATGGTGCATTCAACAACTGTAGTGATCTTAGTAGCATCACCTTGCCATCGACCTTGGAGGAAATTGGCATGGAGGCTTTCTTTAACGACAAGGCTCTCACCACCATCAACATCCCAGCTGGAGTAACCAGCATAGGAGAAAGTGCTATAGCCATGACATCGGTGAGCACAATCAATCTGGATCCCGCAAACACATCATTTGTTATGGAAAACGGTGTGCTCTACACTGCCGACAAACATTTGCTTCAAATGGCACCGATGACAGGTGTTAGCAACCATGTGGTAAATGAGAATTGCTTGGGCATTGTGGGCGGAGCATTCTGGGGCAGCGAGCTGCAGAGCATCACGCTTAACAAGGCACTTACTGCCTTGGGTTATGCCTGCTTCGAGAGCAGCCTCTTGAGTGACATCAATCTTGATGGTCCCGAAAAAATCGATTTTATCGACGAGCAGGTGTTTGCCGACACTCGCCTCACCGAGGTGGTTCTTCCGTCCAGCCCATATTACCTTAACGATGGCGAATTTGCCAGCTGCAAATCGTTGAAATCACTCACCATTCCCGAGGGCATAACTGAGATTTATCCTCACGCTCTCAACAGTTGCTCAGCTCTGGAGACAATCACATGCCTTAGCGCAGTGCCTCCCACCATTATGGATTACTACGAGGATTATGACATGCCGTTCTACAATAGTAACTCTAACGCTATTCTCTATGTGCCTAAAGGGAGCAAGGGCGCCTATCAAGCAACAGAATGGAGCTACTACAATATTGTTGAGCAGGCTCTGCCACTGGAAGTGGTTTCTACCAATCCCGTGTCGGGAGATAACGCCGCCCATTATCAAACATTCTCGTTTGAGGTCACCTTCAACCAGCCAGTAACAGTTGTACAGAACAATCCCGATGTAAAAATCTATGTTGACGAAATAGGTAGCTCTGAAACCCTGAGTCCACTTGATTGCTGGTATGCAACCATTATTGACAAAGGGAATACACTGCAAGTGTGGGGCAGCGATTACGATGGATATGTTGACTATTTCATAAGTGATGCCAACAAAACCTATTATGTGGTTATCCCCGCTGGCATCGTGACTTGCGAAGCTGGTTCAAACGAGGACATTGTTATTATTCTCAATCCTAAAACTGCCCCATCTGCGGTTGAGACTCTGAACAAAGACAATAATGCTGTCATCGAGGCCATCTACAACATCAATGGTCAGCAAATGCGTGAGATGCAAAAAGGCATCAACATTGTTCGCTACAGTGATGGCACTGTGAAGAAGATCATGAAATAATCGTTACTAACCAAACCTAACGACACAACCCTGGATTGATTTCCAGGGTTGTTTTTTATTGCATATTATGAGTGTTTTGAGGAAAGATGTCCACATTTTCGCGTGAGTTGGTGGCAAATTCTCGCAACCACTTGATTTGATAGTAGATTTTGAAAAAACAAGGGGAATGTTTGAAAACCGTCTTTTTTTGATTATATTTGCAAAAAACTAATATTCTCGAGCTGGAAATCTTTAAAAAATTCATATCATTATGAAATTGAAACCTCATTATAATTTGTGCCTTGACGGGAGTCGCTGCAAACGGCTTCTCCTGCTGCTGTGCTTTGCCTGTGCCTCGCTCATTGCCCAATCGCAGGCCAGCGACAGG
>JAEEGI010016346.1_pt1 | contig 15334 bp, 11 predicted proteins | sample 8958751 | NCBI WGS metagenome assembly JAEEGI01 (sample SAMN16246545, study PRJNA631951) | gut metagenome | biome: gut microbiome; feature: rumen; material: KS-attached | host: Bos | place: Iran: Karaj | collected 2018-10
GCATCGGTGCGATGACTGCTCGCAGCTGCATGTCGGGCACCATGGCAAAAGCCGTTGCTCCAAGAGCGGCAGTTGAGAGTATCGATCCGCAATAGCTCTCATACAGGTCAGCTCCCATGCCAGCCACGTCGCCCACATTATCGCCCACATTATCAGCAATAGTAGCAGGATTACGGGGATCGTCCTCAGGGATGTCAGCCTCAACCTTTCCTACGATATCTGCTCCCACATCAGCAGCCTTAGTATAGATACCGCCACCGACACGAGCGAAGAGTGCCTGTGTCGATGCGCCCATACCGAAGGTCAGCATCGTCGTAGTGATGGTGATGAGTGCCATCTTGTCGCCATGATAGAATGAGCTGAGCACCAAGAACCAGATGGCGATGTCAAGAAGTCCCAGTCCCACAACAGTCAGTCCCATCACGGCTCCTGAGCGGAAGGCGATTTTCAGTCCTCCATCGAGGCTCTGGCGAGCAGCATTTGCTGTTCTCGCAGAAGCATAAGTTGCCGTTTTCATTCCGAAGAAGCCTGCCAGACCAGAGAAGAATCCACCAGTCAGGAAAGCGAAGGGAACCCATGGATTCTGCACTTTGAGCACATAGGCCATGAATGAGAAAACGATGGCGAGCACCACGAAGACGATGGTCACCACCTTGTACTGTTGTTTGAGATAGGCCATGGCACCACGGCGCACGTGACCAGCAATCTCCCTCATGCGTGGTGTTCCCTCATCAGCATTCAGCATCGATCGGAAGAAGAACCACGCCATGCTCAGTGCCACCACCGAAGCGATGGGAACGAGCCAGAAAGCAAATGGAATGTTCATGTTTTGTTTAAATAATTGGTTTGATGTTTGACAATATGGCGACAAAGTTACAAAAAAAAACTGAAAAAGCAAAAGATATCGAGATTTTTTCACTATCTTTGCCGACAAAAACAAGAAACGTCATGACTGTTCACATCTTTAATCCTGAACATGATATCGCCTTGTCCAGTAAAGTGACGAACTTCACGGCCCCACATGCAGGCCGCCAGCTTCGCTATGACCTAGGGTGGCTGCCAGTCATCTGGGCCCAGAAGGATGACTTCATTTTGGTAGACGACGAGAAGAAAGCCACGCACGACTTGAAATACAGCGACAAGTCCGCATTCCGATTCATTGACCCGTATACTATCAACAGCATAAAGAACGAATGCATCCCTCTGATCGATCACATCGAGCCATGGGGATGGGACGCACCTCTACGCAACGAACTGCTTCGGCTAGGTTTCCCCAAGGAGAAGCTACCCACCGTCGAACAGATCAAGGAAATCAAGAATCTGTCGCACCGTCGTACTGTCACTCGTCTGCTTCCTTTCCTACGCTTTGACCAGACCGTAGGACAAGCCTTTGAATGCAAGGCAGCGGAAGAAGTGGAAGAGTACCTTGTCCACTATGGCAATGTGGTGCTGAAGGCTCCCTGGAGCAGTAGTGGCCGTGGCGTGCGTTTCGTGAGCAGCATAGAACAGCTACGACATCCATCCCTCAGCGGATGGGTGCACAATGTCATTGCCCGTCAAGGTTCATTGATGCTGGAGCCCTATTATAATAAGGTGAAGGACTTCGGCATGGAGTTCTACTCCGACGGCAAAGGCAGCGTAAGCTATGAGGGTCTGTCGCTGTTTCATGCCGACAATGGGGCATACAGCAGCAACCTCATCGCTACAGAGCCGGCCAAGGCAGAGATGTTGTGCCGCTATCTAACAACGGAATTGTTAGAAACAGTAAGAACAGAAATCTGCAAGAGGTTGGCAGAGGAATTCTGCGGAAAATACGAAGGCCCCTTCGGAGTAGACATGATGGTGGTGGCAGGGAGTGACCGTCACAGTCCTTTCCTGCTGCACCCCTGCGTGGAGGTCAACGTACGTCGCACGATGGGTCATGTAGCCCTGTCGCTATTTCCTCGCCTAAACCCCACCAGCGATGATGACCTGGTCAGCATCATGCGTATAGATTACACTAACAACAACTACCAACTAAGAATAAAACGTTTATGAAGAAACTATTAAGTACCCTGATCTTGCTGCCTGTCGCAGCTTTTGCCCAGTACAAGTCATTGGTTTGGAGTCCTGACAATGGCAATGGCACCTACACCAATCCAGTCATCAATGCCGACTATAGTGATCCTGATGTATGCGTAGGGCCATCGGGCGAAGACTATTACCTCACGGCATCATCGTTCCAGTGCATCCCCGGCCTTCCTATCCTACATTCGAAGGACCTGGTCAACTGGGAGATTGTCGGCCATGCCCTCACCTCGCTCTATGAAGGTGACGAAGCCCTTCAACAGCATTTCAGCACCCCACAACACGGGGCCGGCGTGTGGGCTCCAAGCATCCGCTATCACAATGGCGAATACTACATATACTGGGGTGACCCAGATTACGGCGTATACATGGTGAAGACCAAGGATCCTGCCGGCAAATGGGATGCCCCCGTGTGCGTGATAAGAGGCAAGGGCTACATTGACACCACACCCCTTTGGGATGACGACGGGCGCTGTTACCTCGTGAATGGATGGGCGAACTCACGTGCCAAGTTCGCCTCTGTGCTCACTGTCCGCGAACTCAGTGCCGACGGCACACGTGCCATTGGCCAACCCGTCATCGTTTTTGATGGCAACGGCAACGAGAACCACACCTGCGAAGGGCCTAAGTTCTATAAGCGTGACGGCTGGTACTGGATTCTCTGTCCTGCCGGAGGAGTGCCCACAGGCTTCCAGCTAGCCATGCGCTCGAAGTCGCCCTTCGGACCCTACGAGCACAAAGTGGTATTGGCTCAGGGCAAGACGGCCATCAACGGTCCTCATCAGGGTGGATGGGTGCACACGAAGTATGGCGAAGACTGGTTCCTGCATTTCCAGGACAAGGAAGCCTACGGGCGCGTTGTTCATCTGCAGCCCGTAGACTGGAGCAGCGGATGGCCCATCATGGGTAAGAAGGGCGAGCCCGTCGTCACCTACCAGAAGCCACGCTCCTCATCTTCCACCATTGTCAATCCCGTGGAGAGCGATGAGTTCGACTCCCCCACCCTAGGCAAGCAGTGGCAGTGGCAAGCCAACTATGACGAGAAGTATGGTGTGCCCACAGCATTTGGCACCTTCCGTATTTATACGCATAAGCTTGATGAGGGTTGGAAGAGTCTGTGGGAAGTGCCCAACATGCTCCTGCAGAAAACCCCTGCCGACAAGTTCACCGTCACCACAAAGCTACGCATGACCTCCAAGGCCGACGGCCAGTTTGGCGGTCTCATCATGATGGGGCTCGACTATTCAGCATTGGTCGTCAGACGAATAGGCCAGGAATTTCAGCTGGTGCAGATGACCTGCAAGGGTGCCGATAAAGGCAAACAGCAAACTGAAAGCCTCATCGCCACACTCAAGCCCACATGGGAAGACAAGACGCAGTATCGTCCAGGCATCCATGAAGACATCTACCTTCGTCTTGCCGTCGATGATTCCAAGCTACGCTTCTCCTACAGTGCTGATGGCAAAAAATACACAGACTGCGGTGAGGAGTTTCAGATGAAGGAAGGCAAATGGATAGGAGCCAAGTTCGGCTTTGTCGCAGCTGAGAGCGATCCCAAATGCGACCGTGGCTGGGTGGAAGCCGACTGGATACGCATCACGCCATGAACAACCCTAGAACTGGAAATATATGAACGGCTGTATCTCTGAGCTCTTCACCTGAATGACGAGGTAGATCACAGCGGCAATGAGCAGGGCGGCTAGCAGAATGCCGCCCTTTTTGATGATGCTGACACACCCCTCCGTCCAGCGGTCAGGGATGAAGTGTGTGACATAGCCAAAGGCAATCATAGCAAACACGGCCCAATAGCCCTCGACCACCTGCAGGAACAGCTCTGGATGGAAATCCGTGAAGATCTTGCTAATCATCGTCCATGATGCTTCGAAGGTATGGTTGCGGAAGAAGATCCAGCAGAACACCACGAAATGGAACGTCAACAGCACAGCACCTGCCCTGCGCAGCCCACTGCTCACATAGTGTTTGTCGTGATGGAAAATGTTCTCACGCATCCACTTATGAATGGCCAATGCGATACCATGCATACCTCCCCAAGCCACGAAATTGAGGCTGGCTCCGTGCCATAAGCCTCCTAGGAGCATGGTGATGATGAGGTTGACATACTGACGAAGCTTACCCTTGCGGTTGCCTCCCAAAGAAATATAGATGTAGTCACGAATCCACGAAGAGAGTGAGATATGCCAGCGACGCCAAAAAACAGTGATGCTCTGCGAGGTGTAGGGAGCGTTGAAGTTCATGGGGAAGCGGAAGCCCAGCAGCAAGGCGATGCCGATGGCCATATCACTATAGCCCGAGAAGTCGCAATAGATCTGCATGGCATAGCCATAGGCTCCAAGCAGGTTCTCTACACCGCTGTAAAGCGAGGGATTGTCGAAGATGCGATCAACGAAATTCAATGAGATATAGTCGCTAATCACTGCCTTCTTGAACAAGCCTATCATGATGAAGAACACACCACGGGCAAACATCTCCTGAGTGATTTCCAGAGGCTTGCGAATCTGCGGGGCGAAGTCGCGAGCCCTCACGATAGGTCCTGCTACCAGTTGCGGGAAGAACGACACGTAGAATGCATAGTCCAGCAAGGACGGCAGTGGCTTGAGGTCACCCCGATACACATCAATCACGTAGGACATCGACTGGAAGGTGAAGAACGAGATGCCTACTGGCAGGAAAATGTCCCACGGTTGGAAATTCGAGCCCACCATCTGCGCCCACATCCCAGCAAAGAAGTTGGTGTATTTGAAATAAGCCAACAGTCCCAGGTCAACCATCAGCGACAGCACCACCAGCCATTTGGCAGTGCTGCCAGCCCCCTCCAATCCGTCGCTTGCTCGTCGTTGCTTGACGGCATCTATCTGACGGGCTATCAGGAAGTCGCTCAGCGTCACCACAGCCAAGAGGAAGAAGTAGAATCCACTTGACTTGTAATAGAAATAATAGGAGAATGCTGTTACGAAGATCAGTCGAAGAGTACGCGTATGCTGCAGCAGCATATAGACGAACGTGAATCCCAGGAACAGGAACAGGAACAGCCCTGACGAGAAGATCAGCGGTGCGTCAGGATTATATGTCAGTTGCTGCAATATATTGTCTATCATCGTATTCCCTTTCCTTAAAATCCATAAGCATGATAGCCTGCCATCATACTGTCGAAGAGGAAGCGTGCCAGATACTTACCTCCCTTAAAGTTGATATGCGTATAATCCTTGTTGGCCATGCCTCTGTCCACCAGTGTCTTCATGCTTTCGCGCCCACCCATGGCCGTGAAGAGATTGAAGAAACTGACAGCATGTTCGCTGGCCATGAGCTGCTGATATCCCACCAGCGACTCCACACCTCGCATCGTGCGCAGTCCGGCGTCAGTACGCTGGTCACGGTCAGGCATACTCACCACGAGGATGCTGGCCTGAGGATAGGCCTGGCGCAGGTGGTCGATGGCTTGACCCATCTGCTTTGCATAACCAGAATAATTGCCTTGACGACTATTGGCCACATTCAGTCCGAAATGCACCACGATGAGATCATACGGACGCTGTGCAGCAAACTGAGCCAATGTCGCCAATGGGATGTTGGCCAAAGTATATCCTGCTGAGCCACGCATGCTGAAATTATCGACCACCACACCCTTCACTGGCTCCAGCGCCACGCCATAAAGCAATGATCCGCTGCCGATGTTATTGACCTGATAGCTCACGCTGTTCATACTGCGCTGCCGCTGAAGCGAATCTTTTGGATCATAGCCTGCCGTACGTACGATAGCCTGAAGGTTTTGCGAACCCGGAACACTGTCGACCACCACCGTATCGCCATTCAGCGTCGTACGCAGAGTCATGCCCGATCCTGTACGCAAATAGAAGATTGCCCTATCCCACTGTGCCAGATGCCGGCGCACCTTAGCACCCTTGAGCGTAATCCGTGCACCTTCCGAGGCAGTAAAATAACGCTGGGCGATGCCCTGGTTGGCAGTACTGAAAGGCCGCTTCACCACTTCATATTCACGAATGCCGCTGAAATGATGGCTCACTGTGGTTCGGAAGCCATTCACCTGACTGGCACAGTCGACCCATCCCACGCCGTTGCCTCCAAACTGATCCTGGAGCAGTTCGCGTAAGTCTGCCGTGAAAATGTCGCCCTCGATAAACGAATCGCCATAGTATGCGATACGCACGGGACGTCCCAGCTGACCAACCTGAGCCAATGCCTGGTAGAAATGATACATACCTCCCAGCTGACCCTGCGAATAATCGAGGATAGGTGTCGTACCGTCTGTGACAGAGTCGTTGACAGCTACTGCCACCGTTTCCTGCGTCTGAGCAGCTGCTGAACTATCTGGCATCGGCATCGGAGGAAGGCTGGGATCAACTGTTTCCCTGTCAGTGCGACTGGCCTTAGTACTATCCTGCCCAGGAACAGATGCCGGTACAGCGATAGCTACTGCTGGCTGTGGTATCTCAGGCACTACGGGTATCACTTCAAGGTCATCCTCATGCACTTCCGGAAGGATGTCGCTCAACAGATTCACTCTTCGCAGCTCTGTCTCACCCAAATACAGTTTTGGAAGGAAATGGAGTGCCAACAAGATTGCGACGATCAGTCCTATAAGAATAAATGTACGCGCGATTTGGTTCACGGTTGTCCCTCCTTATCCGAACGGTCTGCTCCAAAATCCTGTCCTAACGACTCTTCCCTCAATCGCCGATCAAGTACTTCAATACCTCGCAAAGTACAGATTCCACGAACAGAAGGGAACACCATGTTTAGGAACAGCTGTTCGATGTCAAACCTCTCGTAAAGATGGTTCCCCATGACCTGAATACCAATAGCCTCGAAAAGGAGCACAACGATGTCGTAATCCACGTCATCACGGAAGAAGCCCTCGCTTACTCCTCGCTTCAAGACTTCCATCAGTCGCTCACGATTATGGTTCTTAGCTCTCGACAGCATACTCATCACTTGAGGATAGCGCTCCAAGTCGGTATAAAACTGGGGAGAGGTCCTTTTGAACTCGTCCACCTTCGTATGAAAAGAATAAAGAACGATGTCGATGACATTTGACATCTTGCCCAGATCATCTAGCAAGGCCTGCTCATTGGCTACCCGATATTTCTCCACGCCAGCATACAAGAGCTCTTCCTTATTATCGTATATTTCGTAGAGTGTTCGCTTCGAAATGCCCAGCTCACGGGCAATATCATCCATCCTCACCGCCCGGATTCCCCGTCTGGTGAAGGCACGCATAGCGATATCAACGATACGCTCCTTAAGCTGCAGCCTGTATGTTGTGCTGTTTCCGTCTGACATTTTTATTCTTAATTGGGTGCAAAGGTACGAAAAAAACGATGAAGTGAAAGCAAAAAGAACGAATTATTTTTGCTGAACGCGAGTTTTTTATCTAATAATCTGGTGAAATAAGAAAGAAAAAGAGATTTCTTTTGTATTTCTTGCGTTTTTTCGTACCTTTGCAGCCGTTTCAAAACATAGACACAAAATGGTGAAGATTACTAAAGAGGCGGCACTGGCCTATCATCAGTCCGGCCGTCCTGGAAAGATTGAAGTGAAGCCCACGAAGGCTTATCGTACACAAACAGACCTCTCGCTGGCCTATTCGCCTGGGGTGGCCTATCCATGCCTGGAGATTCAGCAGAACCTAGACGATGCCTATCGGTATACAGACAAGGGCAACCTGGTAGCTGTCATCTCCAACGGAACGGCAGTACTCGGCCTTGGCGACATCGGAGCGATGAGCGGCAAACCAGTGATGGAAGGCAAGGGACTTCTCTTCAAGATATATGGTGGCATAGACGTCTTCGACATTGAGGTAGACGAAAAGGACCCAGAGAAGTTCTGCGAGGCAGTGGAGCGCATTGCCCCCACTTTCGGAGGCATCAACCTCGAAGATATCAAGGCACCCGAATGTTTCTACATCGAGGAGCGTCTGAAGCGCACACTCGACATTCCCGTGATGCACGACGACCAGCATGGCACAGCCATCATCTCGGCTGCCGGACTGAAGAATGCCCTGGAGGTCATTGGCAAGGACATTCGCAAAGTGCGTATCGTGGTGAATGGTGCCGGCGCAGCAGCCATCTCGTGCACCAAGCTCTATATGGCCATTGGCGCTCAGAAGGAGAACATCGTCATGCTCGACTCGAAGGGTGTCATCAGCACTGCCCGTGAGGACCTGAACGAGCAGAAGCGCTTCTTTGCCACCAGCAGAACCGACATCAAGACCCTGGCTGAAGCAGTCAGTGGTGCCGACGTCTTCGTGGGACTGTCGAAAGGCAATGTGCTGACTAAAGATATGGTTCGCTCGATGGCTCAGGATCCTGTTATCTTCGCCCTTGCCAATCCCGTTCCTGAAATCAGTTATGAAGATGCGATGGATGCTCGCCCTGATGTATTGATGTCAACAGGCCGCACTGACTATCCCAACCAGATTAATAATGTGATAGGCTTCCCCTACATCTTCCGCGGAGCCCTCGATGTTCATGCCACTGCCATCAACGAGGAGATGAAGCTTGCTGCCGTCCATGCCATTGCCGACCTGGCCAAGCAACCTGTTCCCGATGTGGTGAATGATGTCTACAAGGTAAACAACCTGCACTTCGGCCGCGACTATTTCATTCCCAAACCCGTCGATCCTCGACTCATCTCGGAGGTGTCTGCCGCTGTGGCCCGTGCAGCCATCGATAGTGGTGTTGCCCGTAAGACCATCACCAACTGGGAGCAGTACAAAGACTCGCTGAGTGTGCTGTTGGGACAAGAGACCAAGCTCACCCAGAAGCTCTACGCCACTGCAGCCGCCCATCCTCAGCGCGTAGTATTTGCTGAAGCCGTCCATCCCACGATGCTCAAGGCTGCCGTCCAGGCTAAAGCCGAAGGCATCTGTTATCCTATTCTCCTCGGCAACGACGAGGTGATTGCCAAGATGGCGAAGAGTCTCGACCTCTCGCTCGAAGGCATCGAGATTGTCAATCTGCGCCATCCCTCTGAGCAGGAGCGCAGGGAGCGCTACGCCCGTATCCTCACTGAGAAGCGCCAGCGCGAAGGCTACACTTTCAAGGAAGCCAACGACAAGATGTTCGAGCGCAACTACTTTGGCATGATGATGGTGGAGACAGGCGAGGCCGACGCTTTCATCACAGGTCTCTACACCAAGTACTCCAACACGGTGAAGGTGGTGAAGGAGGTCATCGGCATCCGTCCTGAGTACAAGCATTTCGGAGCCATGCATATCATCAACTCGCCTCGAGGCACACTCTATATTGCCGATACGCTGGTGAATGAAAACCCTGATACTGACACGCTGGTGGACATTGGCAAGCTGGCAGCAACAGCAGTGAGATTCTTCAACGAGAAGCCTGTCATCTCCATGATAAGTCACTCAAACTTTGGCAGTTCCACCAGTGATGGCGCACTAAAAGTGAAACATGCCGTCGAACAGCTGCACGAGCTATATCCCGACCTGCCCATCGACGGTGAGATGCAGATTGGATTTGCCCTCGACCGAGAGCTGCGCGACGAGCAGTACCCCTTCTCCCGCCTTTGCGGAAAAGATGTCAACACCTTGGTCTTCCCCAACCTGACCAGTGCCCGTTCTTCTTACAAGATGTTACAGATGCTGGGAGCCGATGCCGAAATCATTGGCCCCATCCAGATGGGACTGAACAAAGCCATCCACTTCGTAGACTTCGATTCCTCTGTGCGCGACGTAGTCAATATCGTAGCCATTGCTACCATCGATGCCTATGTCTTCAAGGTGAAGGACCGTATCGCCAAGCAACAGAAAAATAATGCATAAGGTACTCATATCTCTGGCCAGTAACTACCATCAAGAAGAGCATCTGCACCAAGCCCGTGAGGCGCTGGTGCAGATACTCTCATCACCGCATTATACTGAAGAGATTTGGACTGAGCCCGTTGGCAAGTCATCAGCAGAAGGCGTGCTCTACCTCAACCAGCTGGTGCAGGCATGTTGCGATCTCGACAGCGACGAGCTCAATCTGCGACTGAAAGACATAGAGAAAGCCCTGGGGCGCACAGACTCGCTGCGCCTTCAGGGCCTTGTTCCCATTGACCTCGATCTGTTGCTGCACGACGAAAACCGCTTTCATCTGCGCGATTGGCAGCGCAGCTACGTTCGTGATTTACTCGTCATGCTCGACGAATCGGAGCCAAAGTATCAGATGCCGTAAAGCTCTTTCAGCTTCTCGCCCAATTTTTCACCACGCAGATTGGTGGCAATAATCTTTCCACTGCCATCAAAGAGGATGCTGGCAGGAATGGAGTTAATGCCATAGACACCAGCTGCTGCCGACTGCCAGTAACCCAGATCTGAGAGCTGCGGCCATTTCATGTTCATCTGTTCAACGGCTTTCTTCCAGGGGTCAGCCGAACGGTCGAAGGAGATACCGATAATCTCAAAGCCTTTAGCATGGTATTTTTCGTAGTTGGCCACCACGTTGGGCATCTCCTGACGGCAGGGCCCACACCATGATGCCCAGAAGTCGATCATCACATACTGACCCTTGCCCAGCCACTCACTCAGCTTATGCTCCTTGCCGTCCATATCGGGGATGGTCATGTCGGTGAACATCATGCCGGGCTGGCGCTTTGCCAGATTATCCCGCTGCATAATCAACGTAAGCATAGATTGATGGTTGTAGTATGGACGGCTCTCATTGCAGAACTCCTTCAGCTGTTCATAACTCAAGCTATGTACCAAGTCGCCAAGGTAGATGACAGGAATCATGTTATCAAGGTTCTCGCGGACGATTGCTATCTGGCGGGCTTCTTTTCTTTCAGACAATGACTGGTAGACGTTCACCACAGAATCCATCTGCGCCTGAGAGAACTGACCTGCACGAGCCTTTGTCATAATCGAATTAATCTCGTCGTCGATGGGTGTCATCTCACGGTCATAGCCATTGAGCTTCTCGTTGAGAGCTGAGCCCTTCAAGGTGAGGTCAGGAAGAGAGACCTTGAGCGGAGTGCCATCGTTGAAGAAAAGAGCAGCATGGTCGGACGTTCCCACAGCAAGAATGGCATTCTGAGGCAGTGAACCCTTCAGCTGGAACGAGCCCGACTTGACTTCGGCACTATCAACGATACTATGACGTTTCTCCACATAAAAGAGATAGACTTTCTTTATCTCAGGACTTGCCGTTCCGCTGATGTTGTAGGCAGTCTGCGCCTGAGCAGCCATTGCTGTCAGCGCCATGATAGCAGATATAAAACACTTTTTCATACGATTGTCTTTTTATAGTTGTTTCACGATTCAAACAAAATGCACGGCAGCACGGGCCACCTCTACTCCACCCGACTTCACGATACGAACATTGAAGGCATTCTCTTCAACTTGCTCGCGGAAGAACGAGAGCTTGTCGCCACCATGAGCCTCAGCAACATAGGCCACCTCGAAGCGACGAATGCTATGCTCGCGATACCACTCGACAGGCCACAGATCAAGCACATGCTCGATGTATTTCACAGAGTTGACATGACCGTTGATATCCACATCATTATAATAGGTATCAATGGTACGTACCAGTTCAGCGTCGTTGCCCATCTTCACTCGTCCGCCTTTGGCGATGGGACAATCCTTGTCACTCACCACCCAGTCGTTGATGGCCCCATTATCGATGGCAAAGATGTCAGCTGGCTGGCGTGTCTCCGTGTCGATCATTGCCCAGATGCTGCGTCCATATCCGAACACATGCTCTCCATCAGCAGACACCACACGGAAGTTGCGGTTCGTGAAGAAGCGCATCGCGCTCTCCACCCACGTCTCAACATTGAAACGCGTATACTGCCGGGGCATCTCCTCCATCTCGATAGCCAGGCGCGAGAGCACCCAAGTCCGCTGGATGGTGTTCAGATAGCTCATGCCAAATCCCCTGTCCGTAGAATGGAAGTCGGCAGCATTGAGCATGTGGTTGCCCAGATGCCCCATGAAGATCTGTCCGCTGAAGTCGCAATGGAAGGGCTCAGCCAGAAACTCGTATCGTCCTATCTTGTCCATTCTCAATAGGATTCTTTCTCGTTAGGAAATTCTCCGTTCTTGACATCTGTGACATACTGGCCAATAGCATCGGTCATCACAGCGTTCAGGTCGGCATAGCGACGCAGGAATCGAGGCGAGAAGCCCTGGGTCATTCCCAGCATGTCGGCCACGACCAATATCTGTCCGTCACACTCCGGACCGGCTCCTATACCGATGGTAGGAACAGGCAGCAAAGCCGTCACCTGCTTGGCCAGCGCTGCAGGCACTTTTTCCAATACGACGGCAAAACATCCCACCTCAGCCAGCGCCTGTGCGTCGCTCACCAGTTTCTTGGCTTCGCCTTCTTCCTTCGCACGTACGGCATAAGTGCCAAACTTATTGATCGACTGCGGAGTCAGGCCCAGATGTCCCATCACAGGTATACCGGCATCGAGAATGCGCTTGACAGTAGGCAGAATCTCTACGCCACCCTCCAGTTTCAGGGCGTCACAACCGCTCTCCTTCATGATGCGTATAGCGTTTGCCACACCATCGTGCTCGCCAGTCTGATAGCTGCCGAAAGGCATGTCACAGACCACAAGTGCCCGCTTCACGCCGTTCACCACAGCACGTGCATGATAGATCATCTGATCGACGGTCATAGGCAAAGTGGTATGATTGCCCACCATCACGTTCGATGCCGAGTCGCCTATAAGAATGCCGTCGATGCCGGCACGGTCGACGATGCCTGCCGTAGTAAAATCATAAGAAGTGAGCATGGAGATCTTCTCTCCTTTTTGTTTCATCTCAATGAAGCGATGGGTAGTCACTTTGCGCTCATCGCTTACTAGATAGCCTGCCATAATTCGTTCAATGTTTTATAATCGAAATTAGTATAATCTTTTATTTGACAATCGCTTAACGGACGTACCACGTCCAATGGATTCGTTGTGACGAGTCCCACCACCATCATTCCTGCCGCACGTCCAGAGCGCAGTCCGTTGACGCTGTCTTCCAGCACCACACATGCCTCTCTCTCAAGGCCGAAACGCTGGGCAGCCCGCAGATAGCAGTCGGGCGATGGTTTACTCTCAGCGAAGTCCTCGCTGGTGAGGATGGCATCGAAGAGCTGCTGGAACTCAGGATGCTGCCTGTACACATTCTCCATCTTCAAGCGGTTGCTGCTCGTCACCACAGCCGTCTTCATCCCATGCTGGCGCAGGTCGGAGATAAAAGGCAGGAAGCCCTTCAGGTAGTCCAGCTGCATCTGAGCTTCAAAGGCATTCAGGCGGTCTATAAGGACCTGACGCTCGCTCTCCAGCTCACCGCTCCACCCCATATCGAGGATCTGATCCAATGTCTGCCCCTTGATCTCGTTCTCCAGGCCAGGATGCTCAGGATGATACAGGCGGCACTGGCTGCCCCAGAACACGGAGTACTGTGTCTCTGTGTCGATCACCACACCATCGAGGTCGAACAAGGCTGCTTTCAGTTCTTCTTTCTTCATACGCGGCTGCAAAGGTACGCTTTTTTATTCACTTCCCGCCATTTTCTAAGGAATAAGGAGCCGAAAGCACAGGCAATTAACAATAATTAGTACGCAGAATAGAGCCATATCACGGATTATTTCGTATTTTTGCACATCAGAAACAATACCAATAAACCATAAAACCTTAAAACAATGGAAGAACAACATCTACCAACTATTCAGGAAGTCTTTGCCTGGATGAGAAAGCTCTACGACGAAAGCTATTCCGGACTGACAAAGCTGGAGAAGAACGAGCAGCACATGTATGGCACGATGGTCACCACCCCAAGTGACAAGAAGTTCATCGTGCGCATGCTCGACGAGACCAGTCAGGTACGCGACACCCAGAAGCTGGCCGTTCGCGTCAAAGACCTCATCGACCAGTACGGCATTCCTAAGTTCCTCAACTCCACTGACCACGCCCTGTTCTGGATGTACCAGAAGTTCGCATACCTGCCCTTGTTCAACTGGGCTTCAGTGCCTATCATCAAGTGGCGTCTGCGTCGCGACACCAGTCGTGTCATCATCAATGCAGCACGGCCCAATCTGACGAAGCACCTGGCTACGCGATTCCAGGAGGACATCGGACAGAACGTCAACCTGCTGGGCGAAGTGGTGCTGGGCAACGAGGAGGCCGACAAGCGCTATGAGTCGTATCTCGAGGCGCTGAAGGAGCCCGACATCAACTATATCTCCGTTAAGATTTCCGGCATCTATGCCCAGACACACGCCTTGAACTATCGGGAGTGCTTCCCAGAGCTCATACGCCGAATGTCGGCACTCTACCAGGCTGCCATCGACAACCCCTACACCACTCCTGACGGGGTGACACGTCCGAAGTTCATCAACCTCGATATGGAGGAGTACAAGGATGCTCACCTCACCATGAAGCTCTTCAAGGATGTGCTCTCGCTGCCTCAGTTCAAGAACTACGAGGCCGGCATCGTCGTACAGGCCTACCTGCCTGATGCCTGGGGCTTCCAGTCGGAACTGCTCGAGTTTGCCCGCAAGCGTGTAGAGGAAGGCGGTTCGCCCATCAAGATGCGTATCGTGAAGGGCTGCAACCTCGATATGGAGAATATCGTCAGCGACCTGCGCGGATGGCCTAACCCCGTCCGCAGCAACAAGACGGAGGTCGATGCCAACTACCTGCACATCATCGAACGTGGACTGAAGCCCGAGAACGCACGTGTGCTCCACATCGGCATGGCCTCACACAACCTCTTCACCATCTCCTATGCCTACCTGCTCACGCAGATGTATCAGACGCCGAAGGACTGCTTCTGCTTCGAGATGCTCGAAGGTATGGCCAACCATGTTTGGCGCGCTCAGAAGAAGCTGGGCAATCATGTCATCCTCTATACGCCGGTGGTCAAGAAGGAGCATTTCCTCAACGCCATCTCTTACCTTGTGCGCCGCATGGACGAGAACACTGCTCCCGATAACTTCCTCACCCACTCTTTCTCGCTGCTGCCTGACACCAAGGAATGGAAAGAGCTGGAACAGCAGTTCATTGATGCTTACAACATGAAGGACCACCTCGACCATACGCCTACCCGTACCCAGGATCGCAACAAGCCCTATGTCGGTCAGGAGCCGCAGGACGAGATGATCAACGAGCCCGACACCGACTTCGACCGCTTCTGCAACCAGCAGTGGGTGGAGAAGATCTTCGCGAAGTGGAAGGCCTCTCCTGCCCAAGGAGGGGAGAATGTTCTCGCGCAGGCCTCTTGGGGGGA
>JAEEGI010016353.1_pt1 | contig 15328 bp, 11 predicted proteins | sample 8958751 | NCBI WGS metagenome assembly JAEEGI01 (sample SAMN16246545, study PRJNA631951) | gut metagenome | biome: gut microbiome; feature: rumen; material: KS-attached | host: Bos | place: Iran: Karaj | collected 2018-10
CGATAATTTCATTGCGATCCGCAGTGAAGTGACAAAAGTGCTGGAAGGCCATCGCCAGAACAAGACCATCGGTAATTCCCTGGAGGCCAAAGTAGTGCTGTACGCGGAAGGGGAAGCCCTGGAGATTTTGAAGTCTGTGGAAAAAGACCTGCCTGCGCTGATCATCGTTTCCCAGGTGGAAGTACATGAAGGCGCTGCGGAAGGCGAAGAAGCTACCGGACGTAATGATCTTAAGGTAACGGTAAAACCTGCTGATGGTCATAAGTGTGAACGCTGCTGGACCTATAGTGAGAGCGTGGGGCAGAACGCAGCCCATCCGGACCTTTGTGACCGCTGCGCAGCAGTAGTTGGATAAGTTGTAGTTCTTTTGCGAGCGGAGTTTTCGAAATAAAATGCCTGTATCCGATCAAGGGTACAGGCATATTTTGTCTCAGGTTTATCTTAAAAAAATATTAAATTTTGCTGATGGAAACAACTTCAGTCCCAGCGGTTGAGAATGTCTTCTATAATCTGTTTCTGCGTTTTACGTTTTTTCTTTTGTTGGGTACGGAAGTTGTTGTCTTCTTTTCCGGTGGAGTAGTCAGCGTAATCGAAATCGTCGTAGTCCTTGTCGTAGCTGCGGTTGTAATCGCCGTGACCGTCGTCGCAGGAAAAAGGGAATGACAGGATTGGGTTATGAAAAACACTGTTGTGAATGCTGCTGTTTGGAATAAAACGATTCATTGCAATGCACCTCCTTTGCTAAGCCGGTTATGCTTTTGTTTTTTTCAAATATGATTATAGCACAAAATTGACAAAAAGGACGCAACGTAATAATATTAAAAAGTATGAGAGAATCATGCTATTAAATCTAACAGCATTGCATAACAGGAGACGAAGCCGATGAAAGAAAAGGAAAATAAACAGAGTAAAACCGGATTCCCGCCTTCAAACCTGCCGCGTGATCCTGAAACAGGTTATTTTCTGGACGTTCCCGCGCGTATCCGGGAAATCTATAAACACAACTGCTTTATGTCAGATTTTTTCCACATCAGTATTGATGAAATCTACTGCGGGGGCGCGCAGGTAAGTCTGCATATCGAACATGACAAGCATGCCAACCACCGTAATGTGACCCATGGCGGCGTACTTACTGCATTGGCAGATTCCGTGCTGGGAGTGACCGGGGCATCTGTTGGGGAAGCCGTAGTGACGGCAAGCTTTGCCATGGACTTCATCAGCAACGTAAGCATGGACGGCACGGTGCGCATGATCAGCAACATTAAACATCACGGCCGGAGCACCATGGTCATTGTCGGTGAGATGTATGATAACAAAAACCGCCTGCTGGCTACGATGATGGCGTCTATGGTGAATGTAGATAAAATTGAAGGAATACCCAGTAAGTGGTAAGAATGGAGGCTCACATGAAAACCAATCTGATTTTGATCAATAACGATATTGTGGATGCAGAAGAAATTAATGTACATCCCTTTAACCGGGGCCATCAGTTCGGGGACGGTGTGTATGAAATCGTTCCTGTGTATAATGGAAAAGCCCTTCATGCGGAAGCGCACATGGAGAATCTGTTTAATGCCTTGGTGCAGATCCGGATTCCCGGCTTCTACATGGTGGATGAAATGGTTGAATTTACGAACCGGTTAATTGAGGCAGCAGAGATTACGGACGGACTGCTTTATACCCAGGTGACCCGGGGCATCGGACCTTACGAGCTGGACTTTCCGGGACAGTGCGAACCGGAACTGATCATGCAAGCAGTGCCGCTGGACAGGGCGGCACTGACGGAACTGCGGCAGACAGGCGTGAATTTGCTTACAGTGCCTGACGAGCGTGCTGTCAAATGCGACCTGAACACATTGTACCGCCTGCCGGAAATCCTGGCGAGAAACAAGGCCCGGGTAGGGAAGTTTTACGACGCATTATTTGTGAGGGATGAAAAGATAACAGAAGCTACGGAGTCGACCTTTATGGTTGTGAAAGATGAAATGCTGTGGACGTACCCTATGAAGCTGGGCAGCATCCATGACAATGGGATGCGCCGGCTGATCAAAGAGAAGCTGGCTCCGGCTCTGGACATGCAGGTGATTGAGAAAGCTTTCACCAAAGACTTTGTCCTGGGCGCGGATGAAGCGCTCTTGTGCGGTTATCGGTGTGAAATCATGCCGGTAGCCAAAATCGACCGCCGTGTGATCGGCGACGGTAAACCCGGTAAATTTACCTTGCAGCTGCAGGATGTTTTTGAAGACTATATCCGGGAACAGACAAAATGAAACCGGCCCGGGATAACCGTGCCCTGACGCGGGCAGCGCTGTGTCTGGCAGTTGCGGCTGCCGCGCAGGCTCTTCGGGTTCTTTTACCGCTTCCTCCCGTTGCTTCCATGCTGCTGATCGGTACGGTAGTGAATCTCTGCCTTTGTTTTGCAGTGTGGGGGAGCGGGGTGCTGTATGCAGGTATCATCTGTTTTCTTCTTCCACTTTTTGCATTCCTTCAGGGGCATTTGCCCTTGTTGCCGATGGTGGCAGTTGTATTTTTGGGCAATCTGGTTTTCTGTCTGGTGGTGAAGCAGCAGGCACAGTGGAAACATTATGTGTTTGCGCCGTTGCTGAAAGCGGTGACCCTGTGGTCTTGCACGGGCATCGTCTGTAATCTGTTCCATGTGCCCCGGCAGGTAAAGAATCTGTTGCAGATATCCATGGGGATTCCCCAGTGGACGACGGCGCTTCTCGGTGTGATTGCGGCTGTGCTTTTGTGGAAACGGCTGCATCAAAACGGGATTGTCTGAAGGTAAAAAATTCATTGACAAACTGAATACGCAATGATAATATAGTTTTGTTCCGTATCTATGTGCCGCTGTGGCGGAATTGGCAGACGCACTTGACTCAAAATCAAGCGCCTTTGCGGGCGTGCCGGTTCGACTCCGGCCAGCGGCACCAACAATAATTAAACTACCTGAGAAGATCGACCCGTTGCAGGGCTGATCTTCTTTTTTTTCAGTCTGACTTTATTGTGTCAATTTGAGAATGCTTGTGTTATAATATTTAAAACATTGTAATGTCATGTATAATCGGGAACAAAAACAGTTCGGAGGAGGGGTTAGTGTGAGAAAAATAATCCTGTTGATTCTATTGTTTGTGATTTTGACTTTAAATGGACTGACTGCCGAGGCATTTCCCGCCGGAGAGAATCCTGTCGTTGGGCAAACGTATTACATTACCGGCCGGAACGTGTGGATACGGGACGAGCCGAATACGAATATTGAAGCGATTGCGAGCTACCGGTTTGGGGAGCCGGTGACCCTGCTGGGCGTAGAAGGCAGCGGGAAATGGGCCCATGTGCGTCTCTGCAACGGCTGGGACCGGTACGTGCACATGGATTATATAGGTCCCATGTCTGTCGTGAAAGCAAAACAGAAAGATACAAGCCTGCTTCTGATCACACTGGACCGGGTTTATGACGATGTTGAGCGGCTGATGGAATCCATGTACCCCAACGGTCCGAATGAGAAGGCTCCGTCAGCGGCGCAACGGACTGCTTCCTGCAAAGCCCTGATGCAGCGCTTGAATGACGCGAGCATCAATCTGGAAAATTCTGCTGCTTCCGCAAATGCCAAAAATGACATCCGTGATTTTATAGGAAAGATGGGGACCCTCATCAATGCCCTTGCAGAGTGGGACAACGGCGGGGAAGAAAGATACACTCCCTATTTTCTGGATACATTTATGCCGGTATATGACCGGGTAGGTGATCTGTACAGGTAAAGAACAGGGGGATAATTAAGACTGCGGCGACTGTCGCAGTCTTTTGTGTTTTCGCTGCAAATAACAGGGAACGGATATTCCTGGCAGAACAGTCATCATAGTTCGTAATGTCCGGCAGAATTTATGCTGCTTTTATATCAGAAGCCGCATTAATAAGGGCTTTTAATTGACAGTACACCGAAATTTGGATAAAATATTATAATAGCCAAAAGTGTTTATAAATTTAAAAGTTGCTTCACCCTGTCAGTTTAACAGCAAGTCAATAACAGAAAGAAATACCTGGCGCAAAAGCCGCAAGAGGGGTGGGCGTACGGAGAGGAAAATTATACAGCATGAAACGCTACAAGTATTGGGATTTAAAGCACTACGACCGGGAAGAAATGAAAGCACTGGCCGCGAAGGTGGGGATATCTCCGGTAACGGCGGGAATTCTTTGGAACCGCGGGCTGCGGGAAGAAAATGGAATCAGGGAGTTTTTATTTGGTAAAAAGGATACGTACTACAATCCTTTTCTGATGAAAGATATGAGGCTGGCTGCGGAGCGGATTCTGCAGGCGGTGGAAGCCCGGGAACGGATTGCCGTGTATGGCGATTATGACGTGGACGGCATTACAGCCAGCTCGTTACTGTATTTATATTTAACCGGATTAGATGCGAATGTCAGTACCTATATTCCCAAACGGGAAGGGGAAGGCTACGGACTGAATAAGGAAGCGCTGCAGTCTTTGTATGAGGAAGGTATCACGCTCGTCGTTACGGTGGACTGTGGGATCAGCGGCGTCAGGGAAGTGGCGGAAGCGCCCCGCGGGATGGACATCGTTATTACGGACCATCACCGTCCGCCGGAGGTATTGCCTATGGCTTATGCCATTGTCAATCCCAAACAGGCCGACTGCGGATACCCGTTTAAAGGGCTTTCCGGTGTGGGAGTGGCTTTTAAAGTCTGCCAGGCGTTGGAGAAACTGCGTAATCCGGAAGCGGCCCTGTGGGAACAGTATACAGAACTGGTAGCGCTGGGCACGGTGGCGGATATCGTTCCGCTGCAGGATGAAAACCGCGCGCTGGTCAAACGGGGCATGAAGGCCATGGAGGCTACATCTCTTACCGGACTTCGTAAATTGCTCCAGGTCTGCCGCTGCTATCAGGAAACGATTACTACTGAAAAGATTGGCTTTATTCTGGCTCCCCGCCTGAATGCGGTGGGGCGTCTGGAACATGCCCAGCTGGCCGTAGAACTTCTGATTACGAAAGATGAAGAATCAGCGGAAAGCATGGCTAACAATCTGAATGATGAAAATGCGGTGCGTCAGGAGATCAGCCGTCAGATCTTTGCAGAAGCAGAGGCGTTGCTGGAAAAACAGGCTTCCATCGGTCCCTCTATTGTGTTGGCGGGACGGTGGGACTCTGAAGTGCAGGAAGGATGGCATCCCGGTGTGATAGGCATTGTCGCGTCCAGGCTGGTAGATAAATACTACCGTCCTGTAATTCTGATCAGCATCACCGGCGACGTGGCCAAAGGGTCCTGCCGAAGCATCCGGCCCCTGGACATGTACGATGCGCTTGACGCCTGTTCTTCTGACCTGATCCAGTTCGGCGGCCACAGCCAGGCAGCCGGTCTGACCCTGGAAAGCAGGAAAATTGAAGATTTTAAAAAGCATTTTACGGAGTTCGTCAGAAACCATCTGCAACCGGAGGATTATCAGCCCCGTCTTGCTGTGGATATAGAGTGGGACCGCAACGAGGAACTGACCCTGTCTTTCTTGCACGAGCTGCAGCTGCTGGAACCTTTTGGCTGCGAAAACCCGGCGCCGCTGTTCATGCTCCGAAGTGCGGAAGTGCATAATCCGCGCCTGTTCGGGCAGGAACTGTCGCACCTGCGTTTTTTTACCGATATCGGGCCCCGCTCCTCTCACTGTATCATGTGGCAGGGGGCGCAGTATCAGTATTGCCTTTGCAATAATGCCCAAGCGGATATTGCCTTTAAGCCGCGTATCAATTTCTTTAACAACACGGAAAGCATAAACTTGGACATTGTTGCTTTCCGCATGGATATGGAGCTGCATGATTACCGCAGAAACACTGAATTTAAGGAAACAGTGCTGTCACGGATCCTGCGTGCGGATCAACGGTTCACGGTTTTTATTAATAAAAACAGCGTGGAAGAGGAAGAACTGTCTGCCTTTTCCAATGTGAAGATTCGGTATTACGGGGAACTGTGCGATGAAACCGAGCGGCAGATCATCTTTTATGAGCTGCCAGGAGAGAATATTTTCCGATGGGGTAATTTCCCGGTTGGCGGTAAAAACAGGACCGTATTATACATCCTGTATAATCTGGATGACCTGTATATTCAGAAGCACAAACTTTTGGAAGAATATCCGGACAGGAATCATCTGGTCGATGCCTACCGCTTTATTAAAAAAGTACTGCAGTCCCAGGCTGTTGCCAAACTAGGTCAGCTGAAGTATCAGGCGGAGAAGCATCAGCTGCATTTAAAGGATTATGATCTGAAGATTTTCCGTGAACTTGATTTTTTCCGGATCCAGGGCGACGAACTGATGATGGGCAGCACGGAACGGAGGCAGCTGGAAACATCCCCGACCTATGTTGGTCTGTGCGCAGAAAGAGATGCGCTTCTGGATATTTATCAGAACAGTTTGCGGATCGCCTGTGCCAGGATCCAGAGCTTACGGAAGCGCTGACCTGCCTGCGTGATTCTCAGCATAAATATATTTGTTAATACAATAACAGTGATCAAAACGTTTTGCAGACGTAGGGAAGTACCGGTCAAATGAGTTTGAACATATGATTTTTCCGGTATTTCCGCAAATCAGGAAGGAATACAGAATGCCCGCTAAAGATGACCAAAATGTAACCATTGAAGAGTTTTTTGAATATCTGAAAACATATCTTGACGAGAACCAGACCGCGCTGGTCAGGAAAGCATATGAATTTGCCGCGAAAAAGCATGCAGACCAGAAACGGCGTTCCGGTGAGCCTTATATAATCCACCCCACCCAGGTAGCCAACATCCTGGCCAGGATGAAAATGGACGAGGAAACACTGGCTGCCGCGTTTCTGCACGATGTGGTGGAGGATACGGATACCACTCTTCAACAACTGAAGGAAATGTTTGGCGCAAAGGTAGCCATGCTGGTAGACGGCGTGACCAAACTGGGCAAGATCGAGTATATTTCCAAAGAAGAACGACAGATTGAAAACTACCGCAAGATGTTCCTGGCCATGGCCCAGGATATCCGCGTGGTTATCATCAAGCTGGCGGACCGGCTGCACAATATGCGCACCATGAAATATATGCCGGTGCACAAACAGCAGTCCATTTCCAAGGAGACGCTGGAGATTTACGCACCTCTGGCCAATCGTCTGGGGATTTATACAATCAAATGGGAACTGGAAGACATGGCCTTTCGGTACCGGGATCCTGAATTGTACTATAATTTGGTAGAACAGGTCAAGACGAAACGGAAAGAACGGGAAGCCATGATCAACGACGCCATGGAGACCTTGCGTCAGGAACTGGACAGGGTTAATATCCGTTGCGAGATTCAGGGCCGTCCCAAAAATTTCTACAGTATTTATAAAAAAATGATGCGGGACCATAAAGAACTGAATGAGATTTATGACCTGCTGGCCATCCGCGTGCTGGTGGACACGGTAAAGGACTGTTACGGAACGCTGGGTATTGTGCACGGGTTGTGGCGCCCCATTCCGGGACGGTTTAAAGATTATGTGGCCGTACCCAAATCCAACATGTACCAGTCCCTGCACACCACGGTTGCATTTACTAACGGGCAGCCCCTGGAAATCCAGATTCGTACCTTTGAGATGCACCGCATCAGTGAATATGGTATCGCTGCTCACTGGCGGTATAAGGAAAGCGGCGGTTCCAACGTGGCTACCGGTTCGGACAAAACCTATGCGGAAAAACTGTCCTGGCTGCGCCAGCTGCTGGAATGGCACAACGACATGAGCGATTCCAAAGACTTTGTCAATACTGTTAAGATGGATGTCTTTGCGGACGAAGTCTTTGTGTTTACCCCCCGGGGCGATGTCATCGACCTGCCGGTAGGCTCTGTACCCATCGACTTTGCGTACCGGATCCATACGGATGTAGGCAATCGCTGTATCGGCGCCAAGGTAAACGGGCGTATCGTGCCGCTGGACTACAAGTTATCCAACGGCGACATCGTGGAAGTCATTACCAGCAAACAGGCCTCCGGGCCCAGCCGCGACTGGATCAACATTGCCGGTTCTTCCGATACCCGCAATAAAATCAAGTCCTGGTTCAAAAAGGAACGCAAGGAAGAGAACATTGAGCGCGGCCGCGACATGCTGGAAAAAGAATGCAAGCGGCTTGGCTATAACCATAAAGAATTTGCCAGTCAGGATAAACTGAAAACCGTAGCGGAGAAACTGCGCCTTCCGGATGTGGACGGGCTGCTGGCTTCCCTGGGATACGGGGGAACGACCCTGACCGCAATCATGTCCCGGCTGGTGGACATCTATAAACAGGAACAGCAAAAACAGTTGCAAAGCAAAAAAGATCTGTCCCAATTGCTGGCGGAACTAAAACCAAGGACTTCCAAGGCCAAATCCAGCCACGGTATTCTGGTGAAAGGCGAGGACGGCATCATGGTCAAACTGGCCCGGTGTTGCAACCCAGTACCGGGAGATCCAGTTATCGGCTATATCACCCGGGGCAGCGGCATCTCCGTTCACCGGACGGACTGTCCTAATGTCATGTCCAACAACCCGGAGGAGCAGAGCCGCCTGATCGATGTGACCTGGGATGTTGCCACGGATGATGTATATAAGGCGAACATCGTGATTATCGCGGCAGATAAGCCGGGCATTATGGTGGATATTATGATGGCCATCAGCGAGAATAAGATCAATATCAATAACATCAGCAGCCATTCCGATAAAAACAAGATGGCGACGATACATCTGGGCCTGGATATTACCAATATCGGACAGTTGGAAACCATTATGAGCCGGATCAAACGAATCCAGGGGATTTACAGTGTAGAACGGTTGACTACCGGAAGCGTTGTCGCGGAAGGCGGGAAAGGAAAGAAACGATGAAAATCAGATTGATGGAAGTGGGCCCTCTCGGTACAAACTGTTATCTTGCAGAAAATGAAGAAACGAAGCAGGCCGTTATGGTAGATCCGGGCGATGACGGGGACCGCATCATGGATGTGGTAAATAAATACGGACTGACCATCGATGCCATCCTGCTGACGCACGGCCACGCTGACCATATCAGCGGACTGAAGGAAGTGCGGGAAGGCACGAAAGCCAAAGTGTACATTGCGGCCGGGGACGCGGAGCGGCTGATCCATTCCACTTCATTATTCTTTCCCGGGCCGGCTAAAAATTACGGCGCAGCGGATGTGATTGTAAAAGACGGTGATGAATTTGAAGCAGCAGGTCTCCGGTTTAAAGTTCTGGCGACTCCCGGTCATACGCCGGGGGGCGTATGTTATGTTGTGGAAGACGCAGTATTCTGCGGTGATACGATTTTTGCGGAGTCCATCGGGCGTACGGATCTGCCTGGCGGAAATTACGAGGAATTGCTGCGCTCCATAAAAGAAAAGATTTTACCTCTGAAAGACGATATGATGTTGTTGCCAGGGCACGGTCCGGCTACCAATGTGGGTTGGGAAAGAAAACGCAATCCGTTTTTGCAGTAGAATAAAATGAAAAGCAGTTACATTCATTACATACAACAGCATACGATTTTCAAGTTTCTCATAGCATTTGCCGTTTCGGCGGTTCTTTACGCAATGAGTTCTTTCCTGTTCCCGATTTTACTGGCGATTGGCCTGGCTTTTGCCCTGTATCCCCTGACGAGGATGTTTGCCCGGCTGCAACTGGGTAAGACCGGCATGCATCCGTCCAGGGTGGCGGCAATCATCCTTGCGTTTATTGCTTCCGCAATTTTTGTGGGAATCGTTATTTCGTTTGTGGTTCTTCCGCTGTTTGGGCAGATCAATGAATTGATTGTAAAACTGCCGGAGTATTCGGAGCAGATGCAGGGAAAATCGTTGCTCCGTATCCTGAAAGAACCCTCTGCCAATACGCCTGTGCTTCCGTCTAATCTGGAAGGACTGTTAAACGATGCGATTAATTCCATCATGGGCTTTTTAGCCAATGTAGTGCGGAACCTTTTAAATTCCACAGTACAGATGGTAGCGAATCTGGTGGGCCTGATTGTAGTTCCGTTCCTGGCCTTTTATTTTCTGAAAGACTGGCGTAAGCTCTGCACGATGATCACGGACCTGTTTACGCCGGAAGCCCGCCCCAAGGTCAGCCATGTGTTGGCCCGGATCGGCGTTGCTATCAGCGGGTATGTGGAAGGCCTGTGGAAAATGAGCCTGCTGGCTGCGCTGTCTGTAACCATTGTGCTGCTGATTCTGGGAATTCCTTATCCTCTGGTCTTTGGTCTTATCGCCCTGCTGGCGGAAACCATTCCGGTCATCGGTCCTATGATTTCCGCAATACCTGCGGTCTTTGTGGCCTACACATCCACTACGCCGCAGACGGCGTTTTGTCTTGCTGCTTTCTATGCTGTCTATTACACGATAGACAGCCAGATGCTCCAACCCATAGTGATGGGAAAGAAAATCAAGCTGCATCCTGTTTTAATCCTGTTGGCCCTGATGATCGGCGGCAAGCTGTTCGGTATCCTGGGTATGCTCTTTGCCATGCCGGTGGCCGCGGTATACCGTGTACTGTATGACGAACTGTGGCATTATGACGGGGAAGAACCGGCCAAAGCGGAAGAGGAAGAAGATATTATGACAGATGAAATTGCCGCATCGCTCACTACAGATCCGGTCGATGACCAGCTGGTACAGCAGCGGAAGGAACAGTTGGAAATGGAAAAAAACAGTAAGTTTATCCATTATAAGGACTGACGGTATTTCATAAAAAATATTTTCATACAATAACTCAGACAGATTGTCAGTCTGTTTGAAAAGTGATAAAATATATAGCGTTTATTGATTCGTAAATTTGTGAAACAGGTAATTCTGTTTTCATAAACGGAAGATTGTGATCCTGCTTTTTATAATAACAGGATGACGGGTTTTGGATTGTTGAAGGGGGAGTCTCGGGTGTTGACAACGATGCCGCGCGGCACAAAGGATATCCTTCCGTCGGAGGTTGGCGCCTGGCGCTACGTGGAAGGAGTCCTGCGTGACCTGTGCAGGTGTTTTGGTTTTAAAGAGATCCGTACCCCGGTATTTGAACACACGGAATTATTCCAGCGTGGCATCGGGGATACGACGGATGTTGTAGAGAAAGAAATGTATACGTTCATTGACCGGGGCAAACGGAGCATCACGCTGCGTCCGGAAAATACGGCCTCGGCCGTGCGTGCGTTTATTGAACACAAAATGTATGCGGAACCGGATCCGGCCAAGCTGTTCTATATCGGCCCCATGTTCCGGTATGACCGGCCCCAGGCAGGCCGGCAGCGCCAGTTCCACCAGTTTGGCGTGGAACTGCTGGGAGCCGCCGGACCAAACGCGGACGCGGAGATTATCCTGCTGGCCGTACAGATTTTGCGGAAACTGGGGTTGAAGGATTTACAGCTGAAAATCAATACGGTTGGCTGTCCGGAATGCCGTCCTGCCTACCGGCAAAGCCTGCAGGATTATTACCGGCCGCATCTGGAGGAACTGTGCGAGGACTGCCGTTCCCGCTTTGACCGGAACCCCATGCGCATATTGGACTGTAAGAATGAGAAATGCCATGCGCTTGCGGCAGGAGCCCCAAAGCTGGCAGAATGCCTGGACAATGACTGCAAAGAACATTTTGCAAAAGTGCAGGAACTGCTGAAAGCTTCCGGCGTGGACTTTGTCATCGATCCTACGCTGGTGCGCGGTCTGGATTACTATACCAGGACTGCGTTTGAAATCCAGTACACGCCTCTGGGCGCCCAGAGCGCCGTATTAGGCGGCGGCCGTTACGACGGCTTGGTGGAAGAAGTAGGGGGGCCTGTGACGCCTGGCATCGGTTTTGCCATGGGTATGGAACGGGTGATCCTGGCGCTGGAAAGCCAAAACCTGCTTCCCGCTGCGGATGACGCAATCGATGTGTTTGCCATTGCGCCGAAAGCGGAAGCCGCGGCCCTTGCGTTCACCACTGTGGAAAAATTAAGGGAAGCAGGCATCTGCGCAGCGTACGATTACCAGCAGCGCAGCATGAAGGCCCAGATGAAAGCAGCCAACCGGTTAAACGCGAAATTTGTTCTGATCTTCGGGGAAGACGAACTGTCGCGGCATTGTGTGACCCTGAGGGACATGCAGGCAGCAGATAAAGATAACAACCAGCGGGAAATTCCTCTTGCTGAGATTACAACTATATTAAAAACAGAGGTGCAGAATAATGAGTGAAAAGTTTAAACGCGATCAGCATTGCGGAACCCTGACCAAAGCGGATTCCGGCAAAGAGGTAGCTTTGTGCGGCTGGGTGTCCAAACGCCGCGACCATGGCGGACTGATCTTTATTGACCTGCGGGACCGTTCCGGTATCTGCCAGGTGGTGATCGACCCGGATGCGGGGGAGAGTTTTAAAAATGCGGAAGCAATCCGCAGCGAATATGTGATCCAGGTCTTCGGCAAAGTGCGGGAACGGGACGCGGAGACCGTAAATCCCAACATTGCCACCGGCGAGATCGAAGTGGCGGCCCACACCCTGAACGTGCTGAACGGCGCCAAGACGCCTCCGTTTTATATTCAGGACGGCATTGACACCGATGAAAACCTGCGCCTGAAATTCCGTTATCTGGACCTGCGCCGTCCGGAAATGCAGGCCAACCTGATCCTGCGTCACAAAGTGACCAAGCTGATGCGCGACTATATGGACAACAACGGTTTCCTGGAAATCGAGACCCCCATGCTGTGCAAGAGCACGCCGGAAGGAGCCCGGGACTATCTGGTGCCCAGCCGCGTAAACCCCGGCAAGTTCTACGCGCTGCCCCAGTCTCCCCAGATCTTCAAACAGCTGCTGATGGTAGGCGGATACGAACGCTATTTCCAGATCGCCCGCTGCTTCCGTGATGAAGATCTGCGTGCCGACCGTCAGCCGGAATTTACCCAGCTGGACGTGGAGATGTCTTTCGTAGAGATGGACGATGTCATGGACATGATGGAAGGTCTTATCGCTTATGTGTTCAAAGGAGCGCTGGGCGTGGACATTCCCCGTCCCATGCAGCGCATGACCTGGGACGAAGCCATGGACAAATACGGCAGCGACAAACCGGACCTGCGCTTCGACATGCCTCTGATCAACATGGTGGATGCGGTTTCCGGCTCCGATTTCAAAGTGTTTAACAATATCATTGCCGACGGCGGCATCGTGAAAGCCATCAACGTAAAAGGCGACGCCAACATTCCCCGCCGGGAACTGGACGGGCTGGTAGATTTTGTGGCAATCTACGGCGCCAAAGGCCTGGCCTGGATGCAGATCCAGCCGGATGGCAGCGTGAAATCGCCGATTGCCAAGTTCTTTGACGAAGCCCATCTGAACAAGATTAAAGAAACCGCCGGCGCGGAACCGGGCGACTTGCTGCTCTTTGTGGCGGACAAGCCGGCTACCGTGGCCCAGGCGCTGGGCGCGCTGCGTATTGAAATGGCAAAACGCATGAACCTGATCGATAAAGACAAGCTGTGCTTTACCTGGGTGACCCGCTTCCCGATGTTTGAGTGGAACGAGGACGACAAACGCTGGGTAGCCATGCACCATCCGTTCACATCTCCCTGCGACGAAGATTTGCCGCTGTTAAAGACCAACCCCGGCAAGGTGTATGCCAAAGCGTACGATATGGTGCTGAACGGTGTAGAACTGGGCGGCGGTTCCATCCGTATCCATCGCCGCGACGTACAGAATGCAATTTTTGAAGCCATCGGTCTCACCGATGAAGAAGCGCAGGAAAAATTCGGTTTCATGATGCAGGCCTTTGAGTATGGCGCGCCTCCCCACGGAGGTCTGGCCTTCGGTCTGGACCGCATGATCATGCTGATGGCAAAACGTCCTTCCATCCGCGATGTCATCGCGTTCCCGAAGACGCAGAACGCCAACGACATGATGAGCGAAGCGCCTAACGTGGTTGACGAAAAACAGTTGCGTGAATTACACATCCGCCTGTCGTTGCTGGCAAAAGAGAAAAAACAGTAAAATTAAGGCCCGGAGCATTGAAAAAATACTCCGGGTCTGTTATTATATAAGTGTAAGGATTTGCAGGTCAAAAAGTGATTCCGGCTTAACAGAACGCAGGCCTGCAAACGGAAAACTTCATAAACTTTTAAAAGTTACCCTGCGATGTTCGTTACATCTTTCTACGTGCTGAGCCAACGAATTTACTAAGGGAGCCTGATGTCGCGCCTTTCAAAAACCTGCCTCCTTCGAGTGGACTTTTGCGACTGGCGGTAAGGCACCCACCTGCACATGCAGGTTCAATACCTTGAAGATGAACGGCATTCGTGGGGCAATTTGTTTATAGTAAGAAGGTTAGAAAGATAACCGCTGCGCCGGGAGAGTCTTCGCAAACACGAACGGTTTTACGACACCTTACCGGCTGCAGCTGTTTTTATTTTCTGTAGAAATTGACATTATCAGCGATTTTGCGTATAATTTTATAGTTAGTATAATTTGTTTATAATAGTAAGATGTTTTATAAATGCAAAAGGAGAGAGAACCTATGAAGTACATGAGCGGCAATGAACTCCGCGAACGGTTTTTGAAATTTTTTGAAGAACGGGGACACATGCGGCTGCCCAGCGCGTCCCTGATCCCCCAGGATGACCCGACCCTGCTTTTGATCGGCGCCGGCATGGCTCCTTTCAAGCCTTTCTTTACCGGAAAGATGAAGCCGCCGTCTCCCCGTGTGACCACCTGCCAGAAGTGCGTGCGTACCGGCGATATTGAAAACGTGGGACGTACGGCCCGTCATCATACCTATTTTGAAATGCTGGGAGATTTCTCCTTTGGCGATTATTTTAAGAAAGAGATTATTCCCTGGAGCTGGGAGTTCCTGACCAAAGAACTGGAACTGCCCGGCGACAAGCTGTACATTACCATCCACACTTCCGACGATGAAGCTTACAAAATCTGGCACGAAGATGTGGGAATTCCCGACGAGCGCATCATGCGTCTGGAAGATAACTTCTGGGAAATCGGCAGCGGCCCCTGCGGCCCCTGCTCTGAAATCCACATTGATTTAGGCCCGGAACGGGGCTGCGGCAAACCGGATTGCGGACCGGACTGCGACTGCGGGCGGTTCCTGGAACTGTGGAACCTGGTGTTCACCCAGTTCAATCAGAATGAAGACGGCACCTACACGCCGCTGGAACATAAGAACATCGATACAGGCGCCGGTCTGGAACGCATTGCTTCCGTACTGCAGGGCAAGCCTTCCAACTTTGAGACGGACCTGATCTTCCCCATTATCGAATATGCCTGCAAGGAAAGCGGTGTGGCGTACAACGCGTCCCCGAAATCTGACGTATCCCTGAAAGTGATTGCGGACGATGCCCGCA
>JAEEGI010016354.1_pt1 | contig 15328 bp, 20 predicted proteins | sample 8958751 | NCBI WGS metagenome assembly JAEEGI01 (sample SAMN16246545, study PRJNA631951) | gut metagenome | biome: gut microbiome; feature: rumen; material: KS-attached | host: Bos | place: Iran: Karaj | collected 2018-10
CAAGACGATCCTGTTTACCTTTTTCTGCTCAAAAAGGAACAGGAAGGGAAACCTTACAACGTAGCCAAGATGGCTGCCGTCAATAAGTTCCTGCGGATCTACTACGCTCGTGCGATGGAGTTGTATAAGTAAATCCGTCCGCCTTCATTATAGCCGTTTTTCAGCGGCCTGCAATAGCAGGTCTTGTTAAGGTTGCTCTTTTTTCTGCTCTATGGTGCTCAATTTCTTCATAAAACCGCTTGACAAACATTAGCAAGATTTATCACTTGGAAAGAGCAATCCAATACCTCTCCACAGACACCTTCTCATCTGGCTCGTAAACGGTGGATTCATATAATCCTCCGTTAGCAAGGATAGTTTTTCGACTACCCTCATTGTTATCGATGCAAGTAATCAGCACCTTTTCAATGCCAAGTTCTTTACATTTAGGCAAGGCTGTTTTGAGCATCTGAGATGCATAACCCTTGCGGCGTTCACTCGGAGCAACAGAATATCCGATATGACCACCGAACTTTTCAAGATAGTAATTAAAACAATGTCTGATTTGAAGCATTCCGACGATCTTGTCATCTTCTTCTCTGACAAATATAAACTGTGTCGCAGGTACACTTCCCTCGGGAACTTTATCAGAATCTTTATACAAACGGCAGAGGTCCACCCATTTTTCTGGATCTTCTATACGCCGCAGATGGCTCGTTCCATCCATGGGATCTCCGCAGTCGAGGAACTCTTTTCTATAAGCCTGAATCTGCAGACAGTATTCTGTGGTTGGTTCTATCAATTTCATAAAACAAACACTCCTATAAACACCGATTTATAAATCTATTATTCTGAAAAAAATCCCGATTATCTGTTCCAACGTTCATTCAGACAAACTTGAGCTTATCTTTCCAACAGCATTCTTACTACGGTAACGGGTGAACCGAGTACAAGAGTATTCTCACTGCCATCGAAGCGGTATCCGAAGCGCTCGTAAAAATGAATGGCTCTTTGATTGTCTTTCAATACCCAAAGGGCAATTGTCGTATATTCCTCCAGATGAGAGAGAACCGCCTTCATCAGGCGATACCCGACACCCTTTCCGTAATACTCCGGCAATATATAGATCGCAAAAACCTCTCCGGCGTTTTCAAGCTCATCATCGCGGCATTTGCCGTAAGCGGCAAAGCCGGCCACGTGGTCACCATCCTTGGCGATGATGATATTGTCAGGCCAGCGATATGCTGACTGTTCACACTTTTCAAGCGTCAGAGAGTCAAGATATTGCTGATCCACGAGGCCGGAATATGCTTCCTGCCATGATCTCCAGTGCACGAACGCCTTCCCTTTGATCTCATCGTCGCTTTCCATCTTTTTTATAACGATATCCATTCGTATTTTCCTTTGCCGATCGGTATTGAACTTGTTTTCACATGCCGGTGCCAGCATCGCTTAGTGCTTCTGTCTGTCGTCGAAGCTTTCCAGCGGGAATATCTTACGCTTTGCATAGAGCTGTCTGCCCAGCTCGCGGTCGCTGTCCACCATGCCAAACAGCGCGGAGTGGCCAATAAGATCAATGGATTCGTCTGCGTTATGTCCGAGAACGCCCTGATTGCTGGCTATCCTTACCCCTGCCAGTGCCAGGTCCGCAGCCTCCAGAGCCACACCGGTGCCGGAGGAAATGCGCAGCGCGCAGGCAAGCTTGGCTCCGTCGCAGACCACCCCGAACATGCTGGGGATGACCATCTGTATGGCATTGTCTGCCTGCTCCGCCGTTCCGCCCTGAAGCAGCACAGCGCCGGAAGCAACGCCCAGACAGGCTGCGATCTCGCAGGCGCATACTGCGGGAGACTTGCCGATGCGGTGTATCATGGCGATGGCGGTCAGATAGCTGCATGCTATGACTCTGAGCAGTCTGTCCTCAGGAAGCTCCAGATCCTTTGCCAGGCTCGCAAGAGGCAGAGACGCGGCTATGCCCACATTGCCCTTGTTGCCGCAGGACATAGCCGGGGAATTGATGCCCGACATGCGCGCTTCACAGCCGGCTGCAGCATAAGCCTTGGCCCGGGTGATCCTGCCTGCGTCCGCCTGATTGAACAGCGCCGCTCCTATGCCGGCGCCAAGATTTTTCTTTATTGTTGTCTCAGCCAGCAGCATGTTGTAGGCGATGGCAGTTTTTATGATCTCAAGATCCTCTGCCTCCGCCTGCTCCGCAAATTCGAACAGCTCCCTTACGCTGTACTTCAGCATTGGAGACTTGGCCTCCTGGGCACTGGGATCTGCTTCGTACTTCTCCAGCACCTTGCCGTCCCTTTCCTTCAGGACCAGACCGTCGCTTCTTTCCAGCACCACCGCACGGCCAACTCCTATGTCTGTGTATACGGTCACATCCGCGCTGAAGCCCAGCTTGTCTGCATTCCAGTCAGGCTGAAGCTCCACCAGTTCTGCCACTTTCCTGGCTTCAAGCTCCTTTTCCGGGGTGACATTGCGAAGCAGCTCAAGTCCAAGAGAAGGATCTCCGCAGACAGCGCCCATGGCGATGGCCATCTCGGCTCCCAGCATCTGGGTTCCGGGGAAGGCCACATCGTCTATCTTGGTGCCGAAGCCCCAGTCAAGCTTTGCCACTATCCTTTCGATTTTACCGCCCCTTACTGCATCGTAGGCCTGGGCAGCGCTGTAGCAGACTCCTATGGGTCCGGTGCATCCGAGAGCCGGCTTAAGCTCGGACCTGAGTATTTTCAGAAGCTCCTGATACTGTGCTTTTTCCATTTAGCTGCTCCTTTCCAGGCTCTGCGCCCCGCCGTGTATCGTCTCTTCAGTAAATTCTTTAATTAATTTCACATAGCGGTCCCGGTCCACCCGGTAGCAGATGCCGTGACCGGCGCCGGGGAAGACCTCCCGCCTGCAGTTTTTGGCAGCCTTTGCTATCTCCTCACTCATTTCGCAGGGCACGAAGCGGTCGTCATCCCCGTGGATTATGAGTATTGGAAGCTCTGTTTTTGCCACTTCAGCAGCGGCCGTAGTCTCCGAAAGATCGAAGCCTGCCCGAAGCCTGGCCCCGGCCCTGGCGATGGGCACTGAAAGCTCGCCAGGGATATTCATATCCTGCGCCACCTTTTTAATTATCTCTGCCGGCGACGAATAGGGGCAGTCCGCCACTATGCCTCTGGTATTTGGGGGAAGCTTGAGGCTGCTGGCCATGAGCACCGTCGCGGCTCCCATGGAAATGCCGTAAAGATAAAGGGCAGGCTTTTCAAAGCGGCCATCAGCTCCCGGCACCGCCTTCTGCAGCCTGTCATAGGCATACCAGGCCCAGTCCCTGCAGTCATAGCGCTCGTAGATGCCGAAGGTAAGGCTCTCCCCTTCGCTGTTCATGTGCCCTCTCTGATCCGGCAGCAGCACATTGAAGCCCATGTCCAGAAGCTCGTTAGCCCCGCCCATAAAGTCCCTTATGGCAGTGCCGTGCCAGCCGTGCATGAGAAGAGCCGTGGGGGCATCATCGCTCTGATGATACCACCTGCCGTAAAGCTTAAGACCGTCGAAGCTGCTGATCCAGACCTCCTCAAAGGGTCTGGCCTTGAGCCTTGAGATCTGCTCCAGGTTCAGCTCCCTGTACTGATCGTACTGCTCGCCTGTCAGAAGCTGATAATCAGGGTCGCTGCCCTCCTTCCTTGGCTTGCAGTAAAAGGCTTTTTTATATGCGTATTCGCTGGCACCAGCTGCAGCTGCGGCGATGACAGCCCCGCCGAGGACTATGCCTCTTACGATATTTTTCTTTTTCATAAGTCGTCCATCCACAAGTATTATTTTTTAAAGTATACCATGAAAATCTGCCCACATTAAATGAGTCTTTTGTGAATTCTTTTCAATGCAGGACAGCCCCTTTTGTGTTATCATAACTGTGAAAACCGATGCCGGCGGCCTGAAGGCCGCCATATACTGCAAGGAGGTAGTTATGTTTTACAAGGATTTCAAGGAGCTGAAGCTCTCTGCGCTGGGACTGGGCTGCATGCGTCTTCCCGTGCTTGACGAGGATCCGGGCAAGATCGACCAGGAGACCGTGGACAAGATGGTCGCCTATGCCCTGGACCACGGCATCAATTATTTCGACACCGCCTGGATGTATCACAAGGGCAATTCCGAGATCGCCATCGGCAAAGCCCTGGCAAAGCACCCCAGGGAAAGCTTCTATCTTTCCAGCAAGTTCCCCGGCTACGATTCTGCCAACATGAGCAGCGCAAAGGAGATCTTTGAAAAACAGCTGGAAAAGTGCGGCGTGGATTATTTCGACTTTTATCTGATGCACAACATCAACGAAAACAACCAGGCCTTCTATCTTGAGGATAAGGAGGTATGGGAATACTTCGCTTCCGAGGTAAAGGCCGGCCGCATTAAACATCTTGGCTTCTCCTGCCATGGCCAGCACGACCTTCTGAAGAAGGTCCTGGACAAGTACGGCGACATTCTCGAATTCTGCCAGATCCAGCTGAACTGGCTCGACTGGAAGCTTCAGAACGCAAAGGCCAAGGTCGAGATGATCGAAAGCTGCGGCCTTCCCGTGTGGGTAATGGAGCCCGTAAGAGGCGGCAGACTGGCCAAGCTGGACGAAAAGTATGAGGCAAAGCTCAAGGAGCTTAAGCCCGAAGCATCCATGCCCGAGTGGTGCTTCCGCTTCCTTCAGGGCATCCCCTCCGTCACCATGACCCTCTCCGGCATGTCCAATATGGACCAGCTGGTTGAGAACATCAAGATCTACGAGGAGTGCAAGCCCTTAAGCGAAGCAGAGACCGAGGTGCTTCTTGGCATTGCCGATGAGATGCTCAAGGAAAAGACCCTGCCCTGCACCGTATGCCGCTACTGCACCACCTATTGCCCCATGCAGATAGACATCCCCAAGATGATCGCTGTTTACAACGAGTGCGTGTACAACGGCTCCGGCTTCGCTGCCAAGAGGGTGCTCGATCACGAGCCCGAAGGCCACAGACCCGAGGACTGCATAGGCTGCGGAGCCTGCCAGCAGGCCTGCCCCCAGATGATCAACATCCCCCAGATGATGCAGGATCTGAATGCCATTTATCAGGAGGCTCTGAAGGCACCTGCCAACTAGGCTGCAGTGGTATCGCAAGTCGAAATCACCGCGATAAATAAATCCTAAAGCAAAAAGATAGATGTGGCTTGAACATCTATCTTTTTTTGATATAATATGGACTTGCTATGAACGATAATCAGATGTCTGACAGCTTCATATTGAATGCTTTTCTGGCCTTCAGCGGCGGATTTCAGGATGCCTATACCTTCATAACAAGGAACAGGGTCTTCGCCAACGCCCAGACAGGCAACATTGTCCAGACGAGCATGTACCTTATGGAGGGGCAGTGGCAGATGGGACTGCGCTACCTTTTCCCTGTACTGGCCTACGCCCTTGGGATCTGCGCTGCTGAGCTCATCCACAGAAAGATGAGAGAGTCCAACAACATCCACTGGAGGCAGATGGTCCTGGGCTTTGAGGTCGCCATACTGGTCGTAGTGGCCTTCCTTCCCGCAAAGCTGAACATGCTGGCGAACCTTCTTGTGAGCTTTTCCTGCGCCATGCAGGTCCAGGGCTTTAGAAAGATCCACGGCTTTGCCTATGCCAGCACCATGTGCATAGGAAACCTGCGAAGCGGCATGGACGCCCTTACGAATTACTTTCTTGATAAGGACCCCAAGCGCATAAAGGCCGCCCGATTCTACTTCGGAATCATATTCGTCTTCGGACTCGGGGGCGGTATCGGCGCCATAGTTTCCAAGGAGGCAGGCTTCCCTGCCATACTGGTGTCGGTGGTCACCCTTCTCCTCTGCTACGTAATGATGCAGCACTGGAACGAATACAACGTGAACCTGGAATATGTGGACCCCCTCCACGAATTCCTGGACAACTAATGTCACAAACTAATGTCACATGAAAAGACCCGGAATCTCTTCCGGGTCTTTTATATTGCTCTAGTCTGGCTTAAGGGCTAGTCCTTAAAGCTCAGGGCCTTCTTGGGACACTTCTCGGTGCAGAGACCGCACTGTACGCAGGAGTCCTGATCGATGGACCAGCTCTTTGTGGCTCTGTCCACTGTGAGAGCGCCTACTGGGCAGTTCTTTGCGCAGATGCCGCAGTAGATGCAGGCATCCAGATTGCACTGGATCTGGCCGGATTCAGCCTCGGACATGCCCTTGGGAAGTCCGAACTCCTCCACATCGGAGGTGTCAACAGGCTTGGCTGCGGGAGCAGGAGCTGCCGCGGGCTTTGCTTCTGCCTTGGGCTCCTCCGCCTTGGGAGCGGGTGCAGGTGTCTCCACCTGATCTCCGAAGCTGAGCACCTTCTTCGGGCACTTGCTGATGCAGATGCCGCATTCGATGCACTGATCGTGATCCACAGACCAGGTCTTGCTTCCTCTGTCCACGGTGATAGCACCCTGGGGGCAGTTGCGCGCACAGAGACCGCAGTAGATGCAGCCATCCTGCCTGCAGGTGAGAAGTCCGCTGCCGCCCTCGGCGCTGCCGATGGAGTTGACCGGCTGCTGAGGCTTCTTTGCAGCTTCTGCAGCTGCAGCGGCCTCTGCCTCGCGGTCCCAGATCTGCTGGGGCTCAAGCGGCTTGTCCTCGAAGCTGAGCACCTTTCTGGGGCATCTGCCGACGCAGATACCGCACTTGACGCACTGCTCCAGATCGATCTTCCAGGTCTTGGAGGCTCTGTCCACCTTGATGGTCTGCTGCGGGCAGTTGCGCGCGCAGAGTCCGCAGTAGATACAGCCGCTCTGGTCGATGCTGATGTGGCCGGCGATGTCCTTGATGAAGGCGGTGCCGGACACGATCAGATCCTTGGGATCCTCGGCTACCATGTGGTAGTCGTTGGTCATGGTGATGGCGCCCTCGTCGCAGAAATCTGCGCAGGTCTGGCAGAAGGTGCAGGAGGTGAGGTCGAAGTAGCGGGTGACATACTTGCCTCCCTCAACGGCCTCCTCCTTGGTGGTGATGGCTATGGGGGAGCAGACTCTGATGCAGTTGCCGCAGTTGGTGCACTTGGTGCCATCAAAGGCTATGCGACCGCGGTACTTGCCGAGGCCTCTGGCCTCGAAGTTGGGGAACTGCTCGGTGCTGGGAGCGCTGAAAAGATTTCCAACAGCTCTTTTAAGGAACGGGAACATCATTTACTCATCGCCTCCCTCTTTTCTTTCAGCAGCAGAGCTGCCTTGTAGAGACCTTCCATAATGGCCTCGGGCTTGGGTGTGCAGCCGGCTACAGCCACATCCACATGGCAGTACTTTTCAAGAGGGCCTTCAATGGAATAGCTCCCCTTGAACACATTGCCGGATTGTGGGCAGGAACCGATGGAGACCACGCACTTGGGTTCCGGGACCTGCGCCAGGGTTCTGACAAGTCTGTCCTTGGACTGGCTGGTGATGGGGCCAGATACCACAACGATGTCTGCATGTCTGGGAGTACCCGCAAGCTTGAAGCCGAAACGCTCCGCGTCATAGCGGGGAGTAAGGCAGGCTACCAGCTCGATGTCGCAGCCGTTGCAGGAACCTGTGTTGATGTGGTAGATCCAGGGGGATTTTGCCGCACTGTTATTGATCAATTTCTTAAACATATCTCGTCTCCCCTCCTAAAGTCCGCACCATACCAGGATCAGGCTTGCCATGGCAAGGCCTGCCACAAAGGTCCAGTAAAATCTGAAGAGATGCTCTATCTTGAGTCTTGCGGTGACCGCGTGGATGGTGGTCATGCAGAGCAGGGTCAGGACAGTGCAGATCGCCACGAAGATCAGTACATCCAGAGCCACTATTCCGGTGGTGAAGCCGCCAAGGAACAGGGAGGTGAACAGACCTGTCATGATGATCATCTTCATTGCGGTGTTGAGCTTGAAAACGCCCAGAGCCGCGCCGCTGTACTCGATGAGGGGACCTTCGCAGATCTCGGTCTCTGCCTCAGCCACATCGAAGGGCTGAACGCCGACCTCTGCAGGGATGACCAGCAGCATTGCAAGGGCTGCGGGGATCATGCTCCACTGGAACAGCAGGGATCCGTTGGCTCTCTGCCAGGCGCCGATGGCATCCATGGAGAACACCAGATCAGCTCCGCCCACCTTCTTTGCCACAGTCAGAAGAATGATGACAAAGGGAAGCTCGTAGCTCATCATGGTTACCATTTCTCTGGAGATACCGATGCCTGCATAGGGGGAGCCGGAGGAGCTGCCGCCCACGATCAGGGCTACGCCGGAGATGGTTATCAGGTAAAGGATAACGATCAGGTCAGCGCTGCCGCTGAATGCGGTGAATCCGAAGATGGGGATGAAAAGCATTATTATGGCCAGGCTGATGAAGCCTATGACCGGTGCGCCCAGGAATACCAGGCGGTTTGCAACTCTCGGTACTATGGTTTCCTTGCCCATGAGCTTGAAAAAGTCGTAGGTGGGCTGAAGGATCGGAGGGCCGATTCTCTTCTGCATCTTAGCGATGACCTTGCGGTCCACGCCTGCAAGCCAGAGGCCCGCGACCATTGTGAACAGTGCGCCCGGGAATACCAGGATGTAGAATATCGATTTAAGTATTTCCATTATTCTGTACTCCTTTCCCTAACGCATGAACAGGAACATGCACAGGCAGATGACGGCGGTGCCGACAACGGCCATGGATGCATAATCGTTGACTATACCGGAGTGGATGGCCTCCATGAACTTGTAGTAGCCCTTCCAGTTGGACTTGAAGCCCCAGAACAGGTCTGAGCCGCCAACCTGGGAATACATTTCCTTTTCACCGGAGAAGAAGGTGTCGTACTTGGCCTGCGAAGGATCGCTGCTGCTGAGTATCTGACCTCTTTCGTTTCTGCCGCCCAGAATGACCAGGGCTGCGCCGATGAAGAGAACGCCGAAGAGCACCAGCCAGATGATGGGGTTCCAGTAGCTGAAGGCTACAGGCTCCACAGACATGTCGCTTACGCGGGCATTGGCTGCGTAGCCGGGGCCCATCATGGCGTCGATGTACTTGCTGATGTTAAGAGCAGCGTTGGCTGCGGGGTGCAGCAGGTACTTGTTCACGAAATCGTAGAACACGCCGGAGGCTGTGCACAGGAGCGCCATGATGTACATGGGCAGTCTCATGGAGAAGGGTGCCTCTGTCACGTTCTCATGCTCTTTGCGGAGCTGTCCGAAGAAGACTGCCTGGGTGACCTTGATGAAGGAGGCCAGGGTCATTACGGAGACCACCAGAGCGCAGATGGTGCAGAGCACATATACGAATTTGCCGGATTCCACAGCCTTGGTGTAGATGGCCTGATAGATGATCCACTTGGATGCGAAGCCATTGAAGGGAGGCAGGCCGCTGATGGCGCCGGCTCCCACAAGGAAGCATATGGTGGTGTGGGGCATCCTCTTAGACAGGCCGCCCAACTTGTCCAGATTGGTGGTGCCAACCTGCTTGAGCACCGCGCCTGCGGTAAGGAACAGCAGTCCCTTGAACAGGGTGTGGTTCATGGCGTGGAACAGGCCGCCGGTCAGGCCCAGAGCGCTTCCAAGGGATACGGCAGTGATCACATAGCCGATCTGGGAAATGCTGTGGAAGGCCAGCAGGCGCTTGAATTCGTGCTGAGCCAGCGCCATGGTGACGCCCAGGAACATGGTAACAGCGCCGAAGATGGCAAGCATCTGCTGCACTGTGCCCTTGTCCATTGCTCTGAACACGATGTAGATCATACGGATCATGCCGTAGACACCGGCCTTGTTGACCATTCCGGAGAAGATCATGGAGATGGAGGTGGGTGCCACGGTGTAGGCATCAGCTGCGGGTGTGTGGAAGGGAACCATGTAGCTCTTTACGCCAAAGCCTGCAATTATCAGACCGAAGGCTGCGATGGCTGTGGGGCTCAGGCCGCCTGCCAGGATGGAGGCGATCTGTGCCATGTTCAGAGTATGGCATTCCGCATAGAGCAGTGCTATGCCTGTTAGTGTAAAGGAGGAGCCCATGGAGCCGATGACCAGGTACTTGAAGGCACCCTCAAGAGCTCCCTCGCTGAAGTTCCGGAAGGCTGTGAGAGCCACGGAAGCGAAGGTCATGATCTCCACCATTACGAAGAGATTGAAGATATCGCCTGTCATCACCAGACCGAGAACTGAGCCGGAGAGCATCAGATACAGGGTGTAGTAATGTCCAAGGTGATGATCCTTGTTCATGTAGCCTATGGAATAGAGACCGGAGAGCCAGAAGGTGGTGACCACCAGCAGGGCGAAGAAGAGGCTCAGAGCGTCTACCTCGTAGCCGATACCGATGGCGTACTCCTCCACGGGAGCCCAGTTACCCATCCAGTAGGAGATTATCTGTCCGTCTATCATGACGGGCTTGATCAGGGCATAGATGAGCCCTGCAGAAACTGTCGCCGCGATCATTGCGATCCCCTGCGCCACTGCCTTGCTCTTCGCACCGAAGATCTCAACAATGAACGCGCTGAGGAACAGGAGCATTACGGCTAATACTGGAAAATGCTGCATCATCCGTTGAGCCTCCTTACTTCATCGGCGTTGATAGTTTTATATTTTCTGTAGATCATGATCACCAGAGACAGAGCCATGGCGTCAACGCAGGCGCCGATAACGATGCTGGTGAGTGTGAGGGCCTGGGGAACGGGGTCTACGAAGAACTTGGTGGACACGCCATTCAGAAGGTCGGACATCTGGTAAATGGGGGCAGTACCGCCGTCATTGAAGCCGAAGCTTACGATCAGCATGTTCACGCCGTAATCGATGATGCCAAGACCCAGGACTACCTTGATCAGATTCTTTTTTGTGCATACGGTGTAGAGGCCAAGAACGATCAGGATGATAGATGCGATATAGTTGACGATTATCATGCTAAGCGGCCTCCTTTCCTTCTTCGGGAGCTTCGAGAGCCAGCTCCTCATCGTCATCATCCGCGCCGGGAGCCAGCAGGGAGAGAAGCAGCAGGAGCAGGAAGCCCACGCCTGCCAGTACCTTGTATCCTACGGTAACGCCCATGAAGGTGATGGTACCTGCGGAGATAAGATCTCCCACCTGGCCGTTGTTGAAGAATACATTGCGGCAGAAGTTGGCGCCGAAGGCGATACCCAGAAGGCCCAGCACCACGTAAAGGGATGCGCCCAGGGCTTCGCTCACCCTCAGGACCTCGCCGCTGATGGCCTTGGAGGCCACGTCATATCCATAGCCCAGGTAGACGAGCAGCGCTGCGGATGCAACGATAACGCCTCCCTGGAAGCCGCCGCCGGGGCTGACGGTTCCGAACAGTATGATGTACAGACCGAAGGTGACGGCGAAGGGCAGGAACTTGTCCGCGCCGTTCTTGACGATAATGTCCTTTTCCTTGATTCCTTCTTTAAACTTCATCGCCTGTGCCCTCCTTTTTCTTTGCTGCCTTGTGGGGCCTGCTCAGGATCACGAAGGAGCCTGCGATAGCTGTCAGCAGGATGAAGGATTCGCCCAGAGTATCGAAGCCTCTGAAGTCGAATACTACAGCTGCCACGTTGTTGGCTGCCATGGTCCCCGCCAGGTTCTCCTCGACGATCAGTGCGGCTACGCCGTCGGGATTGTCGTGGGTGATGTCCATGCTGGGATTATTGTACAGATTGACAACGTTTACATCGGAGCCGTCGTAGCTGACGGAGCCGTTGTAGAATGCATAGCGCACACCTGCTATTCCGCAGACCAGGATCACGAACAGGGACGCGATAACTAATGTTCTTTTCATTACTTTTCTTCGTCTCCTTTCTTAGTGGTCTTGCGGACTGCAATAACAAAGAGCGCGGTGGAAAGGACTGCGCCTACGGCAGCCTCTGCGATGGCCACGTCGGGAGCCTGCAGCATTATGAATTCCAGGGCCATGAAGCCGCCGGTAACGCCCAGTGCGATGACGGAGGACAGAGTATTTTCAAAGGCTACCGCGCATACTGCAGAAACAAGTATGCCTGCAACTATAAGTGTGTTGAGTATAAACAGAATATCCATTATTCGTCCACCAGATCCTCTCCGTACTTATCAACGCACATGGGATCCTTAGGACGGACACCGTGCTTGTAAGCACCTTTTGCGATGGCATGGCCGGCGATGGGGTTGGTTATGATGTAGAACACACCCATGGCTGCCAGCTTGATGGCCATTGCGCTGTCATGGAGAATAAATATTGCGTAAAGTACGCCGCCGATGATGACGCCCAGAACACCCATGGTTGCGATGTTGGTGCTGGACTGCATACGGCTGAAGGCATCAGGCATGCGCAGCAGGCCCACGGTCCCGGCAAACGCAAAGAACACGCTGATACCGATAAGTATGTCGATCGCTATTCTCATTACAGTTTGCCCTCCAGGTATCTTGCCACGATAGTAGAGCCTATAAAGCCCAGGATAGCGGTGATGAAGGCTATGTCGATGAACACGCTTCTGCCGCTGTACAGGGCGAAGAGTATCAGAGCCATGTCGGCCAGAAGATCAATGGAATCCGCTGCCACTGCTCTGTCTGCCACGCTGGGTCCGATTATCACACGGATAAGAAGACACAGGGCCATGACTATGAAGCAAATGGCGAAAAACAGCAGTTCACTCATTATTCCCATATCCTCCTTACCCAGTTCTCCAGAGTGCCCTTGATGGCGTCGCCCGCCTCCTTGGGTTCCTGACTCTTTACGTCTATCCAGTGAATGTAGTAATTAAGCTGCCCGTCCTCCTCTGCCATATCCACCGTGATGGTCCCGGGGGTAAGGGTGATGGAATTTGCCAGCATGGACTGGGCGTATTCGGACTTAAGGTCCACAGGCACCTTCACGATGCCCGGTTTAATAGGAAGTTTTGGATTCAGTGCTCTGAAAGCCACATCCAGATTTGCCTTTATCAGCTCGATGGGGAAGATGATCACCGCATAGAAGAGCAGAGTGAAGAATCTCTTCGGATTGAGCAGATAGAACGCACGCTCATGGATGAAGAATCTGGCGGAAAAGCATGCTACGAGTATGCTTACTACGGCGCCTGCCGCGAGTACCTGCACAGATGGCTCACCCTTGATGAGCGCAGCCAGCTCCCCTGTTATAAGGAGCCAGAAGACAAAGCATAGAAGGGCTGTCGAAATGATTGAAGAAATTGAGGCTTTCTTCATTTGATGGCTACCTCCTGCCTGAAATATGATTGCAATAACTTAATAATAAACTTATTCAGCTTCCACACTGTCCACGTAATACTCCTTGCCGGAGATTATGCGGAAGTTTGCGCTCCCGCACTTGGGACAGCGGTAGTTTCTCCCTTCGAAGGGGCCTTCGTAGCCGCAGTCGCCGCATCTGATGCCGATGGGTATGCGTTCTATGTCTATTCTGGCGCCTTCGGCGATGGTGCCCTCCGCCGCTATAAGGAAGTAGTCGCGGACGCATTCGGGGACCACTCCGGAAAGCTCGCCTACGCGGAGCTTGATGGACTTGATCCTGCTCACATCCGGGTACTTCTCCACTGCGGGGATGACCATGCGCAGTATGCCTTCAACTATTGAGAGCTCGTGCATACTATCTGTCCATGCAGGAGAAGCAGGGGTCGATGCTGGCGATGATAAGGCCTGCATCTGCCACTGAGTTGCCTCTGAGCATAGTGGGGATGGTGGGCGCGTTCTTGAAGGTGGGCACGTGGATGCTTACACGGGCCACCTTGTCGGTGCCATTGGTCACCACCTTGTATGTCAGCTGGCCGCGGGGAGCCTCATGCATGTTCATGTACTCGCCCGGCTTGATGGTGGGAACGTGGTTCCCCAGATTGATGGGTCCCTTGGGCAGGCTGCTGAAGGCCTGACGTATGATCTTGATGCTTTCGAAGCACTCCAGGACTCTGATGACTACTCTGGAGAATACGTCGCAGGTGGGATATACGATCTTCTGGAAGTCGAAATCCTCGTAGCTGCTGTAGGGAGCGTCGGTCCTGACATCGATGGCGATGTTGGAGGCTCTCGCCTGGGGTCCCACAGCGCCGATGCGCAGCGCGTCTTCAGTGGTGAGAACGCCTACGCCCTGGGTCCTGAGGGCCACGGTCTTGTCGTTCAGCAGGAAGTCTGCCAGTCTCTTGGTGTCCTCCTCGATGGCGTCCAGCATCTTGGAGATGTTCTGGACCTGCTCCAGGGTGACGTCTCTTCTGGAGCCGCCGTAGGTTACCATGCCGTAATTTACGCGGTTTCCGGAGAGCTCCTCAAGAGCGTCCATGATCTTTTCGCGGTCGTCCCAGCTGTGCATGAAGAGTGAATCGTGGCCGATGATGTGCAGAGCGATGCCCAGCCACAGATAGTGGGAGTGCAGTCTCTCCAGCTCGGCGGTGATGACTCTCAGGTACTGTCCCCTCTTGGGCACCTTGATGCCGGAGATGCTTTCGCAGGTCATGGCAAAGGTCATTGCGTGGGAGTGGGAGCAGATGCCGCAGACTCTTTCAACCATGACCAGGGTCTGGATGATGTTCTTCTGCATGGCCAGCTTTTCTATGCCGCGGTGATTGTAGCCGATGAAGATCTCGGCGTCCTTGATGAGCTCACCCTCAGTGATGAGCCTTGCGTGAATAGGTTCCTCCAGAGAAGGATGATAGGGTCCGATAGGAACTATGTAACTCATTTACTTTTCCTCCTCCAGCTTTTTTGTTCCGTGAGCTTTGTCTATAAGCTCGTCCATAGGTGTAACGAATATCTGTCCCTGTCCTTCCAGCATGCTTTCGGGCATGAACAGACGCTTTGAGGTGTCGAGGCCGTCGAACTTGGCTCCTATGAGCTCGTTGATCTCTCTCTCGGGCCACTGGGCGCCGAGGTCGTAGATGTCACCAATGCTGGGGAGGCTGTCGTCTTTATCGATCTCTATGGTGTAGGATTCCATAGTGTCTCCCAGCTGATACTCGTAGGAGATGTTCAGCTTGCCTTCGTCAGTCACAAAACCGTGGATCATGGCGAGCAGTACACCCTGTTTGCGCATTTTTTCCGCAATGGGGACTATCTGATCCTTGGTAATGCTGATTTTCTTGTAGTATTGCATTTTTCCCCCTAACTATATCCTCAAAAACCGGCTTAGCCGGCTAAATACCGTTGTTGATTCTTTATTGTTCTTTTGCATGATGCCGCTTTCGCGACATGTCTCAAAAGCTTGCAGTCAATTGTTTTTTTCTTCTCTCATTTCGGCCGTTCGCCTGACCCGCTCGAGCCTACAGTCGGCTCTCGCTGGCTCACTATCCTTCCGGATGCCTCAATTTCGCTCGAAAAAAACATGACTGCTTACGCTTTTTCGACGAATGTCGCTCATCCGGCATCATGCCCGAAATATAACTAGCAGATCCTCGGGAGCTGGGCGCC